>Ga0153997_1000352_pt1 | contig 13677 bp, 18 predicted proteins | sample TSNC081MetaG_FD_104750 | JGI IMG/M metagenome (GOLD analysis project Ga0153997, IMG submission 104750) | Attine ant fungus gardens microbial communities from North Carolina, USA - TSNC081 MetaG | ecosystem: Host-associated > Fungi > Mycelium > Unclassified | place: USA: North Carolina, Lumber...
CTTTTTATCATACTGTTTACTCATGTTCCATTCCTCCATCTTCTTTAATTTAATTATAACTTTTATTTTGGAATTTTCCACTTTTAACTTGTACTATTTATATTCTACCACTAGGGCTACAATCCATGTTGCGCGAAGTGGAAGCGGGGTGCGTGGGAACGGTTATAACAAAAGACCTTTCCCGACTTGGGCGCAACTACTTAAAAACGGGCGAACTGATAGAAATTATCTTTCCCGAATACGGAGTACGTTACATAGCCCTCAATGACGGCGTAGATACCGCAAAGGACGATAACGAGTTTACCCCCTTGCGGAATTGGTTTAACGAATTTTACGCACGGGACACAAGCAAGAAAATCCGCGCCGTTAAACAGGCAAAGGCGCAAAAGGGCGAGCGCGTCAATGGTGAAGCTCCATATGGTTACATCATAGACCCGGACAATAAGAACCACCTTTTACCCGACCCGGAAACAGCACACGTTGTAAAGCAAATGTTTTCAATGTATATCAAGGGCTGCCGTATGTGCGAGATACAGGACTGGCTAAAAGAAAATGAGATTGTGACCGTTAGCGAATTGCGCTACCGGCGCACCGGCAAGACACAACACCCGCTGCCGCAACTGGGCTTGATTTACAACTGGCCGGACAAGACAATCTATGACATTCTGACCCGGCAAGAGTATTTAGGACATACCATTACGGGTAAAACCTATAAAGTGTCCTATAAGTCCAAAAAGACCCGCAAGAACCCGGAGGAAAAAAGATATTTCTTTCCCAACACGCACGAAGCCATTATAGACGAGGAAACCTTTGAGCTTGCACAAAAACGGATAGCAACTCGCACACGGCCTACAAAGGTAGACGAGATAGACCTATTTTCCGGTTTGCTCTATTGCGCGGATTGCGGTTATAAGATGTATGCAGTGCGGGGCGCAGGGACATTGGAACGCAAACATGCCTACACTTGCGGGAATTACCGTAACCGGGCAAGAAATAACTTTAGCTGCACGACGCACTATATACGAAAATCCGTTATCATGGAGCTTGTACTTACCGACTTGCAGCGTGTTTTATCCTATGTCAAGGGACATGAAAAAGAGTTTATCCGCAAGGCTACCGAATACGGGAACAGGGAAGCGAAAAAGGAATTAGAGCTAAAACGAAAAGAATTTGATAAGTCCACAGTGCGCATAAAGGAGCTTGACACCATTTTCTGTAAGCTGTACGAGGATAACGCATTGGGCAAAATAACCGACCAGCAGTTTGTAATGATGACTTCCGGCTATGAGGACGAAAAAAAGAGCCTTACGGAAAGAGCGGCGGTTTTGGAACGCGAAGTAAACACCGTCACCGGACGCAAGGCAGATGTGGACAGGTTTATAAAAATTGTCGGCGGATATACCGATATTCAAGAATTGACTTATGAGAACGTCCACGAGTTTATTGACCGTATTCTTATCCATGAGTTAGACCGCGAAGCAGGAACACGTAAGATTGAGATATTTTATAGTTTTGTCGGTCGCGTGGATAGCGGCGAAGAACCTACGGCAAATATCAGCCGGATAAGGAAAGAAATGATAGACGTAAAAAGTATCGTTATCTAACGTCAGCTAAGCTGACACCCGTGAATCCATCGTCTACGAAAAATGAGGTGTCCTTGAAACCGTTATCCTGTGCATATTGGGTTAAGATGAGTTTTTGATTTGCGATGGAATTGGAATCTCGGTTCAATTCGTCATCACGTGATAAACGGCAATATAATGCCGTAATAGGGCTTGACTTCGTATCCATAATTCTCCTTTCACCGGAAGTCAAACCGATTAGGTTATGTATATTATACCGCTAATCGGCTTGGCTTTCCAGTAGTTTTGAGATTTTACTTTTGAGAAATATTTGCCGCATCCCGCTCAATCAGCCGCCCGACCTTATCAATTACGTTGACTTTAGCATCCTTTTTATAGAATGAATTGACAATATAGGTCGTGCCTTTAATTATTACCTCGGCTGCCTTAAATGGCGGCAAGTCACCTACCGTTGTCTCGGCTCTTTTCGATTCCCATATCTGCTTGAAACGAGCCGAACATTTGGCGATAATCCCTTTTAAAAACTTCACCTGCATACCTCCCTCTAAACCTGATCTATTAAGTGTCCAGCCGCCGCTGATTGATAATCATTTACTAAATGTCTGTAAATCAATACTCGTCCTGAAAACTGCGCCTGATTCTGTCCGCCATTTCCGTTACTCCTTCCTCGTTTTCCATCAGCGAACGGAAAGCGGGATAACTCATATTCATATATTCAAGGCCAATTTCCCTTGCCCTTGTGTTTATCTCCTTGAAATCCTCTTGCATGGACGGACTGATGACATCGGACAGCATCCGCACTGCCAGAAAATAATTGCTTGCCGAGATGATGCCCATCTTGAACATCATCTTTTCGAGGCGGTTCGCTTGTGCCGTCATCTCAACTTTAACCTCCTGCCGAATTAAGCCGGAGATTAGGTCTATGTCATCTTTGTAACCGTCAACCGTCATACCCTTGTCAATGAAACCTCGCACGACATCGGACATATTCCGATTGTTCTTCGCCGCCAGCTTTTGAAGTGACTTGTATGTAGACGGCGCAACTTTTATGGTAATCTGTATTGCCTTTTCATATTTATTTTCCATTTGGGTACGCTCCTCTTTTGATTTTTCTGCTGACATTCGTTTATCATATCTTTTTTTGAAAAAATGTCGTTGAAAGCTCTGCTTTCAAGCGGTTTTGTGGAGAATGGAACATTCCCCTATTCCTGCCATTACTCCGTAACGGATGTTTTTACCGCTTCCGGCAGTAGTTTATCCGATGAAAAAGAAGATTGCGCTCTGCCGTACTTGTCGTAAATCTCATAAGCGGTTGAACGACTGATTTTAATGTCTGACACTTCATTGATGGCATTTGCTATATCGCCGAAACTGAGCTTGTCCGTGCGTAGTTTAAGTACAGCTTTGATAATTTGGGGAGTGACCTTCGGCTTGCGCCCTGCGCCGAGAAGGTTTGACTTGGGCTTGGGGATTTGTTGTTGCAGCCGTTCAAGCTCGTCCTCCATCAGACCGTATTCCTCGGTATATTTTGCGATGACCGCCGATACTCTCGGACAAACTTTGTCGCACTTGACGCATAGCGACGCTTTGGATATTTTCACCTGCTCCGCCGCTTCGCGCAGCTTGACGGTAAGAGGTATATGTTCTTGCGGCATTTTCCGACCTCCTTTGTTTTGTTGTGGGATAATCAAAACTATTATTATATGTTTTCTCTACAAGAATTATAGCCTCTCCTTGACACAAAAGCAAGGATAATGTATTATTATAATTAGACTTATCGCTATTGTCGTTTTGGCGTGTTATCTATTATCTGAATATGGGGTATAGGATTATGAAATGTAAAGCATATATAAAAGATGGTGTGTTATTCGTGAGTTTTAACGGCTCGTCAATGATATACAGCGAACTGGGGTATCCGCTTGGGGATGCGGCGATGAACTTTTCCATGCTCCCTGAAAGGCTCGCGCGAAGCGTGTTTGAGAGATTCAGGGACGAATTTTTGCAGAGCGTCTTAAATCACGGAACAGATGAAGTCTTGTTTGATGGTTTGAAACAATATGTTGCAAGTTTTAGCGAAATGAATCCCTATTTCAACTTTTACATGGATACCTATGTGATGCTTCTCTTGCTCCTGAAAACAAAGAAACAGGGTATACCCAAACTGCTGAAAAGTTTCCTTTTCGATAACAGCGCGGGGCTGGATATGCGTGGCATGGATTTTGCCGATGTGACCGCTTCATCCGGGTGGGCGGTCGAGGTTTTTACAGAGGACATTAAAAAGCGTCAGAACCGATTGAAAGAAGACCTTGACGCCATCACGGGCACTGCGGAAGATATTGCAGAGCTTACCCCTATGCAACGCCTGTATTTGCTCTCGAAGCAGGGAAGAAACTACTTATCCGGCGAGTTTCAGACAACGCTCGCGCCGAATTATCCACTTAAACCTAATGAGAACGATATGGAAACAATAAAATCCACCCTGCTTGATAACAAGGTGGACGTTGTGGAAATGGTCACGATAAATAATCTTGATGATTTGTTCAGTTTTGAGTTGTACCACACGCTGAAAGCGGATTTACAGTTACGCAAATGCAAGTTTTGCGGTGAGTATTTCATCGTGCGCGGCAGGATTGACACCGAGTATTGCGACAGAATAAAGGAAGGCGAAACAAAGCCCTGCTCGCTGATTGGCGCAACGCGCAGTTATTGGGGCAGCAAGACGGATAATCCGGCCTATGTGGAATTTCAAAAAGCGTATAAGCGCAATCATTCCCGACGTCGCGTCGGCAAAATGACGCAAAATGAGTTTTACGAGTGGTCTGAGGAAGCGCGGAAGAAACGCGGCGAATGCGAAGCGGGGAAACTGCCGCTTGACGAGTTTAAGCTGTGGCTTGGGAATAAGCGGTAGACAAAGTGAATCAAAATGCAGTTTATTTTTGTCAAACAGATTGGATTTTTAAGGGTTTTATGCTATGATATTTTACAGGTTAGTTTTTGTTTTCTGCGCTGATGGAGTTTTAGCGAGTTAGCGCAACGAATTTATATTTTGCAAAGGAGAATATATCCATATGAAAAATTCACTCGATTTCAATATCCATACGTCTAATTATCTGGAAAGTAGTAATTTCATTCAACGATTTGCTTCTGCTTTTATGTTTCTTGAAGTGACGAAAAACCCAGCGGAAATTTTTTACGAACCCGATATTGGTGGAAAATGCTTCGGATGCGGTAGCGGTGGTGAAAAACATTCCTGCAAAAAAGACAAAATTGCGGAAAAACGTTGCGGGTTCTTCTTCCTTTTCAATACGATGTGCGGAAACAGCGCGATACGCCGCCGTTTCGACGGTACGCCGACCGAAATTCAAAAATTAACCGGCGAATATGGTCAAAATTGCGGTTCGGATTTTACGGTGGATTTTTTATTCGGATATACCGGATACGAGTACCGAATAATCACCGAACTCGCTATGTTCAAAGATGAGGTCATTGCATCAATAGACGCAGGAAAACCCGTTATTTCGAGAAATAAATCAGGGGCTTTCCAGTTGATAACAGGGTACGACGGCGATACCTTGATCGTCCCCTCTTTTGTAAGTTACTGGGATCCTTCAACGCTTACAAACGGCACGGAAAAATGGGAGGAAGCGCCTATCTATTACGAACTCGACGCCTTGTACATCTTCGGTGATAAAACCACACGGCGCTACACCTTGAAGGACGGGCTTAACAATATCTGTCGAGTGATGGAGTATAACGCCAGCGAAGGGTTATGGGACGAATATTTGGATAAGATAGGTAGATTGGATAAGGCAAGTTCGGATGAGAAAAAAAGTTGCGCGTATAATTTATTCAAAACGAATGTGTACATGTACAACTTTTGTTCATTTGGCGGAGCATTTGATTGTGAAAAATTGCCTGAACATTATTTACATAAAGAACTGTTTTCTCCATCCTTGACTAAAATATGGAGCAAAATAGATGATACGTGTTGGGCAATCGTCGATGCCGGACATAAAACGGGGAAGTTGGGCAGAGAACAGGTTTGGCTTATTAGAGAAACCGCAGAATTATCCGCTTTAAGCGCGGAAATTTGCGAAGAAATTGTTAAAGCAAAGGAAGCGGACATTAAAACGCTTGAAATAATCAATCAAGCAATCGAGATTTTGGAGAAAAATCAAGATTAGATTTAATCCGGCAACCTCCGCTAATAAGCACAACGCCGCGCATGGCTAAAAATCTCGATGTTTCGTCATTATTAGGATTAGGTACAGCGTAACAGCGTGGTAATTTCGTTAGCCGTGGCGATTGCCGCGGTAAGCGGTTACGAAAGTCATTTATATAATCTACGGAAAACAAACATGACATACTGTTGTCGTGTTGTGGTAGAATAGTAAAATAAAGAGAGACAAAATCTAAAAATATTAGGAGAGTATAGTATTATGAAAAAGGATTTTCCTACAAGACCAGAAACGATTTCTGAACAATACTGCGAAGCTGTCGGTGGTTTTTCATGGTATGATTTTGTGACAGCCATGCCCTCGTTAGTATTCGTTGTCACAGGTTGGAAATCTAACGGAAAAGAAAACGCCTGCCTGCAATCTTGGTCGACTTTTGTAGGAGGCGGAACAGATGACTTTATCTGTATTATGAGCAAAGTCAATAAAGGCGGGCATATGTATCAATCACTAAAAGAAACCGGCGTTTGTGTGCTGAACTTCCCCTCAAATGATGTATATGGCCGTTGCGCAAAAACGATTGGTAATAATGAGTTTGAAACTGATGAAATTACCGCTGCCGGTCTAACGGCAGAAAGAGCTGTTACAGTTAATGCACCACGAATTAAAGAGTGTTTTCTTAATATCGAATGTGAGTTTTTATGGGAACATGAATTTTGCAAAGGGAGTCATGATATGACGGTTGCGCTCAAAGCCGTCAACATTTGCATGGATAGTGACCGCTATGACCAAAGCAAGCTCGGTAGATACGGAAAGACCGGATATTTGTATCAAATCGACCAGCCTACCAATCCGGAAACAGGAGAAGGACTAATATATGGTCCCGGAGGAACAGTAGTAGGAACGGGATTGGGTCCCGGAACAATAGAGCCAGGCGACCCCATTGAGTGGATTACAAAATAAGCACAACGCCGCGCACGGCTTAAAACGGCTCCACGCCCTGATTAGAGGGATTATCTAAGCCGCAATGCGAGGGCGCGATGGTTCGGTGTGGTCGATATTTTATATTCTCAGTGATAAATCAATAAACATAATGGAGGGACATTCATGCAAAATTTTGGATACTCAATGTTATGGTACTGGATTGGCTACATAACAGTAACAGTTGTCGGCATTCTCCATACGGTATTTAACATTTATGTGCTTCATATGAAACCTATGGATGCCAATTCGATGGGAGAAGGCTATGAAAAGACAAAACCTTTCCATCCTCTTTATAACATCATATTATTCCCGATTTGCGCTTATCTGTATTTGAACACGTTGTCCGCCCCAACAATAACCGACGCATTTATTACCGGCTTGATTTGGGCAGGAATTAGCATAGTCTTTGATGTGTTCGGTTGGGTAATTATTAAACATCCATGGAGTTTATCGTTTCGTGAATTTTATGTAGATTATCAACCGTGGATTTCCTTGATATATTTTGTAATTTTGATTTCTCCTTTAATTGCATTTGGTATAAATGCGATTATTAAGTGAGTGGTTTAGCTATACATCGCCTGAAAAATGAGAAGTTTTAGTCCATCACCATGCGCATAATTTCCCTTTGCGCAACAAAGCGATAAGGTGCAGTAAAATTATTAGCTGTGCGTGACCGTAGGTTAGGGGTTAAGGCAGTAAATTTATATTTGCTACGATTTAAGGTAACATGAAAAACAGAACAGGAGAAGGATTAGTGAAAAAAGAAAAACAAAGACCGACGTCACTATATGTGATTTTTATTCTTTACATGGCCGCACTTATTACGATGGTGCTGTTCAAATATGGATTTGAAACCGGTTTAGGCTCTCTGAACCTTATCCCTTTTCAGTGGGTGACATATCCTCAAGGCATGCAATTTAAGAATGTATTTGGAAATATCGCATTTTTCGTGCCGTTCGGGTTGTTTTTGCCATTGCTGTTTCGCAAGATAAATACAGGAAAGGCAGTATTAATCGGTTTTCTTCTAAGCTTGTTTTTCGAGATAACGCAATATGTTACGGACACTGGAGGGGCGGACATAGACGATTTAATCCTAAATACATGCGGCGTTGTCTGCGGTGCGCTGTTTTTCCTCTTGATGAAAAGATTTGCGCGCGATGAAGCCAAACTGCGGCGGAACGGTTTAATTTTTGTAATAGTGTTTGGGGCAATAACGTCGGCAATCTTTCTTTTTGCCTGATTTTATCCAGATACGCCTTTACCCCAGAATGCGTACCTAATAAGCATTAAGCAATCACAACCAAAAACCTTGACCGTAGCTTGATTAACAGTATTTTCTACGCAATGAAAAAAGGACATTCACTTATCGTCAAAAAAGTGTCTGTCCTTCTTCATTCTGTAAATCAACCGTACATCATCATTTCTCGCGCAATTTGCCGTGCTATCTCCGGCGAGAACTTTTGTTCGAGGTATTTTCGGATACCGCTTTCGCAGTCGCTTGATGATTTCTCGTATCTGTCGAGATAATCCTGCATAGTACCGTCTATAACCATTTGAATATAGGTTTCCGGCTCATTATCAAGAAGCCAACTCAGCTTATCTCTCGTAATCGGCGTGAGCCTCAGACTTTCTTCAATGCCGACTGTGAAATAACTGATTTTACTTCCGCTTTCGTAAATCACGTCAATCATTGTGGTGTCAGTATTAAACTGACAAGATTTAATTATCGGCATACCGTTTGCTCCTTTCCCGCACTTCCTCACAGAACAAAAAGCCTAAAATAAAGCCGTCCGTAAACGCCGTTACAACTTCTTCTCCGTAGCTTAGTGACCGATTTTTCATCAACTCCTTGTATTCCTCTTTTTCTTCATCAGATAATTTCTCCATAAAAACCGTTTCCAAATCGTTAGCCAGCTTGTTGCACTCCTTATAAAGCGGATGCTTGGGGTTTAGATTTTCGCTCGGCGATACGTTGCCGAGATATAATTCTCTTAAAATGCTGAACATTAGATTTCTCCCTTCGTAGTTGATATACAATAATGATAGCATTTTATTAACACCGCGCCCAGCCGCATTAACGCACGAAGTTTTGACGAAGTAACATGATAACTCCAGTCTAAAGCGCACAATAATAAGGGGGCGTGCATTTTTCTTGTATCTTGTATGATAAATGTTTATAAATTGTTTGCTATACAATATTTACTGCTTTTGCTTGTGAAAAAAAGAGAGAACCCACAAGGCTGTTGTAGCCTTGTGGGTTTCTGATTCCCTAATCGGTTGACTGCCGGAGTGACATAATTTTTTTGGTTACATCGTTATGACTATCAACCCAATGTTTTTGAGGCTTTTTATTTTGTACAAAACTAAATAATTGATATAAAACCTGAGTTTTGCAGAACCTATGTTCACAAACACCCGCCAGATTAGCCACTATGCGGTCTGGCGGGTTTCTTATGCATACAAAATGGTGTTGTAATATTTTCCTATTTTTGGTATTGCAAATTTTTTTTATTTCTGCCTGATACATGGTTTTTTTACTGAAATCAAAATTTTCTTGTCTGGCATGGCTGGGAGGCAGGTTACTTACAGTGTTATTGGTGTAACTCCCAATGCATATGACAAGAAAATAAAATCCAAAATTATAAATAGTAGAAATCACCTATTGCATTGTAACAACAAATGCGTTACAATAAAGACGTTAGGAGGTATTTGAATTATGGAAAAAACAACAACATTAAATTTACGAGTAAATCCTACTGTAAAGCAGCGTGCCGAAGAAGTATTGTCACAGCTAGGAATGCCAATGTCAACAGCAATTGACATTTATTTAAAGCAAATTTCCTTAACTGGAGGAATCCCATTTGCAGTAACATTGCCAAAGATCCCCGAAACTGTAAATGCTGATTTGATGACAACAGAGGAACTTCATGCGAAACTAAAAAAAGGTTATGATAACATAGAAGCAGGGAACGTACAGAATGCGGCAGAAGCATTTGCAAAGTTTAGGGAGAATCATTAGCTTGAAACGGTATACTGTGGAAATAACGGATGAAGCATTGGAAGATATGGAACAACTATACAATCATATTGCATTAAAACTGTTATTACCGGAAAATGCAATGGGACAATATAATAGAATTGCTGATGAGATTTTGAAACTGGATTCTCTTGCGGAAAGGTTTAAAATTATGGATTCGGAGCCGGAGCATACAAAGGAAATTAGAAGGATGCCAGCTGATAATTATTCAGTATTTTATGTCATTAGAGGGCACAGAGTAATTGTGACTGACGTGTTGTATAGTGCTTCTGATATTAGCAAACGATTAAAAGGATAAAAAGTAATTACAAGACAAAATAATCCATGTAATTGTAGTAAGAAGTCGGCATAAAAAGCATGAAAACCAAACAAATATGTTTAGAATCACTGTTGAACTTGCCGAGTTCGAATAGCGGATAAAAAACCTCGGATGCCCATTTTATGCGGGTTTCCGAGGATTCTTTATGCCTTTTGGCTCTACTTCAAAGAATCATAGTAGAATCAGAAGGTATTTTTTATATAAAAGATAAATGATTTTAATAACCAAACGAAAAGCGAACAAACTAAAAAGGCAATGAAAATCGGAAATCAATACAGATAATAGTCAGTTATACAAATATGATTATATTACACAAATAGGCTTTTATGCAATAATTTTAGGCTTTCATGCAAAGGGTCTTGAAAAATATATCATTAGAAGATATTATTAGGAAATAATAGATTGGATTTATTTACCATTTAAGATATTTATCTTGCTTAAAATGCAAACACATTAGTTTTAATAGTAAGATGATTTCGAGTTTTCCAGCCAACAATACGCATGTTAAAAATCCTTTTGAAAGGTAATTCTCTTTTTTTGAAAGAGTCAGCAAGGGGAAGCTGACGAAATTTAGTAGCCATAAGTTTTCCGACTTTGCTGTGTGGTAGTATGAGCAGACACATACTAGTATACCCCATTGGTTAGAAAATTTATATAGATTAAGAACCCAGTTATATGAATGAGTTCAGGCATTTAATTTATGCCAAAGTTATTAGATAGGAAAGGAGGAAAAAATTATAATTTGTATATTGCAATGAACTATTTACAAAAAATAGTAAGTTAGAAACCATACCTACATAATTATGATTAAGTCGTACAGAGAAAAGTAAAAAAATTAGAAGGAGGGCATAGAATATGTCAGATGAAAAAAACAAAAAATATGAAAAACCAACTATTGAAATTCAGGCTGCAACACTAAATTCAGAAGAGGCTTATAGTGCAGCTGCGGTGCCGGCAGCATCACCAGCAATTTCTCCAGTTGTAACAGCGGGAGCAGCAGTTGGAGCAGCAGCATTTACTAAATATTGTTGGTGATTAAGAATGCAATACCCGAAAATAATTTCTTGTAATTAAATAATTGGATACAATGCAATATTAATGAAATTTAATGTAATATAACAGCTTTTTCATATGTATATATTCAGATTTGAATGTAATTGTTGAAAAAGCTGTTTTCGAAGAAGGGAATATATGGTAGCTAGAGGTTACATTATAAAAGTTAATGAAAGTAAAAAACGTAATTCAGGAAAATTTCTTCTTTGGATTTGGTATATTCTTCACAGATATAGATTACCAAATATTATTTTTTTTACAGTGTTTTTTGGAATTTTGGGATATATGCAAAATTCATTGTTATTTTTTTTAATTGGAATTATGTTATATGAAGTATTTTTATTTTCAATTGCAATCCATGAAACGTGTCATATGGCGTGCGCAAAATTTCTTAGGGCAGATACGAAAAATATTCTGCTTATACCATATTCCTATGGAATACGCACTGCGTTTAATAGAGAATGTAAAATTTCAGGTTTGGATTTGACTATAATATTATTAGCAGGTCCAATTATACCCATAGGAATTTGTATACCCATTTTATTTGTCATAATATTATTAAAAATGAATATTGCATTTCTATTAGTATTGTTTTTTTCTGTATTAATAAATATTTTATCACTGTTACCTTTTACCGGAAGTGATGGACAAAGGGCAGCAGTCTATTTAAAGAATAATAAACAGCATGGGAAAATAATATTTTTTACTTTGATTACTTTCGTATTGTCAAGCTTAAGACTAGTAAATATGAAAAATAAAGAATAAATATGCTATATAAGTCTAATTTATAGAACAAATTGAGAAAATTAATAATTATAACATTATATAGGGAGATAAAGATGGATAATTTTAATTTAGAATTAACGCCAAAAAGAAAATCTATACTATGGAATTATAATGAAAATGGTTGTGCTGGAATAGTAGCTTTAAAAACAGAGAAACAAGGAGATTTGAAAAAAGTATTTGGAGATGAGCTGCCAAATTTGAATATAAAATCAACAGATGGATTAGGAATGATTCTGAATTATTCAGGTACTAAAATTTGGGAGCAGTGTGATGGAGTGACAACGATTGATGAAATAGCGACGGATTTTGTTGAAGAGTTTGGTATATCAAAAGAAGACGCCATAGAAGATATATTTGCATTTTTAAAATACGGTGATAAAGTTGATATTTTAGATTTAAAATGGAGGAGCATCTTATGAAACAAATAATATTTTTAAATCCCCAGCCAGTTGTACTCAAAGATTTATTTGCAGAGCGTGTTATGTATTCGAATCCTCCGTTAGGTATAGGATACTTAGCTTCAGCTGTGAGAAAAAAAGGATTTAATGTGGATTTATTTGATATGGGACCGGAAAGAATGAAATTACAGGATTTATATCAAGAAATTAAAGAAAATAATGTACAAATTGTTGGAATAAGTTCTTTTGTTGCCAATCATGGCAATGGAATACGTGTGGCAAAATATGTAAGGGAGAATTTTCCGCAAATTAAAATTATTATGGGGGGGCCACAGGCATCATTTATATATAAAGAGGTATTAGATACGGGATATGTTGATATCATTTCTCTCTTCGAAGGAGAAGAAACTATACCGGAGCTGGTAGAAGCCATAATTGGGAATAAAACAATAGCAAATATAAAAGGTATTGCGTATGTGGAAGACGGCAAAGTGATCAAGACAAAAGCAAGGGATCCAATAGATAATTTGGATGAAATAGAATTACCGGCTTGGGATTTATATGAGATGGATGCTTATACACAGCCAGGCGTTATTTTAACAGGCAGGGGATGTCCTTATCGTTGCATTTTCTGTTCTGCAAGTGTCGTGTCAGGTGCAAAATATAGAATTAGAAGTACAAAAAATGTAGTTGACGAGTTGGAGTATTTATATAAAAAATATAACATATGCCATTTTTTCTTTGCTGATGATACTTTTACAGCAGATGCAGAACACTGTGTCGATATCTGTAAAGAAATTAGGCGACGAGGCTTAAAAATTAAATGGGAAGCTGAGGCAAGGGCAAATACAGTTAACGATTATGTAGCTTCAGAAATGGTAAAGTCCGGATGTAAGCATATTCAAATTGGTGCTGAATCAGGAGATAATAATATACTTAAGACAATTGGTAAAAATGTAACAACAGACGTAATTGAACGTGCTGTAAAAGTATTTTTAAAACATGGAACAACTGTTGTTTGCTCGTTTATTTTAGGAAATCCAGAAGACACGGATGAAACAATGAATAAAACTATAAAATTTGCCCTAAAAATTAAGAGTTTATCCTGCGGATTTTCAACCTGTAAATTTTCCTTTCTAACTCCTTTGCCAGGAACACCTGTATATGAAAAGAGAGACCAATTGGGAATAAAGCTTTTATCTGGAAATTGGGATAGATATACTTTTGTAGATCCAATTGCCGAAACGAAAAACAGTTCAAGAAAAGATTTGCAAAGTAAATATCTACAGGCTTGGGTAAGTTATACAAAAGGTGAACTAGTCAATGTCTAAATCAAATAAGA
>Ga0153997_1000353_pt1 | contig 13644 bp, 8 predicted proteins | sample TSNC081MetaG_FD_104750 | JGI IMG/M metagenome (GOLD analysis project Ga0153997, IMG submission 104750) | Attine ant fungus gardens microbial communities from North Carolina, USA - TSNC081 MetaG | ecosystem: Host-associated > Fungi > Mycelium > Unclassified | place: USA: North Carolina, Lumber...
ATATATATACTAGAATGTCCTTACATTCCATTCTTTGGTAACCAGGGGCTGTACAATGAAATTAGGTTGGGAGGCAACGGGCTCCGGAGTCATGTGTGAGGGGTCCCCTTACAGGTAAGAGATCATACTAGTCGTCTTGCCATTCGTTCACAAAGAGCCAGAGGTACTGATCTAATTCTTGATTGATGCACTCCATCTGTTCGTCGGTTTGAGGATGCTAGGCTGTAAAAGATGCCAACTTTATTCCTAGCAGGCAGTAGAGTTCTTTGGTAAAACAAGCTATGAACTGAGGTCCATAGTCCAAGATTACATACTTCAGAAGGCCGTGGAGCTTCTAGACTTGATGCAGGAAAAGCCTGGCTGCTCCTTTCACTGTTACTGTCATATGCGTCAGAATGATGTATGCTCGTTTTGACACTGAGTCTACCACTGTCATCACTGTGTCATGACCAGAGGAGAGGGGGAGTTCTACAACGAAGTCTATGCTAAGCATATCCTATTATGAGTCTGGGATCCGGAGAGGGTGCAATTTGCCTACTAGAGCCTGCCTTATCAGTTTTGTCCTAATACAGAGGTCACAGGTGCTAATGTACTGTCTGATGTACCTAGACATTTGAGGCTACCAGTAGTCTCTAGAGACTAACTCCAGTGTTTTCCAGTGTCTGGGATGTCCAGCAACCTTCGTATTATAGCACAGTAAGACTACTTACCTCTGTAAATCCAGATTTCGGAGAACATAAATCTTGCCTCTGAAGCAGAGTAGTCCTTTGTCTTCCGACCACTCTGCAGAGCAGACCGTCTTACTCAATGCTTGCCGGAGTTCCCTTGCTGCCTTAGCCACCAGTTCTTCCTGGTCTCCCTTCTGGTTTCCTTGACAAATTTCTCTAAGGATGTCTCGTTCTGGTCCTTCTAGCTAAACTCCCTCGAGGGCTCGGATTACCAAGAGCTCCAGTTGTAACAGAACTATGTCTTCGTTGTTGGAGGCTCCCTTACCATGGTCCAGTCTCTGCGATAACGCATCTAGCTTCCCTATGGAACATCTGGGACAGTGGATCAACTTGAAGTTGAAGCAGGCCAAGTATAAAGACTAGCGAGCTTGGCAATGGTTGAGTTTCTTAGCCATCATGAAGTACTCTAAGTTCTTGTTGTCTGTCCAGATCTCCACTAGGTGTTGGGCTCCCTCCAGGAAATACTTCCATTCTTCCAGTGTACAGATGATAGCAAGCATCTCCTTGTCATGGATCTCATAGTTCTGTTCCACCGGAAACAGGAATTTGCTATAGAAGGCCACTGGATGCCATCTCTCCTCTCCGGGTAGCTGCTGAGAGAGGACGGCTCTGGAGGCAAAGTCAGAACTGTCAGCCTCAATGTAGAAGGGTTCTGAGTCCTAAGGTAATACCAAGACCAAAGCAGTGGTCACTGCCATCTTGAGATGTTCGAAAGCTTTCTGTTCTTTGGCATCCCAGTTCTAGGTCTTGTCGGAATAAGCAAGGTCAAAGAGGGATCTGGCAATGGTTGAGAAATCTCAGACAAAGCAACAGTAGAAGTTAACGAAGCCTATGAAAGCCTGCACGTCAGTTCAGTTCTCTGGGGTAGGCCAATTGCGGACTCCAGCAACTTTAACAGGGTCCATCTCAACCTTGTTCTCTGAGATGACCAGTCTGAGGTACTCAATCCGCTTCCGATGGAACTCACACTTCTCCAGGCAGAGGAATAACTTGTGTTCCGCCAGTACTTCCAAGACCCTCCAGACTGCTCGTTCATGCTCCTACTTCATCTCCGTAAAGATCAGAATATCGTCCAAGTACACTACTATGATCCCTTCAGCTATGAGAGTCCTGAAGATGTCATTCATCATGGTTTGGAAGGTGGCAGGACTGTTGGTCATTCCAAAGAACATTATAAGAGATTCGAAGAGGTTACGGTTGGTGCAGAAGACCACTTTCCATTCATCTCTGGACTTGATGCATACATTGTTGAAACCCCATCAGACATCAAGTTTTGTGAAGTACTTGGCTCTGCGGAGTTGGGAGACGAGCTCGGAGATGAGGGGAAGAGGGTATTTGTTTTTAACCATTACAGTATTCAGCGCGTGATAGTCTTAGACCAGCCAGAGCGAGCCATCTTTCTTCTTAATGAAGAACACAGGGGCTGCTATAGGGGATTTGGAAAGTCGGATCCATCTAGTATGCAGGTTTTCCTTCATGAAGGTGTCCAACTCAGTCTGTTCCAATGGGGACAAGAGATAGACCTTTGACAACTTAGGCTCTGCTCCAGGGATCAGTTTGATAGCATGATCCCATCTGCAGTGCTCCAGCAGTATATCAAAGTCCTCTTTGGTGAACACAGATTGAAACTCTGTAACGTAGGCAGGCAGTAGGGTGGTAGTGGCCTATGTCTCCTTACTGCGCCTGGCTCCTTCTGTGAGATGCTGGGAGGTCGTAGCTGTGGCTCAGAGGTCGGCCTGAGTGAGCTCTGGAAAGAAGTGTGTAAGAAACAATTAGTCTCCAAGTTCTCAATTAGAGTAGTATGTTTGCGGAGGCATTTCTTCAAGCTTCAGCTCTTCTTGGAGCAAGGGTGTGGGTCCATTGTAACACGATCGGAGGGCTTGGAGTTCAGTTCTTTTCTGGCGAGTTTGTTCCTTCCATTGGGTGTGTCTCCCTTCACACCGGAGTGGACAATGGATCATTTCAACTTCTCCTTTTTCCTAGTCAACCTTGGGGTTGTGGTCCTTGAGCCAGTTGTAGCCTAGGATCAGACTTTGCTTCCCAAGTCCAGAGACGGCCAGAAGCATCCTTTTGGAGTGAGTCTTGTAGTGGAGAACTACGTCCACGACCTCAGAAATCTGTCCTGCCTCGTTTGGGGAACCATCGACATTGAAAACTGGGATATTATGCAAGAGGGTCTGAGTGTTCATTCCTTTTGAATGAACAAAATCTCTGTCGATGAAGCTTCTAGTCGCTCCGCAGTCCAGAAGGGCCTTGACGGAGTGGAGTTCACTTGTGTTCATGATTCCAACTTCTACTAGTAGGAGTAGGGAAGTCCCTCGCATGTCCAAGGCGCTAATCGAGAAGAGCTTAGGCAGCCTCTTCCTCCACTTGGGTCTGCAGAGCAGAGCAGCGACTAGGGGATGGTGCGTCTACTAGTTCACTGTCAATTGTATTGGGATCCTCTATAGTCAATACAGTGAACTTATTTACTGGTGACCGGAGTGCACTTATCACCAGCCGTATTATGCAAAATCCTCCTCTTTCAGAGAACCAAACTCTTCTAATGGAACCACATCTTTCAATGCCAACAAATCTTCAATCAACTCTTCCCGCTGTTCTGAGGTGAGTTGGCAGACGTCCATACAGTGGGGGCAGTCTCGGACTACATGGTTCACGTCTCCATATCGGTAACACCCTTGCGGAGACAAAGACCTTGCTTTCCTAGTCGTATCGACGTCTATAGGAGTCCTCATGGACAGAGCAGGTGGTGGAGGTTTCAGAACAACCAGAAGGGGTGGAATGGGGGGCAATCTTGCCATGGACAAAGGTGGGGGTCAAGTGGAGACGGTCTTAGGCGATACAGAAGGGGTGAAGCGCGATACAAACTAGAAGGCCTTATTAGCGAGTCATGCCTAGTCAATCCTCCAAGCTGCTCTATACCACATGTTGGGGTTGGTATCAGCAGGTTGTCTGTATGGTATGATGGTGATCTGGTTCTGAATGCCTATCCTGAGGCCTCGCTGAAATTTCACCACTAGCATCCAGAGGTCTGTGTAACCTGCGTCGAAGACCAGGGCCTGGAAGTTGTCCAGATAATCGTCCACTATCTGACTTCCTTGGTAGTAGGAGGCTCTCTTTAGAGCATTGATCGTGTCTGCCTCCACATTAACAGGGAAGAAGTAGACCCAGAACTGTTGTTTGAAGTCCTCTTAGGTTTGAATGGGGAAAACACCAGTATCCATTTCCTAACGGAACACATTTTCAGACCACTTGGCAGTATGACTACCTTTGAAGAATGTAAGGGCCTAGAGGATTTTCTCTTGTTCGTTATACAACTGCTCTAGGACCAAGTGAATGTAGAGAGAGCAGGAGTTTAAAAATACATGGCCGTTGTAATGTTCTCCGCTGAAGTCCAGAGGACAAGAGAGTTTGGGACGCGTCCATCTCATCATTGGAGTGGGCAGCGGAGACACTGGAGGAGATGGTATGAGCAGAGGAGGTATGTGTAGTATGGGCAAAGGGGGGGAATTAGCCACTAGCTATGTAAGTTGCTGTAGCTGCATGATCAAGACTGCAAGTATGGTGTTGGTATTGTTCTTGAAGACATTTTGTCTCTCTGTTAGCTTGTGGAGATAGTGTTGCAGGTACCCTAAGGCATTGGCTATGCCTTGGGGGGTGTCCAGAGGTAATAACATCTGAAGAGCGGAATTTCTGGAGGGCTAGGTATGACAGGAGAGAGCAATCTATTGGGTAGCTGTCCATTGGAATAGTCTAAGGCTCCATTTCAAGGATCCTAATCTGCTGTAAAGATGACTGGGGCACAAGACTCCAGGAGAATCCTCAGTTAATATTACAGTTAGTAGTTATGATACAACTTACCTCCAGGAGAATCCTCAGAGATTAGGATGAGGCTCCTGAAGGGATCTTTTACATTATATACTAAGCTTACATCCCTTAGTATCAGGGTTAGCAGGATTGGAGCTAAACTAGTGTGTTTAAGTATTACTAGTTAAACAGGCTAAGATAGCTCCAGAGTGTTGTTATGCTGTTCAGGGGTAGAAATAGAGGTGTTCTCTTACAAGGCTCCTAAAGGGATCTTCTACATTATATATACTAGGTTTACATTCTTTAGTGTCAGGGTCAGTGTGATTGGAGCTATACTAGTATGTTTAAGTATTACTTTAGTAATACTTGAACAGGCTTAGGCTGCTCCAGAGTGTTGCTGTTAAGACTCTAGACCTTACAGTTGAATATGCATTTCAACTTAAAGCCTATATCTAACACTTGATATCTTCATGCTCCTCACTAGAGGATTCAGTTAAGGTTTTTAGTAAAGTTATATTGGAGGAGAGATGTCAACGAGACTTTGAGTAGCACCCTTGAGATTGTCCTAAGACAAGTAAAAGTACTGATTCCTCAGAGTAAGATTTTACAAAGGGAATACAGAAAGAGAGAACTTGCCATTCCCTTCTCTTTCTAGGCTGTATTTATCCTAACTAGGTATTGTGACTACGTTACAATGTGGTAACACTACTTGTAACTAAAGGTGACTAGTTAAGTGACAGTTCAGTAACAGAAGCGATGAGAGTGACAAGTTGAGTCAGTGTCTAATAATAAGTTAGTCTGATGTTGTCCCATTTTGTAAGAAAGCTAAACTCCAAGCTGGAATAAAGCCAACTGCTCTTTGTTCAGCGATTGGCAAAAAGAACTCGATAGAGTTCCTATTGGATTCTCTACACTACTTATACAACTACTACATAGTCTGTGCACCTCTTTCCCACACCTATCATGTGACATCATGTGATGTAGTGCTGTGACTGTGTGACACTTGTGATGTAATACTTTCCCGCACTTCCTTTTGTGTAGTAAGTCCAAGATAAAAGAAAAGAAAAGAAAAGAAATATAAATAATGACTTAGCCGTTTTGCCAAGTCATGACACCACCCCCCTCTTAAGTTTCCTTGTCCTGAGGAATTTCCTACAACTTATAGCATGGGTCCATCATGTTGTCCATCTTGTCGTCATCTTCTTCTATCCACTCTCTGACTCCTGAATTTTCTTTCTTGATTTCTTCTTTCTCTACAATTGTTTTTATTTTTCTTTCTCTTGATTTCTTTCCTTTCCACCATCTCCAATTCCTTTCCAGCCTTCTCCAATATTCTTGGTTGTACCTTTTATCTGACCATCCAAACAGTTTTCTTGCCATAAATCTTCCTGGCAATTCTCCTCTTTTAAACATTTCTTCCTCATGTTCTTGTCTTGCTACATCTTTCATGTCTCGTCGATATTTCTTTTCGAACTCTTCAATTGCTTCTTTTGCATTCTTCAAGTTCTCTCTTCCTTTCCAGATATCTGATTCTACTATAAATCCTTTCCAGTGCACCAAGTATTTATCCTTCCCTCTAATCTGCCGCTTATTCAAAATCCTCTTCACCTCCCATTCTTCTTCCCCTTCAATTATTACTGGAGCTGGTTGCTCTTTCTTCTGCCCTTCTACTTGCCCTACATATTCACATATTCTACTAACGTTTACTACCAGATATATTTTTACTGTACTAGGTAGTTCTAATTCTACTGTGTTTAATAATACGATCTTCTTAATTTTATAAGGGCCTACAAACCTCTCTGTCAACTGCTCTGTCCTCCTCCCAACCATTTGGTACTTCAGGTCCTTAGTACTCAACATCACTAAGTCCCCTACTTTATAGTTATCTGCTTCTCCTCTCTTTCTGTCTATCCATCTGTTTGTAGGTGAAACGCCGTTGACAATTTACTTTTGATTCCCAACATCCCATTCAATTCTTATATTAATCCTGCTGCAAACTATGGTCCTTTGTCCAAAATGATACTCTCTGGTAATCCATGCAGTTTCCACACATTATCTCTAAACAACTTTGCTAATCCTTCTGCTGATGTTTTCTCTGTAGTTAGTATAAAGTAAACCATTTTGGTTAGTCAATCCACTACTACTAGAATACTATTGTATCCTTGTGCTAAGGGCAACTTGGTGATAAAGTCTGCTGATATATGTGCCCAAGGTTTTACTGGAATAGAATTTGGCATTAATTTTCCTGCCAGCTGTTCCTTGTAAGAGGACCACTCAGTAGGCAATTACTCCTTAAGCTAGGGGATAGTCCTGGAAGCTAGTTTGAGATTCAAGTAGGGGTATATCTACACACACTTGCTAGTATATATACTACACTAGATAATTAGGCACACAGCACCATGGCAACTGACCTATAATCACAGAATGTCCTAGAATAACTAACAATAGGCATCGCACTATATGACACAGACAGGAGAAGTCAGGAACAGTGGGAGTGCGATACACGATCTGTTACTGGGCCATTAATAGAACAAACCCTCAGAACTTACTAAGCACAACCCTAGATGTTCCCTTACAATTCTTCCACATACCGCTTTATCTCTTTTATAACTCCTGGCCACCAAAAGTTTCTAGTGACCAGTTCTACTGTCTTCCACTGTCCTCCGTGACCTCCTACCGGTGTATCATGATGTAGCCTGATTATTTCTGCCCTAAGCTTATCATCTTTTGGTACATAAACCTTCTCTTCTTTGTACATGACACTATCAACCTCTCTCCATTCCTTGTCTCTTAACATTTTCACCTTTGCTTGCTTCATTTCTTTTACTGCTTTTACTACTTCATCATCCTTCACCTTTGACTTTCTTACTTCCTCCAGTAGGTCTACTTCGTCTACTATTATTTCCACTACCTCAGCCTTTTTTACTTCTAACCACTCTGGTTTTACCAATGTTTCATCCTTATTGTCCTTTTCTACTCCAATCTCCTAGTCTGGCCTTCTATTTAGACTATCTGCTTTCCCTATCTTACTTCCCAGAACGTGTTTTAGCGTAAAATTGAACTTAGATAAGTATAAGGCCTATTTTGCTTGTCTTCGATTTAACTTTTGCGCCTTCATAAAGTACTTGAGGTTTTTATGATCTGTCCAAATCTCAAATTTAACTGTCATTCCTTCTAAGAAGTATCTCTATGCTTCCAAGCATCTGATTACTGCTAACATTTTTTTGTCGTGTATTTCATAGTTTCTCTCGGTATCACTTAAAGACTTTGAAATGAAAGCAACTGGTCTCCACAAGTTGTCTGAGCACTTCATCAATAATACTCCTCTAGTTGCATAGTTTAAAGTGTTTGCTTCTACCCTAAACTCTTTGTCCAAGTCTGGTGTTACTAATACTAGTTTTGTCATAAAGACTTCTTTTAACTCATCAAATGCCTTCTGTTGGCTTTCTCCCCATACCCACTTTATGTCTTTCCTGGTGAGCATATTCATTGGCCTAGCTACTTGAGCAAAATCTTTGATAAACCTCCTATAGTAATTTGCAAGGCCTAAAAATTTCCTGATGTCTTTTACATTCTTTGGCTTCAGCCAACTCAATACTCCATCTACCTTTTCCTTCTCCATTTCTATTCCATTTGGTCCTATAACAACACCTAAGAACCCTATTTTCTGTACTTTCCACACACACTTTTCTGGCTTGATATACAAGTTATTTTCTTCCAACCTCTTTAATATTTTCTCCATAATCTTGTCATGTTCCTCCTCAGTTTCCATCCCCACTAGTACATCGTCCACAAATGCTGCAACTTTTCCTTCATTGATCAAATCCCTTAGAATTTCATTTATCATTGCCTGAAATATGGCTGGCAAGTTCATCATCCCAAAGAACATTACTGTTGGCTCAAAGGAGCTCATATATGTCGTAAAAGCCCTCTTCCACTCCTCTCTTTTCTTTATCCTCATATTATTGAACCCCCACCTTAGATCCATCTTAGTGAATACCTTCTCACTTCCCATGTTGTCAATTAGGTTTGTAATTAATGGTAACAGGTAGTTGTTTTTTATTGTCTGGTCATTTAGGTTGCAATAGTCTATTACCATCTGCTTGCTTCTATCTTTTTTGCCCACAAAGAATACTGGTGACGTTTGAGGGGATTTTGATAGCCTAATATACCCCTTTCTCAGCTGATCCTCTACAAAATTCTGGACTTCCTCCCTCTCATTCTTTGATAAAGAATAAATCCTTCCTTTCCGTGGTTTGAATGTTTCCTTGAGATCTATAGCATGATCCCAAACTTTTCTTGTTGGCATTCTCTCCAATTCTACCTTCCCAAACACTTTCTTCCACTTTAAGAATTTCCTTGGGACCATCTCTTTGATTTTCCTATGGTCTTCCTTAATTTCTTCCTCTTTTCCCCAATCTTCTTTATCATCTATCGCCCACCTGACAATTTTCTCTTTCTTTATAGTTACTACTCTCTTTCCCCTTTTCTTTCTTTCTTCCTTTTTTATTTTTACTCCACCACACAGGAGTAAACACCTTGTCATTTTGACCTCTCCTATCTCCTAATTTATTTCTGGGTTGTATACAGCCAACCATGGCATTCCCAAGATTATCTCTGTCTTTCCCAGGTCATATACATTTATTCTTATTCTTTCTACATGCCCTTTGTAATAGACATTTGCTTCTACCTAGTAGGTGATCGCTCCTTTACTATTGTTTGTTCTATCCACATTTCTGACTATTATTGGTATTTCCAACTTTTGCAGCTTGAACCCATGTCTAGTTGCCATCCTTCTGTCCATGAACATTCCTGTAGCACCACTATCTAAGAGTGCTTTTACAGTTACACCTTCATGTGTATCCAATTTCTCTACTCCCACATTTAACTACACTTCTCTTGGCATTTTGAAGGTCCTCCTGACCTCCCTTCAACTATCCCCCTCTCTTGCTGTGCTTTCCAGTTCTCCTAACTGTGCACCACTCTGTTGCATCTTTGCCTCTCTGGGCTATGCCACCTTTCCTACATATCCACACCACTTCATCTCTTCCAACTTCCTTCTGGAGATCACTCTTTGTCCTCTATTATCTTCTACATGACACCCCTGACTTCCACACCTTTCACAAGTTAGGTACAACACTACTACTTCTCTCATATACCATCCTAATTCTAGTAGTTGTGCCTCTTCTGGGACACCTCTTCTATAGTGTTCCTCTGCTCTTTTCCTTAGCTCTTTTACTGAGCTCCTCCTCCACCCTTACTGCGCTTTTTGTGGTTTGGCCATGCATGCCATTTCTTTTTCCTCTACTCTTCTCAATCTTCTTTCTCCTTTCTGCACTTTTTCCTTTACAGGGCGTACTAGCCCCTTCTGTTGGTGCGCCTTTTGTGACTTCACCACATGCGCCACCCTCTTCTTCTTCTCCCATAATGGGCACTCTCTACACTTGTGCCTCTTCTCCCCACACTTAAAACATTTAACTACTACTACCTCATATCTCCGAATTGTTTTCTCTTTAACTCCACATTGTATCATCCTGCTTGACAACACTTCAAATTTATTTGGAGGGGTCACTTCTCACTTCTCTCCTTCTCTCTTGTTCCTGCAGTTACAGGCCAGGTGCCCAAACTTCTTACAACACTAACACAATTTCCCTTTTCTTCCTTCTAATTCTTTCCTTAGTTTGGCAAGAGAGCATTTTTCTCTGAGCAGATTGCTCATCAATGAGTTGTATTGGTCCAGAGACATTGTGTTATGTCTTCTAGACAAGGTACGGAGTTAATGTTGAGTCTTGCTATATACTGCTACATCTGCTGGAGTGTAAGATCTTTACCCAGCCAGATGCCTACTACCCTACTGACTACTGCCCTAATAATATGGTTAAACTATTACCTCAACAGGGAGGATCCCTACTCTAGATGGCCTTCTAAAAGTAACTGTTACTCCTCTGTGTGTACTAACTCACAATGGAGTGTAGCACAAGGTTTATGCTGAGAAAGATAGTAACTAATAACACTACTTGATTATGAGGTCAGGTCTCAGTAGTAATACCCAAGCTTGGTACTATACTTCCACTGTCAATCCCTAACTGATTGACAAGTCCTCTTAAGCCAAGGGCCCAGCTATGTATAGAGGTGGCTACTGATCGTGATGATTAGCAGCTGAGGGTTGATATGATGAAAGTAAAGAGTGAACAGGGTCCAAGGTAGACAGTGCTCTGAAGTGAATTGAGTTCTAGTGTAAGAAAGCTAAACTCCAAGCTGGAATAAAGCCAATTGCTCTTTATTCAGCGATTGACAAAGAGAACTCAATAGAGTTCCCATTGGATTCTCTATACTACTTATACAACTACTACATGGTCTGTGCACTTCTTTCCCATGCCTATCATGTGACATCATGTGATGTGATACTGTGACTGTGTGACACTTGTAATGTAACACTTTCCCACACTTCCTTCTGTGTAGTAAGTCTAAGATAAAAGAAAAGAAAAGAAATATAAATAATGACTTAGCCATTTTGCCAAGTCATGACACATTTAGCACAAGTCCAAAGATAGGGAAAGGAAATAGTCTGAGGTTTCTCCGAAGAGTCCTGTCTATACTATAAGTCCATCATCTCTTAGAGTTTCTAAACATTCAATACATTACTGCATGGTAATGTCTTCATTTTGTATTATCAGCATCTCTTCTTACATTGCCAACATTTCGTCCACTAGCCATTTGTTATTAGACCAAGGCTGATAATAACTGTAGTCCTACTCGATGTTCATGATAGTCACTGTGCAGTTTAGAAAATAGAGCTGTTCCCTTACATTTTCCTAGACTATGGTCATAGTAACTTATAACACTGACACTTAATCCTAAGTTGAGGTAACTTAGAGTCAAGGTACTTTAGGGTTAGAAGGGAACTGTAACAATTGGCCTTATTGCCTCCAGATGTTTTTGTTATAAACTTCATTGGTATCATGACTTGGTAAAACAGCTAAGTTATTTTCTATTTTCATTTTCTATTTTTATTTCTTTTATTTAGTTGAATCACTACTATGAAGATGGAGTATGAGAAAGGAGTCACATCACAGTCACATGATGGATAACATGAGGACCATGGGAAGTGAAGTGCATAGCTACAATAGTAGTTGTATATATAGTATAGAAAATCAAATGGAAACTCTAGTGAGTTTTCCTTGACAATTCAGACTTAAATTGGATTTAAGTTATCTTGGCTAAAGTCTTACAATTGGGCTATATCTTTACCAATTCTTCAACAATTCTTGTGGTCTTAATGGTGCCAGAAAGCCCTTGAAAAGACCTTTTGATCAATACCAGTCACGTCTTTAGGCAATTAATATTGGCTGAGCTATTAAGAAAATCAATAGATAACTACTATGGTACCACATATTAAACTATCAATATCTCAGAAACTGCCATGATTTAAGCTTTGCTTTTAAGCATCAAGGAAGCTATAAGGGGACACTCTAGGATAGCTTAGATAACCTGGTATGAGTGAGTATTATCTAGCTCACCCTCAGATCGTAAGAGAACCCCTCACATGTAACTCTAGAGCCTGTATTAGTCCTCTGGAGTGATCCTGCAACTGATCAAATATTACTATGCAATATTTGGTCTTACCTCCATTGTTCTAGACACACTCTGTTGCCTCCTAACTGTTATTGATGGGCTGTAATAGCTCTTAGTGATTACCCTAGATGGATGTTCAGAAAGAACTCAATAGAGTTCTTCATTGGATTAGTCTACTACTTATACTATTTTACAGTGGCTGTATAACTACTAGTCCACGATCACATGTCCTTCCAGAATGTTCTATAATCACCTGACCTGGTCACATGATTTGATTATCTAAGCTCCCATGCTATTTATATCTCAATCCCATTGTATGACTTGAGATTATAGATTAGGTGTTCAAACATGCGGGAAGTTAGTTTCTTTTTGGGGCTCTCATAACATGGTCCCCCCTTCAAGTTTTCTTGTTCTGAGGAATTTTTCCATTGACTCCAATTCTCGTGCCATCTCTTTTCCCTCTCTTTCTCATACTTCCTTTTCCCCCAACCATATAGTAACTTTGCTGTAAATTCCCCTGGTAGCCCTTGACTAAATTCCTTCTCTTCTTCTTCCTGCTCCTATTACCTTAGTTCTTTGGCCTCTTCCCCATACTCCCTCTCAAACTCTTCTACCAATTCTTCCACATTCTCCAAGTTTTCCCTACTTTCCCAAGTATCTTCTTGTGCTGTATAGCCCTTTCATCTTACTAAGAACTTTTCTTTTCCTTATACTATTCTTTTGTTTAAGATTTTCTTTACTTCGAATTCCTCCTCTCCTTCGATAATGACTGGTTTTGGTGGTATTTTCTTTTGCCTCTCTACCTGTGGTTTGTAGAGTCATACTCTACTTACGTTGACTACAGGATATATTTTAATAGACTTAGGTAGCTCTAACTCTATCACATTACTAGAGACAATCAATCCCCTTGACTTTGTAGGGGCCCACAAAACATTCTGTCAATTTTTCTGATCTCCTCCCTTTCATCTGCTATTTCAAATCCTTTGTGCTTAGCAGTACCAAGTCCCTTACTCTGTATTCCTCTCCCTCTCCACGCATTCTATTTGCAAACTTCTTCATTTCTTCCTGTGTTTTCCCTAGTACTGCTTTTGCTTCCTCTTGGACCCTTTTCATTCTTTCTATGAATTTTTCTGCCACTTCGTATTTTCCCTTCCTTCTCCCCTCAAATCCTATTCTTGGATTCTGACCATAGTTTGCCTTGAATAGCGATATTTTTGTTGCTGCATGAATTTTGTTATTATATGCAAATTCTGCCGTTCCTAGCCAATCTGGCTACTGTTCTTGTCTATGAATGATGAAGACCCTCAGGTATTGCTCTAACTCCTAGTTTATCCTTTCCGTTTGCCTATCTGTTTGAGGATGATAGGCCGTTGAAAGTTTCATTTGGATTCCCAACAAGTTATTTAGCTCCTGTCACAAACTTCATTCGGCCATATCTCCATCAATTCTCCATCAATTCTCACAGTCTCAATGGCTACGAAAAGCCCTTGAAAAGACCTTTCGATCGGTACCAGTCACGTCTCGAGGCAATCAG
>Ga0153997_1000356_pt1 | contig 13586 bp, 8 predicted proteins | sample TSNC081MetaG_FD_104750 | JGI IMG/M metagenome (GOLD analysis project Ga0153997, IMG submission 104750) | Attine ant fungus gardens microbial communities from North Carolina, USA - TSNC081 MetaG | ecosystem: Host-associated > Fungi > Mycelium > Unclassified | place: USA: North Carolina, Lumber...
AGAAATGTCAACGAGACTTTGAGTAGCACCCTTAAGGTTGTTCTAAGACAAGTAAGAGTACCAATCCCTTGAAGTAATAGGAATACAAGAAGGAATACAGAAAGAGAGAACTTACTGTTCTCTTCTCTTTCTAGTTTATATTTATCCTAACTAGGTATTATGACTACGTTACAATGTGATAACACTAGTTGTAACTATGAGTGACTAGTTAAGTAAAAAATCAGTGACAGAAATGATAAAGGTAACAAGTCGAGTCAATGTCTAATAATGGATTAGTTCGATGCTGTCCCATTTAGCATAAGTCCAAAGATACAAAGAGAATAGTCTGAGATTTCTCCAAAGAGTCCTATTTGTTCTGTGAGTCCATTGTCTCTTAGAGTCCTCAGACATTCAATGCATTACTATATAGTAATGTCCTCGTCTAGCATTGCCAATATCTCATCTACCAACCATTCATTATTAGACCATAGCTGATAATAATTGTAGTTCTACTCAATATTCATAACATTATCAATGAGCTTGAGGAGTGCTTTTTTCTTTTGCTCAAAGACTTGAGATATAATGTTAGGATGATCAGTAGCTGTCTAACTAGGGAAAAGACTATGGACAATTTCTGGCCACTTGGGATTAGCAGTTATAGTAAGGAAGAGATCTGGTTTGTGAAAGTGTTTGCAAATGGCCATAGCATCCTGGAACAACTGGGTCATAAACCTGGGACTTCTTATATAAGAAGAGGAAAGAATGAGTTTATATTCCAAAGGTCCAATATCTTCTCCATCATGTCTATCATGCACAGCAACATCCTGTAGTCCCTGGTAGAGCTCAGATCTAAGAGTATGTTAATGTATCCTAGCCCAGTTGAGTTTCCTTTGCTCATAATTTGCCTATGCATTAACAACAAACTACTAGTAATAGCTTTCTATCATAGAAGAGGGATGGCTGAGGACTATTTCTGACATGAAAATGGTAGGCATAGTAGCATATGTTAGAAACCACTTGTGAGTGAGCTTGTTCTTCCCCATCTCTTTGTCTTGTATTCTTTCCTCGTTTTCTAAGTTGAGCACCATAGATTGAAATTCTTGAATGCTATCTATTCCCCTCCTTTGAAAATAACAAGACATAATGGAGAGCAGCATATAAAGGACTATTTTGGCTGATTCATTCAAGTTGTCCTTCTTTTGCCTATAATACCACATCCCTATTGTCTATTGCATAATGTACCCCTTCTTCTGGAATAATAACTGCAATCTCCTTAGCAGTTGGCAGGTTATGAATTCTTTGATCCTGTTGCAAATTCACATGTAGCCTAATTGTGATCTCCTTTTGCTCTTTTCCTAATAAGTTCATAAACATGACAATAATGACTAATATATAGGTGGCTATCCAAGAGCATTGTTTGAAAATTATCCATCACCACAAGATCAAGGTTCCTATTATTGAGTCTTCTGACATTGAGCTGCTCTGCTGTATCAAGGATATAGATTTGTGCATAAATAGAAGTATAATCACCATAAGGAAAAAAGGCACTAGTAAGATGATGAAGTTCTTCTTGGATCTTAAAACAGTAGAGACCTGATTGTCTAGTAACTGAGTTGTCAATTTTGAATCCTACTAAAGTCATAGCAAAAGCTACACTATACTATCATATGTTATTGCAAAATTCTCTTGAGAAATAATTATCTCTAGTTAAGTAGTTGTGAAGGATTCCAGTAAGAGGTTGAAGAGGGGATAATTAGATCTGTCCTTGCAAACAGCACATACCAAATTTACCCATAAAGAAGTAAGCTTTTCACAGTTAAAGTGAAGAGCATGACAGTGAGGACAAATGATAGATAGTATGCCTAAGTCATTATATAGTATATCAGTCTCCAGGAATGGTTATTCAGTAGGTAGATATTGTGGAGACTGAAGAATAGGAAGTGGAATGTCATCTAGAATAATAGTCTCTTGGTTCTAGTTCAACTGTTAAGTATACAGAGTTTTGGTATACAAAAAATCATCATACCTGAATCACATTATCTTCTATATCTAACTCTTGAATATTTTCTTCTCCAATATCCTATTATACTTGGTTAATATTCATTCACTAACAATCAGTGAAATATGTTACTTACAACTCTCAGAATGTCTTCCTGCATATTCCTATCCACATGTAGATCTCTATGACCACCTCTATTCTGCTATCCTTCATAATCAAGAGCACCTATATCCTCATTCCTCTATTCCTTTATTATTTGATTGATTTGAACCTCTTAATTGATTTGAACCTCCTCTATCTGTCTTTGGTTTTCTGCTTCTACTCTATGCTCCTGAGTTATTCTTAGTAGTTGCTCAGTAAGTTGGCATCAACCTCATCTATGCAAATCAAGTATAGTATTCTCAAGGTTTTGTGGAACAAGTGTAGAAGTTAAGTGGTATTTAGTTCTTCTTCTTCCTTTTCCTCTATTCAAGACAGGAGCAGTAGGTTGCTGATCTCTTTGTGCTCATTTCTTAGCTCTCCTAGCTTGACATCCTTCTTCAAGAGCATTTATATCTCATAATTGTCTTACTGTTTACTTACAGCTACTCTAAGAATAAAGGTATACTATTGCCCCTAAGAAGCAGACCCCTACTCTAGATCTCTCTCTTAATGAGCAGTTGTCAATCCTGTGCATATATAGATCACAATAGAACCCTAGCACCAGATTTATAATAGAAGAGTTTATAGGTATACTACTACAGTACCACTCAAAGAAAGAGTCCTTCTGGAAGAGGAGACCTGAGCTTAGTCATACACTCCAAGCTCTACACCACAGTTATAGAGTACTGTTCCCTTTATACCTAGGACCCAGCTTTTAGTCAAGGTATATAGAGAGAATAGAGAGGTATAAGAGAGCAAAGAGAAAGGTAGGGAATAGTAACTATGATTTGAGAGAGTGAACTTGATGATGAGCTGGCATTATTTGTATATGTTGTATTCCTCTTACATATCCATTTGGGTTGAATTATAAAAAGAGAAGGGTTGTAATGATGAAATATGCCATTTAAATTCTTTAGAATAAGGAAAAAAAAAAGCCAAAGTCAATCACCATTATTTGTTAGATTTCACTAAATTTAGTTGAATTTATTTGAATTTATTGAGAGAAATAATTGAAAGTGAAAATGTGAAAAAGAAAGGTTATGTGACAGAGTTACTTGGTCAGTTCTGAGTTAGCAGCCATCTTCCCACATTAGTTTCATATATATACTAGATGAGGTTTTCATCTGGGCCTCTAGCCCTTTTTGAACCTTCTACTAATTCTATATTATTAAGTTTGTGCTAAAGTCAGTCTGCTACACTCCCTTCCTACAATAGTCTGTGTGACAGTAAGTAGTGTCTATACAGCTGCAGATAATGTTGTTAATTAGGTTACTTTGCTCTCTTCCAACAACAGTTTGTATCACAGTAAGCAATTTTGTATGTTAGGTCACTCTGTTCCCTTTCCACAACAGTGAGGCCACTATCTGTTCCAATTTATTCTAATTTATTTGAATTTTTCCTGAATTTATTTGCATCTTTGAGTAAAAAGAGAAAGTATGGGAATGATTAGGTACATATATATGTCATCCATCATCCCATGTTTGGTGCAGTATACATATTAGATCTCCCTTAACCTTGAGGATCCTATAGCTTCTTTTATCTCTCCTTTTCCCAAATTTACCAAATAGAATTCTTTTCCCAAGAGGAAACCCTCTAGCCAGTCTTGTAAACCCTCTACTCATCTTAGTCTTTTTGCTATTAATGATGTTATTTTCTTAAGCACAAATCATTATCTTGCCTTCATTGCTATTGCAAATAAACCATACACCTATCATAAGGCTCTTTAGTCTTCTTACTCAAAACAGTAAAAATAGGCAATTTAATCTGAGTATACACAATTAAAGAAACTTGGTATATTTGAATGGGTTGATGAGTCACCAAAAAGGAAAAAGGCTGTTGGTATCATGACTTGGCAAAACAGCTAGGTTATTATTTATATTTCTTTTCTTTTTGAACTTATTACACAAGAAAGAAGTGTAGGAAAGTGTCACAAGTCACAGTCACATACTAGGATGTCACAAGGTTATGTCACATGAATAGAGTCACATGATAAGTGTGGTAAAATAGTGCATAGACTATGTAGTAGTTGTATAAGTAGTGTATAGGAAATAAATAAGGACTCTATTAAGTTCTCCTTGTCAGCTCAGACTTGGGGTGGGTTTAAGTCATCACAGCTAGTGTAAAAGGAGGTACCCAGTATAGTGTAGTGGCCTTAAGCACACTAGTCACTCACATTATAACAATAGTACTTAAGGTACTTCAACTAAAAGGCAATGTGATGATATTCGTAGAAGATCAAGTTCAGTCTCTATTACTAATCAGTACACATTATAATAATTGTTTTATTTACACTCCCCCTTGCTCAGTGCACACTTTGTGCATGCAAGCATAATCGCACTCTAAGCAGCAGTCACCAGAATATTAGCCCCAATTGTTCTCTGAATTTGGCAAATTTTGGCTGGTCTAGATTTTTGGTAAATATGTTAGCTGGGTTCTTGCTACCCTCTATGTAAAAAAGGGATACTTTCCCTTGTGTCACAAAATCACAAATAGCATTGTCATGCTGGACAGCTATTCAGGCAATAAAAGTGATATTTTTCACCATAATAACAAGAATAACTAGCTTGAGAGACAAGTTTGGCTCCCCAGAGATATCATTAGATACCTAGTCATGGACTCAAGCATACCACTTGAGTAGCAGAGTAGTAGCTATGACCACTACTACAGAAACCTCATAGAGATTGTCTAGAGAATTTCATAACAGATCTATAACAGAACTCCCCTCTAGAGTGCTCTCGAGAGCAAAAAGGACCTTCAAAGATGTTTTTTATAAGAATAATGTTATATCTTGGTAGCAGTGACTTATTTATAGTATCTAGGTTACCATCAGAGTGGGGCCATTATTGCTGATGGCTAATTATAGTAAGAACTAGCAAGACAAGTCTAACAGAAGAAGACTGAGGCTCAAAGATGTGATGAGATATAGAGGAGTAGTAGAAGGACTAGAGAGATCAGGCAGAGAGATCAGATAGAGAGATAGAAGAAGAGGTATTTGATGAAGACAACATGCTCGAGAGCAAGATAACTCAAGATTGCCACCTTTCTTTACAGTCCATCAAAAGGCTTGAGAGCTATCTATTGTTTAGAGAAGAACCCCAGGAATAGGATTAGAGGAGTGGAGAGTGATAGCCAAGTAATTGGGAGAGGTGTCGTCTCATCATTTCAGTCTTACTATCTTTGGGAATTTGGAAGTTTTCTTTGTTTCTTTTCTTTTGTTGTATCATTGCTTTGTAATCCTAATAAAATACTCTAGGGCACAGAAAGGACAAAAATACTCTTTTTCCCCATTGTCTCTCTCTCTATTGTTCTAGAGCTGAAAGACTATTTAAGTGATTTGAGGTTTTTCCTTTGTGTCTGCTTTATGAGAACTCTATAAAACTTCCCTTGAAGGGAGACTCAAGCCTCAATGGACCTGGGCATTTGCTTATACTAGGAGCTAACCACTCGCTACATGTCATTGGAGTCAGCTTCCAGTTATATGGTTAGTTGAAGAAGAGCTCACATGATAGCATAAAAGTTCTAGGTAGTACTGCTGTATCGATGGCAAGCTAGGCTACTAAACTAGGTAAGGGCAGTAGTGTCACAGCACGAGATGAACGTGTGCCTTAGGGATTCTATTATAGTGAGAGTTTGCTCGAGTAGATACTAAAAACAGTTCTTTTTCTTAGGTTTTTATTTCATATGTTTTGGTTATTTCTCAGACATTCACTTTTAGTAAGCTCTCTATTATTTGATTTATCTCCCCAGTGCCTACTTGTTTAGTACACAATTGTAAAGCAGTTTGGAGATTTTGCCTCTCTGACCTTACTTTTATCTTTGTTTTGTGATCAAACCTTTTGATTCCTATCAGCATGATACCTAATGTCGATGTGCTTATTTCGAGATTTGGTGATAGGGTTACTGATCATAAAAATAGAGCCCTGATTATCAGCACAAATCTGTATAGGACCAAAATTGTAGCCAAGTTCAAGGAGAATAGAATAAATCCAAACATATTGGCAACTACAATCTGAGAGGGCTATATATTCTGCCTCAGTAGAGGACAGAGCAATAGTCCTTTGTGTCTTGGATACCCAGCTAAAAACTCCCCTTGTAATCATGACATAATAACCTATTTGTGACTTGTGATCATCTGGATTTGATGCCCAATTAGAGTCAGTACAAGTATACACTCCAAGTTTGGAGTTACCTTTATAGACTAGAGTATAGTTTTGGGTACTAACTAGGTAACAACATATGTAATATGCTCTATTAAGATGATCTTGAGAAGAATTGGCAGTATGACGGGCTAGTTAGATGACAGCAAAAGTAATATCAGACCGTGTTCCTAGCATAAGGTATAATAGAAAGCCAATAACCTTTTGAAAGCAGTTCTGGAGTGTTATGTCAATGGGATCTGATGTTTTTATAGTATAGTAGCCAGTTGAAAGAGGAGTTGGTACAGGTTTCACATTCTTCATGCAAAAATACTGTAATACCTTTTGTAGATAATCAGTTTGATCTATATATATGCAGTGTCCTTCCTGAACTATATGCATTTATAGGAATTCAGTTAAATTCCCTAAATCTCAACATTTTCACTTTTGCATGAATTTACTCTTAATCTCATTGAGTAAGGTTTTACTAGGGCCACAAAAAAAGGTGTCATCAACGTAGACAATAGTTATCACTGTATTGGTGTTAGTCTTTCTGTAGCAAAAGATTCTAGCCTTAGACTTGAGTCATTCAAAGCCTAATTCCTTTATTGAGACATCTAGTTAGCACTACAGGCTAATCTAGCTTGTTTGAGGCTGTAAATAGCACAACAAAGTTGAAAAACTACATTTGGGTTTTCAATGAAATCTTCTGGTTATTCCATGTAAATCTCTTCATCTAGAGTTCTATATAAATAGGTATTTCGGACATCTAGGCCTATAATATGCCATTTTTCTAATGTAGCAAGGCCTAGTACTAGTCTGACAGTCTCAAAATGCACCACTGGAGAGTAGATGTCTGAGTAGTTAGTATCTATACATTGAGAGAAGCCTTTAACAACAAGGCGAGCCTTTTTGCGACTGTTAGGCTTGATATCAAAGACCTATTTGCATTTGATAGGCTGCTTTTCAATAGAGTGCCTTTCTATTTTCTCAAACGTACCTCTTTGCTAGAGGGCTTCTAGTTCCTCAAGGCAGGCATGTTCAAATTCACTACAAAGACATGTATCTTTGATTTGCATGATGTCCTTGTATTGCCACTTGCAGACTTTTGAGAGGTCTGGTTCATATTCAACTAGTAATTCATTATTGTCAGTAGAGTGAGCAAATTGAATTAGATAGTTAAATAATTTTACTTCTCCTTCACAGCATAGTTGTGCAAGATCATTCTTATTGCAATGAGAATTTTTGTTCGTTGTTACACTGTTAGAGAATTTTCTGTGGAAATATAGCATAGGATAAAAATTATAACCCTGGATTTCACTATTGGAACCCACTCCAGAGAACTCCTACAAATCCCAGATATAATCTAGATCCAAGATTGGGTACTTCAATTAGGTAGTAGCCAAGCTGTCATATGCCAGGAAAGCATATACCTCGGGAGACAAGACTGATGAGCTAGTATCAGGTTTCTCAGATATAGACTATCAATGTTGAAACTCTAGAAGTCAGAGGCTTAAGGATATCCTTGGAATGTGAGATAATTTCAATCTAGAGCAGACTTAGGCTAATATAATACCAAGACGACAGATCAAAAGTCTATCAGTAACTAGTGATCCCATCACTGTTGGACTTAGGCAAGAAACGGACATACCGCTAGACAACGATCGCATTGCTGATACTTGGACATACTGTTATGTATTTCTAGACTATATTTGGAGTAAAAGGAAGCCAGTTTGGGGTTTGAGAAATAATGGACAGGAGTGAAGTATGGAGGTAGAGCAGGATCACATGGTCATGTCCAGGAGGTATGGAGGGCAGAAAGGTGATGGCTATCATAGCCACATAGTAGTGTCATAGAGGAGAGACGTAAGGGAGAGTAGTAGAATAGAGAGTTTTTTTTTTCTATTTCTTTTTAATTGAGTCTCTAACATTTGTAATATTCTAATATATTTCTCAGAGTGAAGATTGATAGAGAGAGCCTCCTTGGCCCTTGCCTTTATCTCAGAAGCTCTTGAGGTTGTAAATATAATTCTCTTGAGTGTGTAAGAAATGATCTTGGTAAGAGGTTAAGTTGGTGAATATTTCTTACCCTATACTCTACTCTTTCTTGAGACAAGACGTAGCAGTCACTCAGGCAACCTTCTATGGAATAGTAGGCCTGAAAAGCCTGGTTAATCATCGACTCAGATTGTATCATACCTATAAGATTTGGTATAGGGGTATGGATAAGAGCTTAATTGAGTATGGTAAGGCTTATGAGTAGTTTACTAACTATTCTACTAGTGAGCTTGTTATAGTGTGTAAAGGTGAACACCTTAGGGACACTATGCAAGGTAGATCTAGATTGAGCTCCCAATCATTCTATCTATTTTTATATTACAGATAAGCTATGCTTTCTATTTTAATTTCTTTCTGATACTCCCACTTTCTCCTTCTTTCCATGAACCCTTTAGCATGCAATTGGAAACTGTCACTGCCCATTTCTACTTGCTAGTCACAGCTAACTTCTCTTTTGCCCCTTTCATCATGTTGCCAGGGAGTAGAGTCATTGCCAGATAGAGGAATAGGAACATTTGCAGGGTGTTCTATTTGTTGTTCATGGCTAGGTCTGGGAATTGACTGTTGCCTTAGTATAGCCAAAGAGTTGTTGAAACAGTTGTGTTCCTGATTTCCATCCCATCTACTCTATTTTTCCAGCTCTTTAAGTTGTTTAGTGGGGTGCCGATTTTTCCCATAGATATTTCCTGGGTATTGTAGTACTTTCTGCTCTTGAGAGAGATTGGATTGTGGTAGAGGAGATAATGTTTTCTCTATTCTTTGCTTATTCCTATCTCAGTTTAAGGGCAGTTGACTTGGATTTCATGCTGATGAGCATGTGCTGTGATTGTCATTACTACAATCCTTGTCAGAAATTTTTCTTTTTTCACATGAAGGTCCTGGAGATTGGTATGTTGATGAGAATTTGTCATCATCAAAGTCTAAAGGAGTATAAGATAGTTGAGTTCTTTTGAATAAGGTTTTCTTGTGCCAATTTTTGTTTGGACAGTAAGGGAACATATTCTCAATGAATTTGGCATGCAAGAATGTGAAGACAATGTTGTTGGAAAGTCACATGAATATATTACCATGATTTTCTAGTGCAATGCCAATATAAATCATCAGCTCAGATTTTGAACTTAATTTATCTTTTTGTATATTTGAGTGAACATAAATATATACCTCATAACCAAGAACACAAAGGTAGTCCACTCATAGGACTGTCCCTTTGAGTAGTTCATGAGGGGTGTACTAATTTAGTTGCACCTGGGGTATTCAATTGTAGACATAACATGCATGATCAAAAGTGAAGTTTCACCAGCTTTTAGGGAGGCATGCACTTTGCCTTATCTGATAGTATGTGTATCAAATACTCCACATGACCATTTTGCTGTGGGGTATAAAGGGTGCTTTGGAGGATACATATACCTCTATCTTTTAAAATTTGATCAAATGCTATTAATTTGTACTCTCTCCTTGCATTGGTCATCTATAGTTTAACAGATGTATGGTATTGATGTTTTATAAGGGATAGAAAGTGTCTTGTAGCTTAGATAGCCTTGTCTTTTGATGTGAGCATTGATACCTATGCATTAAAAGGGGTAAAAGGGGAATTAGCTATGACTAGCAAGTAGAAAGGGACAGTGACAGTTCCCAATTGCATGCTAAAGAGTTTGTGGGGAGAAGGAGAAAGTGGGGGTATCAAAAAGAAATTAAAATGGAAAGCATAGCTTATTTAGAATCTAAGTATAGAAAGAATAATGGGAGCTCAATCTAGATCCTATCTGCATGGTATCTCTAAGGTGTCTACCTTTACACACCATAACAAGCTCACTAGTAAAATAGTCAGTAAACTACTCATAGGCCTTACCACACTCAATTAAGCCCTTATCCACACCTCTACACCAAATCTTATGGGTATGATATAATCTGAGTCAATGATTAGCCAGGCTTTTTAGGCCTGCTACCCCATAGAAGGTTGTCCAAGCAACCACTGCATCTTGTCTCAAGAAAGAGTAGGGTATATGATAGGAAACATTCATCAACTCAACCTCTCACCAAGATCACCTCTTACATACTCAAGAGAATCACATTTACAACCTCAAGAGCTTCTGAGATAAAGGCAAGGGCCAAGAAGGCTCTCTCTATCAATCTCCACTCTGAGAAATATATTAGAATATTACAAATGTTAGAGACTCAATTAAAAAGAAATAGAAAAGAAAACTCTTTATTTTACCACTTTCCCTTGCGCCTCTCCTTTATGACACCACCATGTGGCCATGATAGCCATCACTTTCTTGTCCTTCATACCTCTTGGACATGACCATGTGATCCTGCTCTACCTCCATACTTCACTCCTGCCCATCGTTCCCTGAACCCTAAACTAGCTTTCTTCTACTCTGAATATGGTCTAGAAACACATGACAGTGTGTTCAAGCATCAGCAATACAATTATCATCCAGTGGCATGTCTGTTTCTTACCTGAGTCCAGTAGTGATAGAATTACTAGTCACTGATAAACTTTTGATCTATCGTCTTAGTATCATATTAGCCTAAGTCTGCTCTAGATTGAAATTATCTCACATTCCAAGGATATCCTTGAGCCTCTGACTTCTAGAGTTTCAACATTGATAGTCTATATCTGAGAAACCTGATGCTAGCTCATTAGTCTTGTCTCCCGAGGTATATGCTTTTCTAGCATATGACAGCTTGGCTACTACCTAATTGAAGTACCCAATCTTGGGTCTAGATTATATCTGGGGCTTATAGGAGTTCTCTAGAGTGGGTTCCAATAGTGAAATCTAGGGTTATAATTTGTATTCTATGCTACATTTCTGTAGAAAATTCTTTAGTAGCGTAATAGCATAGGAGGTGTAATCGTCATAGAAAGTAATTATGTACCTTTGACGGTAGTAGCTGAGAGTAGAAAAAGATTTGATATCTGAGTGTATGAGTTGGAAGGGATGTATCGTGTGGTGTAATGAAGGCAGAAAAGACTTATTTGGCATTTTTTCTCTTGTACACCCAGGACAGAATGGGCTGTCTTTAGGAAATTCTATTTGTGGAAAGTTAGTTGTATGTTCCTTCACATGTCTAAGGGCTTCCTTAGAGAGGTGCCCAAAATAGTAATGAAGAGTATTGAAGTCAACTGGAATAGCAGTTGAGTGTGCATTATTATAGTAGTTTATCTAGTCTACTGTCTATAGCACAAAAATGGTGTCTCCAGGCACTCTAGGCCTGAAGAGCATAAAGTCCTTACCATCATGTGTATTTAATGCAATAAGATTTCTATCCCTAGAAACTGAGAAACTATCTTGTAAAAAGGCTCCCAGGGAAAGTAAGTAATATGTTAAGTCAGCACAGTAAAATACTGTATCAATAGTTGTATTTAGAGATTTACCTTATTTGCCTTTGTGCCTAAAAAAAATTGAGCTCTTTCTAGTTATATATGTCATGCTATTCACAGTCTGGATTGGTAGTTTTATAGGAAGTTTTTCAAAAGTTATAAAGTCATTCTTTTTCCCAGTAAAGTACATAGATGTACTTAAGTGAAGGATCCAGTATAGCACTACCTCCTTTGATTTTCTGTATTTTCCCTTACAATTTAAGCATGTAGAGAAGGAGAGGCCATGTTTGCATTTGTCAGGCTGTACACTATTAGATATATCGAAGAGATTACACAAGACACTACTACAGTTCAAAGTTGCAGGACAATATTTCAAAACTGAGGTTGTGTAAATGTTAGTATTACACTAGTGAAGTAAAGTAGCATACCTCATACTACATTCAGCAAAGTAGGCATCATTGCAGTCCATGCTTCCATTGTAATCATAGGGAGATCTAATTTCATCAAGCTCAACTGCATCTTGAAAAAGGAAGCCAAGAGAAACTATGTCGTCATCATCCTCCCAGAGAATCCTATCACTAATGCGAGATACAAAAGAGCTAGGTGCTACTGATTTGCATGCTTTGATGTGACCTTCTCTAGTATCACCTGAAAGGTAAGCATGTTTAAGAGGGGGGTGCATTCAACTTCATAGGTAGCAGTATTGGTCATATTATTTTGGTTTAAGAAGGATTCAAAAGGGGTAATTGCTGGGAAAAGGAGGCGAGCATCTAAGACATTAGTGAAATTCCCAAAGTTTTGGGAGTAACCTAGGCATGTTTGGCACTGATAGTCAGGTATGTAAGCTGAGGCTAGGTAAAATGGTAGATTAGCAGATTGTGCAATGTGCACATGAGAGTACAACTACTGCCTATGCTACTATTTGCATTTACCACAATTTCCACCATGCTTATCATGTAGCTTGCCAGTGTTGGAACCCTTACCCTCTGGTAGTAATTGTTGCTGATGGAAGTGAGGATCCTTGCCTTTTTACTGTATATTTGATAGTTTCTTTGTGTCGCTTTGAATTTTGTTTATTCCCTTTGATAAGCATTGTTGCCAGCTCATTATGGCATTATCTCTTATGGCTGAAAAAGTAAGTAAAGTAGTGTTGGCTATTTTGCGATTATAATTTCTTGTGATCTTTTCTATTTAGACTGGTAGCTTTAAGAGAAGCATTATGGCTTGGAGGGACTCAGGGTAAATCAGTTTGTTATCTTCAAGGTGAGTAAATAGAGTGCAAAGCTTATCAATCGCTAGGGTAGAATCACAGTCACCAAGAATAAAGAGCTTATTAATGGCAATGATATCTGTGTAGGCTACTAAAATGGTAGTAGTGCCATACTGAGTCTTTAACCATTCAAGAAGGTCTTTGGTACTCTCCTTTCAGGCTTCAACAATGAGTTTCCTGATATCTGGGGAGATTTGGAGCATGAGGTTACCAAAGACTTTGGTATTCTGATCCTCCCAGTTCTTACAAGCCTTGTAAGAGTCTTCAGTTTCATTTCCTTTCTCATCAAAGGTTGGGGAAGGCTGAGCACCAAGTACTATATAGTAGCCTGTAGCATTAATAATATAGTATGCAGTAGCATCCCAATTAGTGAGATTGCGACCATCAAAAGTGTGTAGATAATTGAGGATCTGTGAGGACATAATCTAGAAAAGAATATAGTATATTAGTGGAAGATCAGAGTAATTGGGTAAGTGTAAAGTACTTGATACTTATTATAGTGGATTGTTGTGCATTTTTGACAGCAACAGTCACGTAGTACCTACTCTCTGGGTGTCATATTCCAAAAATCTGACAATTATGTAATTTAATTCTCCTAATAACTCTCCTAAAAAAAAAAAATTAATAGAATAGCATAGTAGACTACTCTTTTTCTATTCCGGATTTCCTATAAGTACT
>Ga0153997_1000359_pt1 | contig 13464 bp, 12 predicted proteins | sample TSNC081MetaG_FD_104750 | JGI IMG/M metagenome (GOLD analysis project Ga0153997, IMG submission 104750) | Attine ant fungus gardens microbial communities from North Carolina, USA - TSNC081 MetaG | ecosystem: Host-associated > Fungi > Mycelium > Unclassified | place: USA: North Carolina, Lumber...
CAGGGGAATGTTTTTTAAAATGTTTTATTTTCGTGAGAGTAAGGCATAGCACCCAAAGAAGAAGAAAATTAACAGGATGATACCACTTGCAGTTAAATAACTATTTATATAGAATAACATATTACCGCTCACACCAAGGCCATCTGCACCTAAATGAGTGGAACGTGCTTCGTTGATAAAAGCTTGCCTGACATTATCAAACTTTAATATGAGCACAGGTGAGATTAGAAATATAAAGGCAAGCACTAAAATGATTGCAGATATACCATGTTTAAATATCCGGACATACCTTTTTTCAACTATACTACTGACAATGACCGATATAGCAATCATTCCACATAGGATTGCACCAGGATATTTTATTGTAATGAAAGCAGCCGTAACGAACGCCATTAGTATGAGGTTTTTGAAACTTGGTTTTTGCATATAACCTAACGCAACATAAATAAATAGCAACATAAAAAACACTGTCGGAACATCCGGCGTTGCATAATGCGAATGTGTAATATATAAAGGGAAAAACCCAAATAAGAAGGCACTCACCAAGCCCACGAAATTACTATATTTCTTACCAATTAAATAGCCTAATATAATGGATCCGACAGCAAATACTCCGGTAACAACCCGCGCTGTCAAATATAAAACCTCTATGCCAATGTCGTTTATATTTTCAATGGTTACACCATAGAGAAAAACTAAAACACGATAAATCAACATATTAATTTGAATCAGCAAATGATCCGGCCGATAAAAGACATCCGGTTCAAACGAACGGTTTTGAAGCATTTTTATTGCAGGGTTAACGATTGTACCTTCATCCGCATGCAAAAGAGTGGGGAGCCCCCAATCTGCTCCACCAAATACAAATATACTGCTGCAAATGATAATAAGCATAAGTATTAGGACATGTTTGTATTTATCCAAAATATCCGCTGCTAATAATGGCGCCTTTGGGTTAGATACGGTACCATGCTCCTTAGCATGGCTGGTGCTTTTCCTTGCAGTTTTCTCTCTAAACATCCTATTTGACTCTCCTCTAAACTTCTGATAGACTTTACGCTGTCAAAAGGTAAAACCTCTTGACAGCACAAACAACAAAGCTCATTTTAGCATAACCACGCCCTTAGGGCAATAGTATATCGCACCGAACAAACCTCCATAAATTCCCCAGATGTTCTCGAGTACCAATCTTACGGTCAGGTTAAGGACGGTCTTGATTACCGTCTGCCGCGCAGCGCCCGCAATACCCGAAGTCTTCCAAACGCCCGGCGATAGAGCAGTCCTGCCAGCAGCCGCTTACGCTCCGGCTCCCTGCGGACATAGACATTCTGCCTCCATTCCGGGTACGCTTCCTGCATCGTAAGCGCCACCCGGGCTGCCAGATCCTTCCGTCCGCAATCCAGATATCTCCGTCCCGACGAGATCAGCAGGTGTTCCCACCAGAGAAACTCCGTCTCCGCAGGAAACCGTTCTCCCAGTGCCTCCCGTAAGCTTGCCGTCACCGTAAAAATATCCTCAAAAGCCGGCTTATATTCCTCCGTCCGCATAATCGACCCAGCCGACTGATAATAGAAATAACAGGTATCCTTCCGATATAGGATCTTCTTCGCCCACAGCGCCAGACAGGGAATAAGCGCAAGATCCTCATACAGAACCCCCTCCGGAAAATGCAGGTCATTGTCTGCAAACAAGCTCCGGCGGATCCACTTATTCCAGGGGCAGGGCCTTGCTAACAGGTATTCCTCCGGTCGAAGCTCTCCTTCCTCTCCGCAAGAAGCACCTCCTGCAAAGGCAGGAAACGGCCGGACACTTCCATCCGGAAAGTACTCCACTGCGTCAAATACCAGAATATCCGCTGACGTCTCTTGTACATGTCTCCAAAGTCCGCCGAAGCAATTCTCCCGTACCCAGTCATCACTGTCCACATACGTAATATACTCTCCCGTACTGGCCGCAAGTCCTGCATTCCTGGCTTTTCCCACGCCGCAATTATCCTGCAGGACCGCCTGTATCCGCCCGGGATTCTCCTTCGCATACTCCAGTATCAGGCTCCGGCTCTCATCCGTAGACCCGTCATCCACCAAAATCACTTCATACGCATCCAGATCCTGCCGCAAAAGACTGTCTATACACCGTGTCAGCGTTTGCCCACGGTTATAAACCGTCACGATCACGCTTAGCTTCACATTCCTCACCTATCAGCCTTTCCCATCCGGCAGCAGCCTCCCGGTTATCCGGCCGGATTTCCTCCAGATGCCGCCGCAGTGCCGTCAGCCGTTCCGGCTGCTCCAGAATCTCCTGCAAGCCCTGACGGACCGCCGCTTCCGTATTCGCGCAAACCACTCCGGTTCCTGCCTCGCCTACCAGCTGCTCCGCCGACAACGTCTCCGTCGTAAACACCGGCAGCTTCAAAGCTTTAGCCTCATCAAATACCAGCGGCGCCGCTTCATGAAGGGAGGGCAGGAACAGCAAATCCCCCTGCTTCATATAAGGATAAGGATTTCGTTTTGCTCCCCGCAGCAACACCCGGTCCGCAAGCCCCGCTGCCTGGACGGCCTGCCGGAAGCTCTCCCGCTCCGGCCCATCCCCGATAATATGCCAGTAAAGCTCCGGGTGAGTCTTCATCACCGGTTCCACGGCCTTCAATGCCCGAAAAAAGCCCTTCTCCGGATTCAGCCTTGCTATCGAAACCATATGAAAGCCCTTCTCCGGAAGTACACACTCTCCCGTCTCACCCATCGCGGTTACCGCCGCGTAATCCGTGCAATTTCTCACCACCAAAGTCCGGTCTTTAAGCTCCGGCAGCACCCGCAAAAAGGCGGCTCTGCACCCCTCCGACACACAGGCAATCCTGTCGAAATGCCGATACGCTTCACGGTTCCCCGGAGTATTTCCGCCATAATGCTCGAAGTCACAGTGTACAAAGGCAATTTTCCGCTCTGCCGCTACCTTCTGAAGCACAAAGGAATTGCAGCCAATGGCAAAGGCTTTATCAGAATTATCCTGGGCGTAAGAAACCGCCGCATCATAACCAGAGAGCGGCGGAACAGTCGCAAATACCCATTTTCGCGGCCATTTATTACTAAGCATCCGGCTCCACAGGACAAATACTGCCCGCAGCAGAGCCTTCCCGGCAGATTGCTTCTTTAGTACGCTCTGGGGAATCCCCAGCAGCGGAAGTAATCCTCCGGAGGGCAGCAGCCGCACCGATGGCGGGATCTCATCCAGATAATCACCGGCCGGGTAAAACAACAGCAGATCCATCGAATATCTCCCGTCGATCTCCTTCAGCAAGTTTACCAGGGCTTTCGGAATCCCGCCATGATTTAGATTATTACAGACAAACAGAATCCTCTTCATTTCTTCCCTTTCAACTGGTTAAACTTTCCGGGCATCAGCACCCTGGCCTGATGCAGGACACGCCCTGCCAATAAGCAGGCGCTCCGGTTCCCGCGCCGCAAGCCGGAAGCCAGCATCCGAAGAGCCGGGTGATCCGGCCTGGCATAAGGCAGCAGTTCTCCGCACAGCTCCGACCGGATCACCTGCGCCATCCAGCTCCGCCGTTCTCTGCGTCCCATGCCTCCCCGGGAATCACAGTTTCGTTCCAGGGCCGACGCCAGATAGCGAAGATATAGCCCTGCTAAGCATGTACGTACCTCCGGCGTATCCATCCCCCAGTACTGCTGCTGGGCCAGAAGGCCTTCCACCCGGCCCATGGCCAGCCGGTAATAATCCGGCAGATAACGGTTCGTCAGGCTGGCTTCCACCCGCTTGCTATAGTGGCTGGGCATCGTCCCCAGGATATTCACGGAAGAAACATCCATGAAAAAAGCCAGGTTAAACATAATATCCTCATTAAATGCCTGCGTGGGAATGGAAATCCCCAGGGCCTGCAAATACTCCCTCTGGTATGCTTTGTTCCAGAAATAGCCATACAGGCTCTTTAACTCCAGCGGAAGAATTTCCTTCCGCACTTCTTCCTTCGTCCGAAGAATCCTGGCAGGATACGAGACCGGCACCTGATATACCAGCTCCTGCCTGGCATTCCGGTACTCTTCTACCAGCCCCCAGATCACGGCCTGGGCCGGATTCTCCTGCAAGGAAGCATACACCTGTTCCAGCAGATCCTCTTCAAACACATCGTCTGCATCCAGGAACAGTAAGTATTCGCCGGATGCCCGCCGGATACCAATATTCCGCGCCTCCCCGGCTCCTACGTTCTTCTCCAGGAAGGCCAGCCGGATCCGCCCGTCTTCCCCTGCCAGCTTCAAAGCCTTTTCACGCCCGTGATCCGTAGAGGCATCATCGACTAGCAGGATTTCCAGATCGGAAAAGGTCTGTCCGGAGACCGAACAGACAGCCGATTTCAGATATTTTTCCGCATTATGAAAGGGAATAATGACACTAAAAAAAGGGCGTTTCTCCATAGCTATCTCCTGGCCTTCAGCTTTGCGAACAGTCTCACATTACGAGCTTTCACAAAGGTAATCAAATGGGCCTCCCACAACGTCAGGGTTACGCTCTTCAGGCGGATCGGCACCAGCATCAGCTTCATCATGCCGGTTCGGGGCTCTGCAATTTTCAAGGACCTCCGCACTTCCGGACGCGTAATCATCCGCTTAACGGCCTGCCGCTTCTCGGATGCCTTCATTTCACACTTCGGATTCGTCAAATTCTCCAGGCATCCGATCAAACGCTCAATATGGCGTCTGGCTACCATTTCCCGGCTTGCCCTGTCATTTACGCCCCAATGGCGGTAAAGCTCCTTCATCCAGCCGTGCTCTTCTTCCCGCTTCTCATACATACCGGGGCGGTAAGCCGCCGTCTCCGACTCTGCGCGGGCCCGGATAAAGTGATAATGCTGCCTGGACGTCACGGTCACACGTTCCACATCCCGGATAACCGTCAGAATAAAGGGGAAATCATCCCAAAAGGTGGACGGAAAGCGAAAAGGCTCCGTCTCAATATACTCCCGCTGCCAAAGCTTATTCCAGGGAGAATACAGCTGGTTCTTATCAAAAAGCCGGTAGGCATTTCGGCGGAAAGCCTCTCTGTCCGGGAATACCATATCTTCCACACGGAAATCATCACTCCGGTACCGATCCTTCGCATAATAGGTATCAATATAAAAACCGGCTACCACCAGCTGAGCCTGGTCCCGCTCTGCCAGCGCAACCATCTCCTCCAGCATTTGAGGCTCTGCCCAGTCATCGGAATCCATAAAATAAAGGTATTTTCCCCTGGCCTGATCCATTGCCAGATTTCGGGCACTGGGCGCCCCTCCATTCTCCTTATGGATCACACGTATCCGGTCATCCTCTGCCGCATAGGCATCACAGATCTCCCCGCTCCGATCCGGAGTACCGTCGTCAACGATCAAAAACTCCCATTCTCTGAGTGTCTGCGCCTGGATGCTTTCAATTGCCTTTGCGACATATTCTTCTACTTTATAAACCGGCATAATCACGCTTACTTTAATTTCACGTTCCATTCTTCCGCTTCCTTTTCCGCCAGGCGAAAAGCCGACGCAATTACCTTATCCATATCATAATACCGATACTCTGCCAGACGGCCGCCAAAGATCATCCCGGTCTCCTGCTCCGCCAGCTCTTCATACTTCCGGTACAGAACCTGGTTCTTCTCATCATTAACCGGATAATATGGCTCTATACCCGTATCCCAAGCCACCGGATATTCTCTGGTAATGACGGTTCCAGGCTGCGTTCCAAAGGCAAAATGTTTATGCTCAATCACCCGGGTATAAGGTGTCTCCCGGTCTGTATAGTTTACGACCGCGACGCCCTGGTAATTCGGAATTTCCAGCACTTCATTTTCAAACCGCAGGCTCCGGTATTCCAGCCGTCCGAAGCAGTAGCCATAGTAAGAATCCAGCGTCCCGGTATACAGAATCCGCCCTCCCAGAGATTTGTAATAAGCCCGGTTCCGGTTAAAATCTTCCTTCAGCCTTATATCACAGCCTGCAAATAATTTCTCTGTCAGCGCGTTATAACCGCCGGTCGGAATTCCCTGATAGAAGTCATTAAAATAATTGTTATCATAGGTATACCGTACCGGCAGACGCTTAATAATAAAAGCCGGAAGCTCCTTACATTCTCTTCCCCACTGCTTCTCTGTATACCCTTTGATCAGTTTTTCATAAATATCCTGTCCAACCAGAGAAATCGCCTGCTCTTCGAGATTCTTCGGCTCGCCTGTAACTGCCCCCCGCTGTTTCTTAATTTCCAGCCGGGCCTCCTCCGGTGTGACCACCCCCCACATCTTGCTGAAGGTGTTCATGTTAAAAGGTAGGTTGTAGATTTCCCCATGATAATTAGCGATCGGTGAATTAGTGAAACGGTTAAATTCCACAAGTCCATTCACGAATTCCCATACCCGTTTATCGGAGGTGTGAAAAATGTGAGCGCCATACTTATGGACATGGATGCCCTCGATCTTCTCACAATAAAGATTGCCTCCCAAATGGTTTCGCCGTTCCACTACCAGACAGCGCTTCCCGGCCTTCACCGCATGCCAGACAAATACTCCCGCGAACAGGCCGCCGCCTACGATTACATAATCGTATCTACTCATTAGTATCTCCCCGTCTTCTCGCCTCTTCTTTCGCGTCAAACGCCTCTGTACTGTCACTGGCGCGCAAGATCACCAGAATGGTCTGAAAAATAATCTTCACATCATTCCACAGGCTAAAATTTTCAATATACATTAAATCCATCACCAGCTTGTCCTTTGAACTGGTGTTATATTTTCCCATAATCTGCGCGTATCCGGTCAATCCGGCTTTTACCCGGTGGCGGTAAAGAAATTCCGGCAGGGCCTCTGAATACACATATACATACTCGGTCATTTCCGGGCGGGGGCCTACCAGGCTCATATCCCCCTTCAAAATATTAAAGAGCTGCGGAAGCTCGTCCAGCCGGTATTTGCGTAAAAAGCCTCCCGCCTTCGTGATGCGGCTGTCGTGATCGGTCACCAGGTGCTGGTCTGCATCCTCCACCATTGTGCGGAATTTATAAATCGTAAAAATCCGGCCGCCCTTCGTCACCCGGTTCTGTTTAAACATCACACTGCCGTTGTCTCCCAGCTTCACTGCCAGCGCGCAGATCAGCAGAACCGGGCTTAACAACAGAAGACCGGCCAGGGAAACCACAATATCCATCAGCCGCTTCACAATCCGCTGCTCAATGGATAAATCCTTCACCTGTGCCGCCACCACCGACACATCATCGAGCAGTGCCAGATGGGAATGGAGATTTACAATATCTACAATCTCCGGTGTATAATAGACGTTCTTCATGTTCTGATAACAGAATCCCACCAGCTCCGTCTTCCTTTGATCCGGCACATTGTGGAGAAATACCGTGTCCACCAGGCGGATTTCGTCCAGGATCAGAGGATCCTGGAAAGAGATCGTGTTCACCACCTGATACTGCTTCTTGTATTTGCCGATTCCTCTTCTCAGATCCCCCAGACTGTCACCACCGTCTGTAATCACCAGACACTTCTCCGGATCTGTAAATGAGAAATAAATCGCATGCCCGCCATAGGTAAACAGAACGGTAACCAATACCTGCAGGATCACTACCGGCAGCAAAAGAAGAAGATCCTCTCCCAGAAATTCCTGATTATTGGCCTCGTTCGTATTCATAATTATCAGCATCAAAAAAGTAATAATATCGGTAAACACGGCGGAAAGCGTCAGAGAATAAATAATCGGCTTACTTTTACGCTGCCCAATATCATACCTTCCATAAATATTCATCAGAAGCAAGCCGCAAACTACGAATGTCACGGCAGTAACGGCTGCCGTACGTGAAATCGCGACAATCTGTGGATTATGAATGGACATAAATCCAAAAAAAATGCCCATCAATACCACGTAAAGCAGAAGCTTAAGAATCAGCGTAATACTTTTGCGGCAATTATATAATATCTTTTTCACAAAGCTCCCTCTTTTTCGTTTGTGATAACAGCTGCACAGACTTCGTGCAAAAACTATAATAAGGGTATCACGTTCCCCTTCTCCCGTCAAGATTTCACCGGTGTTTTTCTAAAATACGTAGGGAAGAATCCCATTTGTAACCATTTCCTTACGAAGTTATTAAATTGCTGGAAAGACCGCAATTCTACTTGCCATTAAAGCTCTTTTTAGTGTATACTAAGTTCGATAACAGGTATTCAAAAGAAAAGGAGTATAGAATGAAGTTTAAACACATATTGGCCGGCTCCGCGCTTTGTGCTATGGTGTTCTGCTTCCAGACACAGGTTCAAGCTGCTTCGGCAGAAGAGAATAACGAGGTAATTTCAGAAGGAGTCTATGCCGGCGAAGTAGAATTAAGCGGCATGACACAGGCGCAGGCGCAGACTGCGATTGATCGCTACTATGGCGATAAGGGCGCCTCTTTGATAACCGTCAACGTAAATGATCAAAAAGTAACCACCACCCTGAATGACTTAGGATATACATATGGCGGCGCTACCGCCGTAGAAGAGGCATTAGGACTAGGCAAGAGCGGCAATCTGATTTCCCGTTATAAGACACAGATGGATTTAAAGTATGATAAAATCATCCTGGAGGTTTCCAATCAGATTGATGAAGCCAAAGTGGCAGACTTCGTAGAAGTTAAGATCGCGGTACTGGATACGCCGGCGAAGGATGCTACGATTACCCGTGAGAACGGCAGGTTCGTCGTGACCCAGCATACCACCGGTCTTGCCGCGGATCAGGCGGCGACGGTTCAGGCGATTCTGGACGCTGCCGATTCCCTGTCTGAAAATACCATCATAGAAGCAGTTGTCAAAGTCACCGAGCCTTCCAGAACTTATGAAGCACTCAGTACGATTTCCGATAATCTTGGCTCCTTTACCACGGACTACTCCTCCAGTGCTTCCGGCCGTAAGACGAACATCAAAGTGGGCAGCGGCAATATCAGCGGCAGTGTTGTGATGCCGGGAGAAAATCTCTCTGTCAGTGACACGATGAAGCCCCGGGAGCCGGAGAACGGCTATCAGCTGGGCGGCGAGTATGTAAACGGTGATACGGTCCAGTCCTATGGCGGCGGCGTATGCCAGGTTTCTACCACTCTGTATAACGCATTGCTTCTGGCAGAGCTGCAGATCGATGAGCGGCATCCGCACTCCATGGTTGTCTCCTACGTTAATCATTCGATGGATGCGGCAATTGCCAATGGCTATAAGGACTTGAAATTTACGAATAACACCGATTACCCGATTTATATTGATGCATCCGCTAACGGTTCCTCTCTGACCTTTACGATTTATGGAAAGGAGTACCGCCCCTCGAACCGCACGATTGAATATCGTTCCGTTACCACGAAGCAGATCGAGTCCGTTACAAAGGAAGTCTATGATCCGAACCTGCCGGCCAATCAGACCTCCGAAAAAGGATCGAATCATCCCCAGGTGACTTCTTACCTGGAAAAGCTGGTCTATGTAGACGGGAAACTGACGGATACGATCCGTGTACGACCGGATAATGACAATTACAGTGCGTCTTATCCAGTACGCACCATCGGCACCGGCGCGCCTGCGGAGACGCCCCCCGCGGAAACAACGGCCCCGACAGAGTCTCATACGGAGCCCCCGACAGAGCCGGCCCCTCCGACGGAACCCCATACAGAACCCCAGCCGGAACCATCGGCAGAACAAGGCGATGCTGGCAATACTTAACCCCGCAGTACCAGAAACAAACGAACCGGATCTTAAAAGGAACGCATGCCAATATTGCGTTCCTTTTTTAAAGCCCTTATAAATGCAGTACGCTCTTCAAGTATTTTCGCAAACTTTTCTGTAAGCTTTCCTTCTCCTTCCCTTCCGCGCATACTGCATATACCGGCCAGCAGGGCAGGGGCTCCAGGCAAAGCATCCGAATTGGAAAGAGCGAATAAAAGGAATCGGCCGGTACCACCGCTACACCTTTTCCCTCTGCGACCAGAGTACTTACTTCCATTTCATCTGCAGCCAGATATTTCTCCTTGTCTTGTAACCAGTCTGCCGCAAAGTTCCCCGGCCAGCCGCAGCGTTCACACACAATCTGCGGATAGCGCAGCAGATCTTCCAGCTTTACCGTCGGCTTTGCCGCCAGTTTATGCCCTTCCGGCACCAGCCCCACCAGCCGTTCTTCTCCGAGCAGTTCCCAGCAGAGTCCCTTTCCCGCCCGCTCCACAGAACAAAAGGCAAGCTTATACTTTCCATTCTTCAGGCCCTTTAGTACCTGTACTTCCGCTTCCCACTCCCACTGCATCCGCATCCCACTGCTTTGGTAAAAGTGGGTTAAGTGTCGTTCAAATATTCTATCCAGGCCGTAGCAGCAGCCGATTATCAGCGGCTCTTCCGTCTCCGGATCGCTTTCTCCCCGCATTTCATGTTCAATATCCTTAAGTCCTCTGATGTAATTTGGAAAAGAAGAAAACGTATCCTCCGGCTTCGCTGCAGCTCCCGGCACTTTCTTGTCCCTTGCCACTGCCAACGCCCGTTCGAGCTGATACAAATTCATTGAATTTTCCTTTCTTTTGAAGTCTTTCTTTGACTTAGTATTCGATCTTTTTTCGCTTTTTATCAGACAAAAGCAATCGAAAAAACTGGAAATCCAGACACAAAATCCTCTTGACTTATTTAAAAATCATGATATACTTAAAACAATTTAGCAGTTAAAAGCGTTACGCTTCAACGTGCTAAAGTAATTGTGTAAAGGAGATCTTATTATGTTTGTCAAATTGCTGCTGTTAGTCATTTTTTTCTCTATCATGATCGGTGTGGGCTTTTACTCCCGCCGTCATGCCGGTAATGTGAACGATTTTGTACTGGGCGGACGCTCCGTAGGCCCCTGGCTCACTGCCTTCGCCTATGGTACTTCTTATTTTTCCGCTGTCGTATTTGTTGGATATGCAGGGCAGTTTGGCTGGAAATATGGGATGTCTGCCACCTGGATCGGAATCGGCAATGCCCTGATCGGAAGCCTTCTGGCCTGGATAGTCCTGGGCCGCCGTACGCGGATCATGACGCATCACTTGTCGGCTGCCACGATGCCGGACTTTTTTGGCAAGCGTTTTAAAAGCCAGCCGATGCGGATCTGTGCGGCGGGGATTGTATTTATCTTCTTGATTCCTTATACCGCTTCTCTGTACAACGGTTTATCCCGCTTATTTGGCATGTCCTTTGATATTCCGTATTCCGCCTGTGTTATTCTGATGGCGACTTTGACCGGTATTTATGTGATTCTGGGCGGATATATGGCGACTGCCATTAACGACTTTATCCAGGGATTGATAATGCTGGCCGGCATTGCGGCGGTCGTCGTCGCGGTTCTCAATGGCCAGGGCGGTTTTATGGAAGCCATCCGTGCTCTGTCACGAATTGAAAGCGATGTCACCATTGCCGCCGGGCAGCCCGGAGCCTATGCCTCTTTCTTTGGGCCGGAGCCGTTGAACCTGCTTGGTGTTGTAATCCTGACTTCGCTGGGAACCTGGGGACTTCCCCAGATGGTTCATAAATTCTATACCATTAAAAGCGAGAAATCCATTAACACCGGTACGGTAATCTCTACGCTTTTTGCCTTTGTGATTGCCGGCGGCTGTTATTTCCTGGGAGGCTTTGGCCGCCTGTTTGACAGCCCTGCCATTCATGATCCCCAGACAGGTGCCGTTATTTACGACAGCATTATTCCCACCATGCTTTCCCGCCTGCCGGATCTCCTCATCGGTGTGGTCGTGGTGCTGGTGCTTTCCGCCTCTATGTCCACACTCTCTTCGCTGGTGCTGACCTCCAGTTCTACACTGACGCTGGATTTCATTAAGACTACCGTGGCGAAGAAAATGAGCGACCAGAAGCAGTTACTGACTATGCGGATTTTAATTGTCTTCTTCATTGCCATATCCGTAGTACTGGCTCTGGATCCGCCTGGCTTTATTGCGCAGCTGATGGGAATTTCCTGGGGAGCGCTGGCCGGCGCCTTTTTGGCTCCCTTCCTCTATGGCTTGTATTGGAAGAGGACCACGCCTGCCGCTGTATGGGCATGCTTTGCCTCCGGCGTAGGAATTACCGTATCCAATATGCTGTTCCACTATATCAGCTCTCCTATTAATGCCGGAGCTATCGCCATGGTGGCCGGTCTGATCCTGGTACCGGTCGTCAGCCTGCTGACGCCGAAAATGTCCAAAGAAGATGTAGAAGAAATCTTCGACTGTTACAATGAGACTGTAACCGTTCAGAAGAAAATTGCTTTGTCTGACAAGGAGGAATAAAAAGAAGGGTTTACCGTATCCCATTTATTTGGTACGGCAAACCCTTCCTTAATTATGCGTAAAATTTCAGCAGCCTTCTTTACAGCTTCTGCATATGCACCCGGATCTTCTCAAATGTCTGCTGGCTGATTACATGCTCGATCCGGCAGGCATCATTTGCTGCCGTATCTGCGTCTACTCCCAGCGTGATAAAAAACTGGGTCAGCAGCTCATGCCGTTCATAAGTGCGTTCGGCAATCTGGCGTCCGGCATCGGTAAGAGTAATATAGCCAGTATCGTCCACCAAAATGTAGCCGTTCTCACGGAATTGCTTCATCGCGTAACTGACACTGGGTTTCGAGAAATTCATCTCATTCGCAATATCAATGGAGCGCACATTCCCCAGCTCCCGTCCCAGCACCAAAATTGTCTCTAAATAATTCTCAGCAGATTCCTGTATTTTCATCTGTAACCCCTTTGCGCTTTAAACTTGACGTAGCTTCTCTGCGATTATTATAGTAGAAAACGCCGGTTTTCACAAGTCCGTTCTCATTTTTTTATAAGCATTTTTTAGAAGCATCTTAAGGAAGCAGAAATGCCTCCAGGATCTGCTGGCGAAGAGAAGCATTCAAAAGAATGGTAAGACCCGCAGAAGCCAGCAGGGTCAGCAAAACATAGCCCAAAATCCGGCCAAGAGCCCGTAGAAAACGGACATACACCGGCAAGCGGAAAGCAGCCGGCTCTTTGGAAGGCAGCTCTTGTGTGTTCTGTATTCTTTCTGACATATCATTCCTCATTTTGATCTGGTAATTGTAGGGATTCCTCTAGTGTACTGTCACACTAGACGGCCAAAGAGATTTCTGGAAAGATTATCGGAGAGGCGACGGACAATCTCCTGTACTTTAAAGTATAGAGAGATTTTATGCAGATGTCAAGTGTCTAAATGCAAGACCACCGCCAGGCTCTGGGACAAAAATGCAGAGCCTGGCGGCCGTTTTGGATTCTTATATGATTTCCTTATTTCTTTGAGTAGCAGGACGGATCCAGGGGCATATTCCATGCCGTCTGATCTGTATGCAGCAGTTCATGAGACTTGTGGGACAATGGCTTCTCCAGGAACTCCTTATACAGCTGCAATATCTCCGGATTCTCGTGCGAGAATCGAAGATGATTCTTGCCGTCCAGCTCGTAGAGCTTCTTACCG
>Ga0153997_1000368_pt1 | contig 13344 bp, 16 predicted proteins | sample TSNC081MetaG_FD_104750 | JGI IMG/M metagenome (GOLD analysis project Ga0153997, IMG submission 104750) | Attine ant fungus gardens microbial communities from North Carolina, USA - TSNC081 MetaG | ecosystem: Host-associated > Fungi > Mycelium > Unclassified | place: USA: North Carolina, Lumber...
AGATAACAACGTGCAAAAAGTGGCGGCAGAATCGTGATTTGGAGATGCGATTCTGCCGCCACTTGCTAATCCATGACGATTATATTTTGCTGTTGGTGGAGATGATAATTTGCCGTTCAACAGTGAGCGACTGGTGTTGAGACTAATTAAACATGAATCTCACCAGTCAGATAGAGAGCCGCCTGCCCCGATATTTTTACACGCCCACCACAGCTCTCACAATAGAGCGTACCACCACGTTTTGATAATTGTCTTGCAACCATTTTTTCTTTTTTCAGCCGTTCGGCCCAAAATGGTATCAGCGTGGAGTGGGAGGAACCTGTAACGGGATCTTCCGGTACTCCGGCATTGGGCGCGAAAAATCTCGAGACAAAATCAACCTCTGTCCCCGGAGCGGTAACAATAACCGCAAAGCAGTCGGGAATCTGGCTGACAAGCGCAAGGTCAGGTTTCAACGTCTTGACCGTATCCTCATTTTCTACAAGCAGCAACATATCTCGGGACGAATGCGCCTCCAAAACAGAGACACCAAGCGCCTGCGCCATCAAAGCATCCACGGGCTTTGGGGTGGGCTTGCGCGAAGGGAAGTCCATTTCAAACAGGTTATCCCGTTTTGAAACCGTCAGCAAACCACTCAAGGTATGAAACCGCATCACATCCAGAGAGGTATCAACAATGGTCGAGAGAATGTATGCGCTTGCAAGTGTGGCGTGACCGCACAAATCCATCTCTACCTCTGGGGTAAACCATCGCAAATCAAACTCATTTCCGTTTGGCATGACAAACGCCGTTTCCGCGAGGTTGTTTTCCGCCGCTATATTTTGCATTATCTCATCATCAAGGGGATGATTGACGAGACACACTCCAGCTTGATTGCCTTTAAACACTTTATCCGAAAAAGCATCAACAACATAATATTTCATAAATATACCTCTTTCTTCTGCACATATTTAAATAGGAATTTATCGCTCCCATTTCAGATAGACCATATCAACCAGTTGTTTTCCATCTTCAAACATTGGGTGGTCGTAATTATCTATAAAAAAGTTTTTTATCCGATGTGATTCCGTAAAACCACATTTAATATAAAAAGCAAGCGCAGAGGGAACATCACCGGTCCCAACAAGCATAGTGCTGCAATCTATGTAAGAGGAAAACAGGAACTCTATCAGGCTTTTTCCATAGCCTTTTCGTTGACAATCAGGTAAAACAGCAATGTTTTTAAGCTCGTAAACACCAACACCTTCTTGTGTGATCACACATACGGCTTTTATGCCGTTGTCATCCAAAACGAACATTTCACCACGCTCAAGATACTTATCAATCATATCTTCCTGCTCGTCGGCCAGCAATAGCAAATCTATATATTCTTTTTTGTTGTCTGTAATTTTTCTTATATTTATTTCGGAAATATATCCTAGCATATAGCCTCCTATAACGAATGCGTTCCAACAGTTCTTTTAAGCATCTGCCTCCATACAGCTTCCCCGCATTTACAATCACCGTTCCTGCGCTTTGTTTTTCTTTGGCAGTTCTATACGAAACATCCGACAATAATCCCTTTGGGCTTCAATCTCACATTCCGCAATAAGCTGAAAAAGTTCCTTGTCGCTCGGATTTTTGCTTTTCTGCGCCGCTTGCAGCGCGCCTATATACTCCATCTTCTATAGTACCATAAATGATACAAAAAACAAGGCGCGATTGTCGGAACAGACGGAAAAGAACAAAAAACAAGGCAGAGCGTCAAGCCCTGCCTCATAAGAACTAACTCTAATTAAAATTGCCATCCCATAACGGCATATTTTCCAAAAACTCACTTTGAACAGCCGGAACATAGAATGCACCAAAAGTTTTCAATCCATTCTCTCGCTCCATTGTCGGCATTTCGACCAAGAACTTGTAATATGGCATGAATCCCGAATCCCGTCCGCTTGTACGATACATTAACTCAACATGAGCGATATATTCCTCGCCCGGTAATGCTTCGGGAACGGTTGTTATATAATGATTTTCGAGTAAAAGTTTACGGGCTTCTTCGGCTGTGATTATGGGATAGTCACCGATTTTTTGTGATAAATCGGTTTTGCTATACCTAATCCCGCCCAAAAAGCCCTGCAAACTCTTACGGAAATTGCAAAGCAGCTAAACGAAAAGTAAACAAAACGCCGACAGGAAGGCTGTGAACCTGTCAAAAAAGCCTTATTTCTCATTTCTTCTGCATCATTCTCTTAAAACCATTGAAATACGCCGCTTTTTAGAGTAAAATAGCGTTATCAAACGTTTTCAATACACGATTCTTTCATTTGGAGGTATCATAATGCCATATAAAAAATTACATTTACCAAAAAAACTGCTTGCCATCGCCCTTTGCGCCCTGCTGTTTGCGGGGATACTTCCCGTGACGCCCACAACGGCCTACGCGGCGGACCTCGGCAATATTATGATCGGCAACAGCGGAGGCGCGGTCACACAAAATAATGTTAATGACGCCCTTAACAGTGCCGGCGTGGGGCCTGGCGACACCTACACGGTCACATTCATAAACAACCCAACCAGCATCGAAAACAGCGCGTTCAACGGCCGCACAGGCCTATCGGGCATGCTTACCATCCCTGATAGTGTAACCTTGATCGAACTGAACGCGTTTCGAGGCTGTACGGGCCTCACGGCGCTCAGCCTGCCCGCCACGGGGTCGCTGGTCATCAATGGCAGCGCATTCAACGGCTGTACGGGCCTTACGGGTACGTTGACCATCCCTTCCGGTGTGAAATCGATCGGCGTCAGTGCGTTTCAGGGCTGTACGGGACTCACGGCGCTCAGCCTGCCCGCCTCGGGGTCGCTGGTTATAGGCGACAGCACGTTCAGCGGCTGTACGGGCCTTACGGGCTCCTTGACCATCCCTTCCGGCGTGACATCGATCGGAGACAGCGCGTTTAACGGAACAGGCATCACCTTTTTCGTATTCAAAGGGACTACGCCGCCTACGATAGGTGACCCAATTCATGGCACTGCGGTTGTTTATTACCCGGCTGCCTGGGGGGCTCTTCCGAACGGCTTGGCGCAGATGACGACAACCGCCTATTCGGTAAATAACTCCGCGTCCCAAACGGTCACGGTCGGCGGCAACGTCGGCTTTACGGTAACGGTAACCGGCAGCTCTGACCCGGCCGCGCTCACATACCAGTGGCAGGAAAACAACGGCGGCGGTTGGCGCGATATAACCGGCGAAACGGCCACAACACTGGCGCTGACGGGCGTTCAGCTTGCGGACAGCGGGAATCAGTACCGCTGCGCCGTCACCGATCCTGTTTGGCAAGAGGAGATCAGCAGCGCGGCGACGCTGACGGTTAATGAAGCGCCCGCCGTAAACAGCGTGAGTGTATTGCCCAAAACGGCAACCGTACTCAAGGGCAGGACGCAGCCGTTTACTGCAATCGTGAACGTTGACGGCGGCGCGGATGATACCGTGACATGGAGCGTCAATAGCACGCTTTCAACCATTGACAGCGCGGGGTGGCTCTCCGTAAGCCCGGACGAAACGGCAACCACTCTGACCGTTACGGCTACGTCCACATTTGACACAACCAAGAAAGATACCGCCACGGTGACGGTGAGGGAACCCGTGGATACTGTCTATTACTTCACCACGGACTTCGGAACCTATACCGGACAGAGCGAGGGGCTGACGGGCGTCATCGACGCGAACATTTCCGCGTTTACGGGGTTGGAGGTAAACGGCGAACTGCTACATGGCTCCAACTACAGCACAAACGCAGGAAGCACCATCATTACGCTGTACCCTTCTTACCTCGACACACTTGATAACGGAACATACACCGTTCGGGCGTTGTTCACGGAGGGCTACGCGGAGGGTTCGTTTACCGTCAACCGACAGGACAACGCGGTTTCTGTAACGGGCGTTGCGCTGGATAAATCCACAGCCGCGCTCACCGTGGGTAAGACGGTGCAGTTGACCGCAACCGTATCGCCCTCTAACGCCACGAACAAAGGCCTGACATGGGCAAGCAGCGATACCACCGTCGCCACAGTGGACGCAAACGGTAACGTAAAAGGTGTTAAATCAGGAGCGGCAACGATTACCGTCACTACCGACGACGGCGGCTATACCGCAACATGTAAGATGACCGTAACGAACGCGGCTGATTCGCCGCAGACAGGCGATAGCGGCAATATGATGTTATGGATCATAACAGGGCTTTCGTCCATACTGATTGGTCTATCTTTGCTGGTATGGCGAAAACGGCAACAATTAAAAGAAAACGCTTAATTGGAATTGCACACATATTTTAATAGAACAGCCAAACGCCAGCCTTTCGGCTGGCGTCATTTTTTTATCCCGTGATCTGTGCGGGAGCTGGTCTAAAGGTCAGTATTTTTATCAAGCGGCGCGGTAAGCCAGTCAACGGCCGCGCAAGAGCGGGTAAATTTGTTTGGGGAAAAAGTTAAATTTTACCAAGACTTGCTTGATGGCAAAATCTTGGATGATTCTTGTAATCCAACGCATGTCAAGGTGGGGCCTATGCAAATAAAATGGCCTGATCCTTGAGTTCATCCGGCATCATCCATTATAATAAATTCTGGTAAATCAAATGATCCGCGTTCGTGAACACATCGAAAATCACACGTTTTAATGGGATAATGAAAATATGAAATTTGAATACGGCAAAGAAATAATTGAGTTTCTAAAACATCTAATTCCCACATGGTCAAATCCCCCATGTTTTTTATCAATAACACAGACCGCCGGCATTCGGTAAACTCTTCATCATCCATGTACTCGTGGTATATCCCATCAGGTAGAATGTCAAAGTCGTCACTCACTTCAGTTTATTTAACAACTACACATTGTTTCTATACCATACTAAAATGCCCATCTATGGCCTTTTGGCAAACATTCATCGCATAGCAACTCTCCGTTTACAGTGGCACCATTTGCTAATCCGACTACGGGAGCAGATTTTTCGCGGTCAGTAACCCATGCGCCACACCTGCAGCACTTTCCGCAATTCATCCGTGTTGGGTCTAATATCGAAAAAGAGCTGCTATTCCAATTTGCCTTGTGTTTTGCATCAATCTTTTTCCAACTGTTTTTCGACAATTTGCTGAAAACATTATCTTTAAAAACTTCCGATTCATCAGAACCAGTAAGCAGATTGTCCTCCACTTCAATTAGATAACTTACGCTAAAAAGTACTGTTTTCAAATGACTCCTCCATTCGCATTAACTAAATACTGCTAATCCAATAATAGACTGTTACGATTAATACTTCCTTAATCTTTTCCACTATACGGTACACAATCAAATTCCTACTCATCACCTCGATAAGGCATCAAATCCAACGTCAGTACTCATCACGATAAAATTCGACTTATCTATTTCTCTCTGAATTTCAATTCAAAATTTCATATACTCTAAACTATCTCTCTACAAAGGCTCTAACAGTTTCCTTCAACTCATCACTAAATTCTTCGAGATCTTCAAAACTAATCGCACCCTCATTTATAAGTGAAATAATATTATAAAAAAGGTTTGACCGGCTCATTTCTACTCTAACACCAGCTTTCTTCCTATCCTCTTTAATTCTCTTCTCTAACCGCCAAAACTTCTCTGATGGATCAGCGTCTTCACTTAATAATACTATGTATTCCTTACCGAGCCTATCCATATAGGATTCCTGCCAATCGGCAATCTTATTTCTAAAAAGCTTCCAGTCTCTTTCAGTAAATCCTCTTTCTTGCAAAGTATCAATCCTCCCAGTAGATTATCTCATTTCTAAATTATAAAACGGCTTTTATACTCGATCAGATTCCTTTTTTGTTTGTTCTTCAAGATCCAGCAGAAATATATCAGAATCAGACGTGAACATTCCATCCTGCACAATGATAATGATTTCCCTACATTAATTAACTTTATTTTTCATTCATGCTACCGATTTCAAGTAGATTTCCCTCAGGGTCGGCAACATAAAAGTTGCGAATGCCAAAAGGATAGTTGATGGGCTCGCCTGCCGGAAATTGTAGACCCAGCTTTGATAGCCGCTCATATTCCGTATCCACATCAGCAAAGCTGGGCAGCCAAAGGGAAATTTCAAACGTCTGATTGATTCCTTTTGGTGGAATATAACTTTCCCCGATTGCCTTCACGAACTCTTTCCTACTATACATAAATAGGGATAACACACCGCTTGCAGTCTCAAACTCTGCGAAATCCCCACCAGTCCATTCCGTATGAAAGCCTAAGGTATCTCTGTAGAACCGAACCATAATGTCTATATCGTCAACTAATAGTCCCGCACCTATCCTTACATCCTTTCCGTTCAAAACCATCATCTCCTTTATATTAAAAAATTAATTTGCAACTTCCAATTTATCTTCCTATACATAATTTTATTTATTGCTCATCATAATTTACCCCCTAATACAAGTTCTATTATAAGCCACATGGTTGATAAACACAAGATGCCACTATTGCAATATACCGAGGGGCAATGTGCATTTGGTCGGCTAATTGGTTTCTCGATATTCCCTTTGATTTTCTTGCTGCTTTTATGGCTTGACCGAAAGCCCTAAAAGCATATTTCTCAACCTGTAGCTTCATAATGGTGAAAAATTAAAGTCTTAGGAAAATCTTAATATTATCTCATTTAAAAAATAATAATTAGGTTTTTAAAATTTGATATAATAAGCAGTACCCTTACAGGAAGGAGCATTATCCATGTTAGGTAGAATACTTATTGTAGATGATGAATATGAAATAGCGGATTTAATTGAATTATATTTGCAAAATGAAAACTATACCGTATTTAAGTATTATTCGGCTAAGGAAGCTCTTGCTTGCATAGAAAGTACAGAGATAGATCTTGCCATTCTGGATATTATGATGCCGGAAATAAGCGGCTTTATCCTGTGTCGTAAAATCCGTGAGCAATATACTTTCCCTGTTATTATGCTGACCGCTAAAGATGAGGAGACTGACAAAATTACGGGATTAGCCTTAGGGGCTGACGATTATGTTACAAAGCCGTTTCGTCCCCTTGAATTGCTTGCCCGAGTAAAGGCACAACTGCGCCGGTACAAAAAGTACAATTCCATTACAGCGGAAACGGATATAGAACCTGTCCTTTCTTATTCCGGCCTTGAATTAAACACTAAAACGCATGAATGCCTATTGAATGAAAAGCCCCTTGCGTTGACACCAACGGAGTTTTCTATACTTAGTATTTTACTGGAACGTAAAGGAACCGTAGTAAGTGCCGAAGAATTGTTCCACGAGATATGGCATGATGAATATTACAGCAAAAGCAACAATACGATCACTGTTCATATTCGGCATCTGCGCGAAAAAATGGGCGATACCGTAGACGAGCCTAAATATATCAAGACAATATGGGGCGTGGGATATAAAATTTAGCTATTTCTTGCAGCAAGGAAAGGAAAATCTATACTATGATAAAAAACGAAAAACATTTGAAAGTTGCCAATTCCGCGTTATTCACTGTATATTTGTTAATTTTGGTATGGGTCATATTGTTTAAATTGCAATTTTCATTGAGTGAAATAGACTATACAAGAAATGTCAACTTAATCCCCTTTCATTATTCTACTTCTGTCGGAAAAAAAATTCATATTGGGGAAATTATGGATAATGTTTTAATATTCATTCCTTTTGGTATTTTCTTATCCATGCTTGCCCCAAAAATGAAAGTTCAAAATAAACTCATTATGATGTCAGGGACAAGCCTTGCCTTTGAAATTGCGCAATATGTTCTTGCAATCGGTGGCACGGATATTACGGACGTAATGTCCAACACATTAGGCGGGGCGGTAGGTCTTGCTTTGTATGCGCTGTTCTTGAAAATAGTGAAAAATAGGCAAATAGCAAATGTAATAATTTCAGTTATTGCAGGGTGTGTTACGATTTCATTCTTGGGGTTGGTGGTGGTTCTGTTGCAATCAAACTAAAGAAATATTATAGGAAGGTGATTATAATGAGAAATAATACCACAGAAAAGAAACTGCGTATTAGACTATATATTGCTTTGTCGCTTTATACCTTACTTGGCTACACCTTAATTATTCTGCTTGACATTTTTTATCTTAGTCACTCTTCAAATATATTTTTTTCATGGCTACACCTTAGAGTTGATGTTATCTATTTTTTATATCTTGTTATCGGATTCACATGTATCTTCCATCATTACTGGAAAAAACCCTGGGGATATTTACAAGAAGTTATCGACGCCACTAAAACGATGTATCAATCAAATGACAGTACCATTGAATTATCGGAACCGCTCAAAGATATGGAAAAACAGATGAACCAAATAAAAATGGCTGTTCTGCTTAGTAATCAGGCAGTAAAGGAAGCTGAGAACAAAAAAAACGAATTGGTCATGTATTTAGCCCACGATATACGCACACCGCTAACTTCGGTAATTGGCTACCTAAGTTTACTTGAGGAAGCGCCCGATATGCCGGTCTCACAAAAGGAAAAATATGTAGGGATTGCGCTAAAAAAGGCGCAGAGGTTGGAAAAGCTGATAGGTGAGTTTTTTGAAATTACCCGATACAATACACAGCAAATAAAATTGACCAAAAAAAATGTGGATTTATACTATATGCTGGTACAGTTAATTGATGAATTTTATCCTGTCTTATCTGCTAAAGGAAACTCTACTACACTTCATGCAGATGAAAATTTGACAGTTTATGCTGATTCCGAAAAGTTAGCCAGAGTATTCAACAACATTCTGAAAAATGCTGCCGCATACAGCTATCCTAATACGGAAATTTTGATTTCGGCAGGAAAAGAAAATGACAAAATTATTATTACATTTGAAAACCACGGACAAACCATACCACCCGAACAGTTATCTACTATCTTTGAGAAATTTAACCGCTTGGACGATGCTCGTAAATCAGATACCGGTGGGGCAGGGCTTGGTCTGTCTATCGCACAGGAAGTTATCCATTTGCATGGCGGGGAGATCTCCGTGGCAAGCGACCATGAAACTGTTACCCTTATTGTGTCCCTACCTGTTCTATCTTAGGAAAATAATCGTTATAAATTAGGATTTTCATGGGAATTTATCCGGTCTACCTTAAAGTTTGAAATGCCCTTGTTCAGTATGCAATAAATGCTGAACAAGGGCATTTGCTTTCGTAATAAACTGTACCCTTTTTTAAGAACACGGCGGTATCAATGGGGGGTTCGCCGTTTATCAGCGATTCCTCTTATCTCCCATTCTTCCTTTGTAAGATAAGTGAAATGTTCCGTTCTTACATCCCCCATCAATGTACATGGTTTATTCTTCTCTGTATGATGAAATGTAAACCCACATTTCTCCTGACAACGCTTAGATTTTTCATTGCCCTCGTAATAACCGCACCACATTGCTTTGCAGCCTAAATCTTCAAAGGCGTGTCTCTGCATTTCACGTACAGCCTCCGGAATATATCCACATCCCCAGAAAGGAACACCAATCCAATATCCTATCTCTATTTCATCATCAGTGGCAGTTGTATGAGACTGCATTGGCGGTATAAGGCCAATGCTCCCTATTGCTATATTATCTTCCTTTAAACACACCGCATATGTTTCTGGAGCTGACAGGACATTTTTTATAATTTCAAGACTGTTCTCTACACTTGTATGAACTGGCCATCCAGCAATTGGTCCAACAGCAGGATCCTTTGCATATTCATATAAACTCTCAGCATCTGATTCCTTCCACGGACGCAGTATTAATCTTTCAGTTTTTAATTCCATCGCTTATTTTCTCCTTAATCAGTTGATTTTTTATATGATTCGTAATTGATTTGAAAACATCAGGTGTCATTGGTATAATTCTGCTCCACATTCGAACACCCTGATATGCGTACAAAATAACATTTACCAATTCATCTACATTGACATTGTAAAACTCACCACGTTCAACCCCATACTTAATAAGTGCTGTCCATTTCTTTTCACCAATTTTATTAAAATGTTGCATTAGGTAAAGGATTTGTTTTTGTCAGCCAATGCCATGATGATAATCAAACAAACTAAACTGTTCTTCCTTCATAGATTTCACTTTTCTTTCTGTAATCTTATCCTCTATTCCAATATTGCCACATAATAATGGTGAATTTACGTCATATAATTTAGCACTTGCTTTAACTTGTTCTTCATTAAAATTAGCATAACAATATTTACATCCATTTTTGCAGGTATTGTATGTGCCAACTTCAACACTCTCAAAACATCCGCATTCTTCACGCTGATTTCTATCTTTATTTACTTTCAATTTACAACCAACAAGTTGTTCTATCAAGTCTTTATCAATACAACTTCCATGGGTTATGCCAGTCTCCCTCAAATCAACCTGCTCTGCACATGTTTCTATGTTTAAATGATTTTCCTTCGCAATTTCAGCCATTTTTCTTGTCAATTCCATTATTTCATTATTATTGATTTCTTTTATATTCAATCCCCCTGTATTCCGCTTAGTTTTTGCATATAAATCCACAAAACTTATAACCACCTTATGGGTATACCCATTTAATTGACTCGCAATTTCTTTGAACGCTTTTATATGATATTCTGAAAGGTATTTTTCATTTAAGAGAATGGGATCGTATCTCCATATTACCTTTTCACTTCCTATCCTTTCAGATAAGTTCTGGAATGTTTTAATTAAATCTTTTCTTTTATTAGGTATATTTGGCTCAATATCTTTTCCATAACCAGTAAGTGTAAATTGAAAATAATATTTATAATTCTGAAGCTCATCAAGCCTAGGCATCATATTTGCGGGATTTTTCGTCCAAAAGACTATACAATCTACTATATCTGACGAAAGACTAATCTTACTAATCTGATGCAGATTCATTGGATTTCTAACATATAAAAAACCTTCTCTTATTCTATTATAAAACCATTCCGAATAATAATTTGGTATATCTGTTCTTCTACTAACACTTAATATCATACTATCGCCTCTCTATGAAAAGCCATTACTTGAAATCGAATATTTCTTGCTTTCAAAGCTGGCCAACGATTTAAATACTTCGAACAATACTATGTCCCAAGTCAATCATATCAAAGATTTGAGTAATTGTGGATACCGAATTAGTGAAATTGCAAAAGAAACACTATGAGGGTATCACGGTCAAACACACTTGAATATTATAACTATGATAGATCCTTTTAAAATTCATTGGAGGAATTACTATGGTATTTTCCATGACAAATGCAATAAACAACAGTATTGTCGTTATGAAGCAAGATATGGCAGGAATGTTATCCAATACAGAAGTCTATATGACACATGGTAGTGGCACAGGCACACAAACTGTGGACCCTCTGGGATCTCAAGGATCGCTTATAACGTCGCGCGACGGCCGTTTTCTCTTTGCAGTGAATGCAGGCAGTAATAATATCAGCAGTTTTTTGGTGAACCAAGACAATCTTATGCTCGTTGATGTAGTTTCTTCCGGTGGATTTCATCCAAACAGTATTGCCACAATCGATAATTTACTTTATGTGACCAATTCCGGTGATGCCACCCACCCTTCCAATGTATCCGGTTTTCAGGTAAGCGCTGATGGCCGCCTAAGCCAGATCAGCGGCGGGACAATGCCTCTGAGCGCAGCAAATGCCGGGCCGGGATGTGTTGTGAGCAGCAATTTTGGACAAAAACTCGTTATCAGCGAAAAGACAACCAATGCTCTCAGCATTTTCGGGGTGCAAAGCGATGGTACTTTATTGCGTCTAAAAACATATCGTTCTATCGGAGCGGTACCTTTCGGCTCAGCTTTCTCCGATACTGATCTTTTGCTTGTTAGCGAGGCAGGTCCCAATGCGCTGTCGTCTTACACTGTCGCGGCAGACGGAACTCTAACTCTTAACAGCGGTTCGGTTTTAAATAATCAAAAGGCTACCTGTTGGGTTTCAGTTTCACCACAGGGAAAACACGCGTATACATCAAACGCAGGCTCCGGCACAATAACCGATTACCGGATTAGTGATGATCGAAGTCTCACTGTTGTCGAAAACATTCCAAGCACACCGCAAGGTACGGGCGCTCCACTGGATAGTGTAATTGACCGGTCAGGGCAAAATTTCTATGTTTTAAATGGCAATGAAGGATCAATAAGCGCATTTAAAATTGATGTGAACGGGCATTTGACCTTGTTTCAGGTGTTTAAAAATACAGAACTACCACAGATGGGCGCTCAGGGACTGGCAATATTATAGCGAACGACATATTTATATTAAGAGGATTATACTTTTAATATACAAAAATTTATTTGAATGAGGGGTTTTAGAATGGAATCAATGATTATGGTAGAACCGGGCGTTAGGGTATATGTGAATGATATTAATCCATCAGGTAATAAAACAATTATTTTTCTTCATGGCTGGCCTGCCAACTACAGATTATTTGAATATCAATATAATATTCTGCCGCATATGGGGTATCGTTGTATAGGCATTGACACGAGAGGATTCGGTAATTCAGATAAGCCTTGGAGTGGTTACAGTTACGACCGTTTAGCGAATGACATTCTGCAGGTTATCAAAGCATTGAATTTATATAATGTTACGCTGTTAGGACACTCCACAGCCGGAGCGGTCGCCGTCCGGTATATGGCACGCCATAACGGCTTTGGGGTCTCAAAGCTTGTGCTTTGCGCCGCCGCTGCGCCCAGCCTTGTCCAGCGTCCAAATTTTCCTTACGGACAGAAAACAGAAGACATTGAAAAAAACTTTATTCAGGCAGCATATAAAGACCGTGCTAAAATGTTAGAAGAATTCGGCAAAATATTTTTCTATAAGCCAGTATCGCCGCCCCTTTCCGATTGGCTCTTCCAAATGGGATTACAGGCGGCCAGCTATGCAACGATTGCTATCTCCAAAGACTGGATCACAGAAGAATTATTTAATGATCTTCCAAAGATCTATGTTCCTACTTTGATTATGCACGGTATTCATGACCAAGTTGTTCCGTATCAATTGGGCGTTGTACAAAATCAAGGAATAAGAAACTCAAAATTAATTACATTTGAAAACAGCGGTCACGGACTATTCTATGATGAGATGGATAAATTTAATAGGGATTTGGCGCAATTTGTAGGATAGATGATAGGCTTTTTCTTGTCGATTATTTATTATAGACGGTATCTGTACCGTCTCTCGACTTTGGCTATTTTAAGGTAAGCGCCTAGTTTTGGGGTGTACCTAAAACTCAATTCCGGATCCCCATTGTTGGAATTCCGGAATGAAAACGTTTTACTCTATTTTATTCTTGCAAAGTTCCCGAACCGTTTCATTCCAGG
>Ga0153997_1000370_pt1 | contig 13330 bp, 12 predicted proteins | sample TSNC081MetaG_FD_104750 | JGI IMG/M metagenome (GOLD analysis project Ga0153997, IMG submission 104750) | Attine ant fungus gardens microbial communities from North Carolina, USA - TSNC081 MetaG | ecosystem: Host-associated > Fungi > Mycelium > Unclassified | place: USA: North Carolina, Lumber...
ATGATGAGCCACATGTATGCCCTGACCGCCATTGAGAACGTAGGCAAGTATCTTGTCCGTGCGGTCAAGGACGGCAGCGATATGGAAGCTCGGGAGCATATGGCGTTTGCTAATACGCTCTCGGGCGTGGTGATGACAATCAGCGTCACGACGGCGGAGCATTCCCTGGAACACGCTATGTCCGCCTATCACCCTGACCTCCCTCACGGTGCGGGTCTTATTATGATTTCCAAGGCATTTTACGAATTTTTCATTGAAAAACACGCTTGTGATGATCACTTTGTCTATATGGCAAGGGCGTTGGGCATGAAGGATGCTTCAAAGCCGGAGGATTTCATCACCGTTCTGGTGAAATTGCAAGAGGACTGTGGCGTGGGGGATCTCAAAATGTCCGATTACAGTTTTACGCCCAATGAGTTTGACACACTGGCAAGAAACGCACGGGAAACGATGGGCGGCCTGTTCGTCGCCAACCCCCGTGAAATGACCCATGAGGATTGCGTGAAGATATTTGAAAAATTCTATCGCTGAGATATGACTGGAAAAGAGGAGGCATAAAATGGAACTTAACGAATTTTTGGAATACCTGAACCGTGGCGAGATTGCATAAGCGGCCCGGAGGCTAGCCAATATATGCGTGGGACCACCCAGGAAGCCCTGCGCACTACGGCGGAGCTGAACGCTTCCTACCATACACCGGGGGAAATATACGATTTGATTTCCAAGCTGACCGGCAAGCCGGTAGATGAATCCTTTAGAATGTTCCCACCGTTCTACACGGATTGCGGCAAAACCATTACCATCGGGAAAGACGTATTCATAAACTCCGGCTGCCATTTTCAGGATCAGGGCGGCATCCGGATCGGTGACGGTGCGCTGATCGGGCATTGTGTCGTGCTGGCCACGCTCAATCACGCATTCGTGCCGGATAAAAGACAAGATATCCATCCAGCTTCGATTGTCATTGGTAAAAACGTTTGGATTGGCTCTAACGCAACTGTCATTCCCGAACCGATTTATTTATTACTTGCAGCGATTCTGCTGTTTTCATGCCTAACGGCTTGTGGTTCCTCCATCTTTCGCATTCCTTCGGAAATCTTGTTCTGCACAGTTCCTGCCACGTACCGGTATTCCTCGTAATCCCAGCAGAATTTTCCCCTGTGGACATAGCGGGAAGCCGTTGTGCGGTCAGCATCCTTCTTATAAGAATAATCATTGACCTGACCAATTTCATCCCCGCTGTATATGATTGGGATACCGGACTGTATAAAAAGAAACGCATTCAGCATCATGATTTTTTGGATTGCATTATCAATCTTTTCCTGGTTATGTTTAAATATTGATGACTCCAGACCGCACAGGGAAGCAGTAGTTCCACAAAGACGTGCGTCCTGAAACACAGGATCATCATTATACAGTTCTCCCCTTGCATCACTGCCTGGATACAGTCCAAGAAAATAATTATTCAAAAATCTCTTATGTTCTATTTCCTGGATAGAGAAATTCTTCAACCATTCATAATCTAGTCCCCAACCAAGATCATCGTGGCAGCGGAGATAATTAATGTATACATATTCCTTTGGCAAGTTGTTTCCCAAATCCATCTGGCGTTTCAAGAGGGAAATATCCTTTGTGGCTACCGTATGCCAGGTGGTAGCCATGGTGGTCACATTATACAGCATATGGCATTCCGGTTTCTCAACTGTTCCGAAATATGGAACTACTTTTTCCGGCTCCATTACAACCTCACCCAAAAGAAGAACGCCAGGAGAAACAATCTCCGTAATCATACGCATCATCCTGACAATTGTATGTACTTCGGGCTGGTTCCTGCATACGGTATCCACCTGTTTCCAAATATAGGGAACCGCATCAAGCCTGATAATATCTATACCTCGATTCACCAAATACAACATGTTATATACCATCTCATTAAATACCAATGGATTCGAATAATTTAAATCCCACTGTAAGGATGAAATGTTGTCATCACGAATTTGTTACAATCCTCTCTCCAGGTAAAGTTACCAGGAGCCGTCTTCGGAAATACCTGGGGGGATGTCTTTTCATACTCTGCCGGGATATCATAGGTATCAAAGAAAAAATACCTGTCTTGATACTCCTTTCTTCCTTCCATAGCACGCTTTGCCCACTCGTGTTCCTCCGAAGTATGGTTCATGACAAAATCAATGCAGAGACTGATTCCCTGTGCATGACACTTTTTAGAAAGTTCTTCCAGTTCCTCCATGGTGCCCAGTTTCTCCTGAATTTTCCGGTAATCAGATACCGCATATCCGCCATCACCTTTTCCCTTGGGTGTATCCAATAATGGCATAAGGTGTAAATAATTTACATTGCATGCTTTCAGATAGTCAAGCTTCCCTTCCACTCCTGCCAGATTTTGTGCAAACAAATCAACATACAATATCATTCCCAGAATGTTCCATGTCTTATACCAGTCAGGATTTTTTTCTCGTTTCCGGTCAAGTGCCTTCCACTCTTTATTTCTTTCGCGATACCAGTACTCCATCTGCCCACAGAGTTGCTCAAACATCAACTGGTTATCATTATACAACTCATAATAAAGCCATTTTAACTTGTTGGAATGTTTATTGAATCTTCTTTCATATTCAAGTACTTTTTTCATATACCTCTACTCCTGCTTTGCTTTTATTTTCAGCAGTTGCTCTCATCTCCAATATAATTGCTTCATACGGTCTCAGACGGATAAGATTTCCGTATATCTGCCCCATGCTATATTTTCCTTTTATTACCATTTTTATGGGTTTACCCAGATTAATCTTCTGTTCCCTGTTTTGGTAATTACAGAGTACCGTCAGACAATCCTCCTTTTGTACCCGCTTATACCCTACCAGGTTTTCCACATCACAAAATACCGGAATCATGCTTCCCTCTGTCAAAATCTTTGAGTACTTTGAATATCTTCTTAATGCAATCAACTCCTTATACCAGGCAAGCACGGAATGGCTATCCAGTTGCTCTCTTCTTGCATTAACCTCTTTATAATTTTCATTCACTTTAATCCATGGAGTTCCTGCCGTAAATCCCGCATAATCGCTGTCATCCCACTGGAATGGTCTTCTGGCATTGTCACGGCTCTGGGCATGGATAAATCTCATGGCTTCTTCTCTGTTATAGCCTTCCTGAACCGCCCTGTGATACTGATTCTTTGTAGAACAGTCATCATAATCATCAATAGAGGTAAATGCACAGTTACGCATAACCAATTCCTGTCCCTGATAAATATACGGTGTTCCCCGCAACATTAGGAACATGGCCGCCAGCATAGTCGCACCATAATAATTTCTACCTTCCGGCGGCAGATAATGGTCGATCCAATGCGGCTGGTCATGATTTTCCATACATACTCTCAACCAACCCTCCTCATCTGCCAGACGATGGCTGTGAAACATTCGATCTTTCAATTCATCAGGCGTCCATTCTTTGATCTCATACCAAAAATTATTCGGTGGGTTCAAATTTAAATCACAAAAAGAAAAATCAAAAATCATAGAAAAATATCCATCCTCTTCTGATATAAAATGCATGAATTCCTCTTCCGGAATTCCTATTGCCTCTCCAATCGTCATCGCATGGCACCTTCCATAGGTACGCTCCTTCAATTCTTTCAGAAATACTTCTATTCCTTTCCGATTCAGGCTTCCGTGGCTGACAGATACTAGCCCATCGGCACCATCTGCTTCAAACGAAGGCAATCCTTCCACCTTTTTCAAATAAGTAATAGCATCCAGTCTGAATCCAGCAATCCCTTTATCCAACCACCAGTTGATCATACTGTATATCTCTTCCCTAAGTTTAGCATTTTCCCAGTTCAAATCCACTTGCTTCTTCGAAAACAGATGCAGATAGTAATATGTGGATCCTTCTATCGGTTCCCATGCGCTGCCACCAAAAATGGACCGCCAATTGTTAGGCGGACCGCCGCTCACTCCTTCTTTTATATAAAAGTATCTGGCATAATCACATTCAGGATCCGCCTTAGCCTTTTGGAACCACTTATGTTGATCTGAACAGTGGTTAATCACCAGATCCATCACAATCTTTATATCCCGCTTTCTGGCTTCCTGAATCAAATCATCCATATCGCAATCTATTCCAAAGCAAGGATCAATATGATAATAATCCGAAATATCGTATCCGTTATCATCCATCGGAGACCGGTAAACCGGGCTAAGCCATATTACGTTTATACCCAGCTGTTGTATATAATCCAGTTTACTGGTAATACCCTTCAAATCTCCAATACCATCCCTATTGGAATCATAAAAACTCCGTGGATAAATTTATATACAACCGCTTTTTTCCACCAATTCTTTTTCATAAATTACTATACGGACATTTCTATCCGCAATCCCCTTTCCTTTCATAAAAAGGGGGCATATCATGATGAGATGCCAACCCCTTTTAATAGCTGTTACATTTTTACAGCACCTTCTGCTACACCGGTAATAATGTATTTCTGAAGAAAAATATACAATATAATAATCGGGATGATCGTAACTAACACAGCAGGAAAAATCAATTCCCAGGGATTTCCGTACTGCCCTGAAGTCAGTCTTGCAAAATATAACTCCAATGTCAAAGTCTTAACCCCGTCCCGGTTGCCGATTACCAGAAACGGAAGAAGGTAATCATTCCAAATCCACATCCCGTTCAACACAATTACTGTAACCGTAGTCCCTTTAAGAAGAGGGAACACCACTTTAAAAAACACTTGAAAAATATTGGCGCCATCCATGATTGCCGCCTCTTCTAGTGACTGGGGTACGCTTTTAATAAAACCGTGGTATAAAAACACCGACATGCTTAATCCAAAACCTCCATACATAATGACCAGTCCCGGTATGTTCTTCAAGCCTAGTTTTTCAAAGATGTCAATCACTGGATACATAACGGACTGAAATGGAATCAGCATGGCTGCGGTAAATCCAAGGTACATGATTTTAGCCAGTTTACTATTACTTCTTACCATTACCCATGCTGCCAGAGAAGAGATCAAGATTAAAAGTCCTACGGATATTGCGGTAAGGAGGAAGGTCATGCCCATTGCCTTGAAGAAGTTAATCTGTTCGGCAGCCCTTATGATATACTTAAAAGTCCAGGCAGAAGGGGCTGCAATCGGAGTTTCAATAATTTCATTGTTGGATTTAAAGGAATTAAATAACAAAAATGCCAATGGTAGCAGTGTACAAACCGCAATCAATAATAATACGATATGTAACACAATCTGTCCGGCCTTACGACGTCCTTTCATTAACATTAAAGCTCCACCTCCTTCTTACTCGTAACCGAAACCTGGAATAAAGTTACTACAGCAATCAGCACGAAAAAAATAACCGCCTGTGCCTGTGCAAGTCCGTAATCCGGCGGAGAACTGTCTCGGGTTGTTCGCAAAATCTGCGTAGCCAACATACGAGTTCCAAAATTACCATCCGTTAATGCAATGTTCTGATCCAACAACATAAAACATCTTGAAAGAGTCAGAAAAAACACAATGGTGAAAGAAGGCATAAGCATCGGCACCGTAATGTTGATAAAACGCTGCAATGCACTAGCACCATCAATGGATGCCGCTTCCGACAAATCTCTTGGAATACTGTTCAAGCCAGTGGTATAGATAATCATCATGTAACCGGATAGCTGCCAGGTGACAAGCATTACCAATGCAAACAGTGCTTTTGTATTATCCTGAGTCATGTTACACAATGCCGGAATCGATATGACTCCTTCTTCACCAAATAAAATTTTGGAGAACACGATTTCAAAGATAAACTGCCAGATATAACCAAGCGCCAGTCCTCCCAAAAGGCTCGGTAGAAAGTAAATAGTTCTGTAAGCGGCAGCTCCTTTATTCAGCGAAGTTGCAAGCAGGGAGATTGCCAATGATACCACATTAATTACGATTACGGCAACCAATGTAAACTTAATTGTATAGACAAATGCATCGATAAATTTCTTTGTCTTGAAAGCATTGATGTAGTTTTCAAACCCTACAAACGATTCCCAAAAGTGTTCTCCCTCTACAAAGTATGTGCCGCGCCAGCCTGTAAAGGAGTAAATTACACCCATTACAAATGGAATAACAATTACCAGTACAAACAGAATCAGCGCCGGAAGTGCCAACGGCACAAATTTCTTTTTATAATACCTGTCCATTCCACTTCTCCTCATATTATTATTCTTAAAGAAAGAGGGCCATACATAAGATTCTAAAGTCCCTGAAAATTAGCATGGCACTCAATGACACGAATCAATCCAAACCAGCCATCTCAGCCCAACTGGAGATTAAGTGATCAGCAATATCTTCATAAGCACTATCTGGCCATTCTGCCGTATTTATATAATTCTCCATCAGCCACAAACCAAATGTATCTGTTGCCCATCCGGCAGGGGCACCTGCATATGCATTGGTTAGTGTCCTACCCTCTGACATATAGGAAATGATAGAATCTCCTAAACTGTAACCAGCGCTTGTTGTTTCCGGATCTGCATTATAGGGAATAAATGCCATGTCTTCAATAACAAATTTCTGTCCCGCTTCTGTAGTGTTTAACCATACCAAAAATTCTTCTGCAAGTGCTTTCTCTTCATCGGACACTTTATCATTGATAACATAATAACCGGGAACAAACACGGGAATTGACTCTAGTATATGTTCAACCGTAAGGCCTTCCACCTTAATATCGCTTTGTGTAAACGGCATTTTAACAGGAAGAAATGTAAGTGTATCAACAATATCGGAATTAGCTTTCCAAATATTTCCATATACCCAGTTTCCCTGTTTTAGGAAGATTGCTTTGCCAGAAGCAAATGTTGCAACCGATGGATCGTACCCATTAGTTGATGAGTTAATCAGTTCCGGCCCTCTTGGTGTCGTTGCATTAGATGTCTTCAAATCAAGCGCTTTTGCATAAGCTTCAAATGCACCCCTTCCAGCTTCAAGTTCTGCCTTTGTAGCTTCAGATGCTACTTTGGAGTCTTTAAAGACTGCATCTACAGCAATATTGACAAAGTGATCACCATAAGTCCATTTTTCAGAACCTGCCACCGAGAATACAGCTTCCAAATTTTCAGCCTTTCCAGTTTTTTCTGCTACTAATGCAAATTCCTGCCCACTTAATGTAACGGAACCGGCCGTTTCTTCTTGGATGTATGCCTGTAAAGACTTTATAGCAGATTCAAATTCATCATAAGTTGCTGTCTTAAATGCATCAATAAACCCTTCAACCTTATTCTCCCCAAACAGTGCCGCAAGCATCTCCTTATCCACTATGTATCCATACCCTTCTACATTGAAAGGAATTCCATAATTTGCATTGCCGTCTGTCAGTTGGAAACTTTCCGGAATCTCACTTACCAGTTTTTTGAATTCTTCGTTGGTAGCCTTAGATAAATCCATAGCAAATCCGCCTTCTACCCATTCTACTAGCGTCATAGAACTCCCTGTTGTGAAAATCCCCGGCTTATTCTTTGAGTTCATCTCAGCTCGCAGAGTGTCATCACTGTTTGTACCGGAACCGAGGGTAAACACTTTTACAGTCACGCCTTTTTCTTCTCCAAAAGCTTCTGCTGCAGCTTGCATGGCATCTGCATTCTCTCCTTTGCCATTGAAAATATAAAGATCATACTCTTTTCCTGAACTTGTTTTACCACTTGAATCACCGGAAGCTCCAGAATCTCCGGATTCACTGGTGCCCCCAGAATCGCCACACCCAGCTAACAATCCAATCGCCAATACGCACGAAAGTACTATAGATAACAATTTCTTTTTCAATTTCTTATCCCCCTCTTCCCGGAAATATTTTACTGGTTTTCTTTCAGAAAGCTTTCCTCTACTTGATGTATGAATTATATACCTTTTCTCCAAATATGTCAACCGTTAACTTGTTTATTGTTTATATTATTAGTTATTTTATATAAATTATATTATTAGTTTTAACGTCATTTTTGCACAAATTAGACATTTACTTAGTCAATATATACTTCTAAAAGCTATTTTTTTATAATTCTATAATAATCATTTTATTATATTTCATTTTAAATGTTTTCGGCAACATTTTCTATTAAAAAAATGAACCAGTTTGATGGTTCATTTTTTTAATAAGGCTTCAAGTTAAGCTTCTAAATTTTAGTACCTCCGTTTTGACTAACCTAATAACCTTTATGTTGAATTTCTTTTCATCAGTTTTACTGGCAAAATAATGTTATTAGGAACTAGCTCTCCCATTAGGCTCTTATGGATGTAATCTATAGACATCTCCGACATTTCTTTCATTGGTTGATGTATGGTTGTAATTGTAGGTGTGGTAATCGTAGAAATCAATACATCATCAAAACCCACCAGCTTTAACCGCTCCGGAATCTGGATGTCCATAGCCGTACAAACTTGGATTATCTCTGCTGCAATTAAATCGCTACTGGCGAAAATCCCATCTACCTGCAAATTTTCCTTAATCCCCTGTTCAATGTAGGAATGATAATTCATAGATGCATTTATCAACTCATCACACTGGACTACTCTGCTCTTTATTCCAGCCGTATTACAAACATCTGTAAATCCATTAGCCCTGCGATCAGCAGGCATTTCCTTCCCAATCACACCCCCAAAATGAAGCAGGTTTTTACATCCACATGCAATCAAATGCTCCGCAGCTATCCTGCCCCCTTGATAATTGTCACATTGAATGGTAATTGCAGCCGCATCATCTTCTCGTTCAAAGTTAACAATCGGAATATTCAATGCACCAAATTTCTCTGCATTTACGTATTTGCTGCATAAAACAATCCCCGCCACCCTATTAGATACGCAAATATCCAGATATTCCGCCTCTTTTTCTGGCTGTTCATTAGAATTACAAAGAATAATCTTATATTTCCTGGCAGCCGCAGCGGCTTCTAAGTTACTGATTAGTTTAGTAAAAAACGGATGATCAATGTGAGGCACAATCACTCCAATGGTATTTGTATATTGTTTTGACAGAGCCCTGGCAAGTTCATTCGGTTGATAGTTCATCTCCTTCATCGCTGCATACACTTTTTTTCGGGTCTTATCACTAACATACCCTCTATTATTAATCACTCTGGAAACTGTGGTAGCCGTAACCCCAGTTTTTTTTGCTATGTCCTTTAATGTTGCCATAATTTCTCCTCAATATTTATATGATATACCATTGACCTATGTTATTTATAGCAATTATATCATTATTTTCAATGTAATCAACCATCCCTGAACATTTGTTACTTCTACAACTTCCGGAAGTATAACAGTACCCTCTTGCGAAACAGTTATTGACGCTAAATCTATATACTCATCCGTTATGAGGTTATATTTTTGCATTGAATAACTATCGCCAACCGATAAACCTGAAATCAAAAATCTTATCCAGGGTGGAATATTATCAGGCATATAAATGACTATCAGGGAACAGTCCTTTAGAGCCGATGCATTAGGCATAAAAGCGTCATTCGATCTTATAGCATTAGGCATTGAAACATCATTCGGAGTTTTATCATTATAAAAGGTGATAATATTCTTCCTCGGCTCCAATTCCTGCCACGGTAACGCTTCATAAAAACCACGGAAATTTGTCATATAATCTCCAATGGGTAAATCTATTCCTGTCCTCCAATCCTGCTTACCCCAGAAAATATATATTTCATCGCACAGCTCCTTGAAATCCCAAGCAGCATTCCAAACGCCCTGGACACCTAACCCATATCCACAACAGCCTGTCTGAATAGCTCTGCATGCCGCATTTAATGTTGTCTGTGCATCCACCTCCCTTCTTCCGTTATGTTCCAATGTATTTAATCCGGTATACATTGCTTCTGATTCCACAAAAGGAACTACTGGATGCTTATCAAAAAAGTCTCTATAATACTCAACATTCATGCTGTGATCACCGTGACCCATCTGTCCCATAGAAAAAGAATGCCATTCTTCATCAACATAATATGTAGGCAACGGACGGTCATTTGTATTATGGTTTGTAATCAAATGATGATAGCATCCCATTTTTGTACACTTTCACCTACTCCTCTCCATGCAGCAATCCTTTCATCATCGTTACCGCCAGGAACTTCACCACCAATAGTCCACACCACAGGATATGCACCATATCGCACTACAATATAATATGCAAAACGAAGTAATTTTTCTTTCAAAACATCTATTTTATTACTCCACGTAAAACCCATTGCATTAATCAATCCCTTATCTGCAATATAAGCCATTTTAGGATCGGTATCATTTTTAAAGAAGTCAAGATTAATTTCTGTATAATCTGAACCGGCAATGAAAAAACCTGATCCATCACCTGACAAATCAACATTACCAAGAAGGTTCGTTTGATAAACAGTAAATTTTTGTTCTACACGTTTGTCAACCATTCCTCGAAATTGGGAATCAAATTCTTCCTTGTTTGATTCATTTATTCTTTCATAACAAAATAAATTCCAATGTGTATCACCAAGCCAGAAAAATGGGGTTCCATCATTGTAATGAAGAAAACGATTCCCTTTTATCGTTTTTATGTAGCCTCTTTGGTAAAGCTCTATATCTCCGGTATATTCCGTACAGATGAAGCTTCCACTTACATTATCAAAACTTGAGTTGTTATCATCGCTGCATGACATAGTATAAGTCCATTCACCTAGGCTTATTGGAGCAAATCTGACACCCCAGTCATTTTTGCCAAGCCAAAAAGCAGGTCTCATTATCTGCTTGCTGTTAGAACCTGTAAATATTGCTGAAACATCAACGTCATAATACGGATTTTCATATGTGACTCCATTACTTGTTACCTTAAATTCAAACACTTTCCATCTTTGCACTTCTATCATTGTTATATCCATTCCTTTCGCTTTTGTTCTTTAGCTTTTTATTTTATAATCTGACCATAGAGATGCTCGGCAGACTATAAATCAGGAAGTAGTTCGTTAATAAACAAATAGTACACTCAAATTCTAAATATGTCAACCGCATACATTTTTTTGCGGTTTTGAATGGTAAGTCGAAAGCACCATTTATATTTGCTAAATAGCAGCTACAGGTTTTCCGACTCGCTTTTTCAATTCCTCAAAATGTCCGCCTTTTAAATCCTTCCCCAGATAATTAAAGCTGATCTGTTGCACTATAAAGGCTGCCAGTTCTTCATTTGATTCACAATATTCTTTATAAACGTCAACATAATCGTCTACGGTAAGTAATTCTGCTGCCCTGATTGTAACCCGAAGGTATGGTTTTTCACCATAAAGACTTCACACTGTTCCTTCCGGATATTTAATTGTTTATATGCGGCGCATATGACATGATAAGTGAATTCTGAGGTAAGAGACAGTACTTTCCCCAGTGCGGTAGTAATAACCGTATTCCGGAGGTTGAAGAGTATGACTGTACTGCCACACCTTGGTTTCCTCTTTTTTCAGGACGGCGTATAGGCCGGAACGGTACAACCCCGCAATTGCCGCATCTTCCATAAAATTCGTTAGCTTTTCGGCGCTGTTGCGTGTCATGGATTTATCTATGGATAAAATTGATGAGATATTCGATACTCCGCTCATGGATGTGAACGGGAAAGATGTGATACCAGGCAGTATTGGCATCCAGGGAGAAAATGTGAGTTTTTCTTATAATAAGTAGGCTCCGTTCCATAGATTAAGAAAGAATACGATACCTAAAAACAAATTCGTAATTCCGAGCGTGATTTTAGGTAGCCATATTGCCTTTTGAAAATATGTTAAAATCATACTGGTGATTATCAATGCTAAAATTATATATTGCCAAAATGAAGTTGCCTGGTTATAGTTTCCAATGACATTCCAAAATGCTTGTGCGTCCATAACATGACCTCTTTCTGGCATATGTAAGATTATATCCAGATTGACTTCACAATAACAAATATAATCAGCAGCCAAAAGATAACAATAGATATTGCGTAATACCATTTCTTGGGTTTACCATTCTCCCACAAACCTTCCGACTCTTTTCTGCACTCAGCAAAGACTTCATCGGGAATGAGTTTGATTGTGCTCGCTACAATAGCGGGAAGTAGAATGACATCATCCAAATATCCGAGAACGGGTATGAAATCGGGGATCAAATCTATTGGCGAAAGGGCATAAGCTATTGTTATCAGCGCAAAAATTTTAGCGGGTATCGGCGTTTCTTTCTTCCGTAAAGCGATAAAGACAGCAGGAATATCTGTTTTCAACAGTTTAGCGCATTCTTTCAAATTCATTGTCGCCCCACCCCTTTCCATTACGGACAAAATTAAATTATGCCCGTATGCTCAAACAGTATCTTCAAACCCATCAAGACCAATACTATCCCACCCGCAAGCTCGGCTTTTGATTTGAACCTTGTTCCGAATACGTTGCCGATTTTTACACCGGCTATTGATAAAATAAGCGTGATAATCCCGATTGAGAAAACCGCAGGGGCAATATCAACTTTAAGAAAAGCAAACGATATGCCCACCGCCAGTGCGTCAATGCTTGTGGCAAGGGCAAGAGGGAGCATTTTTGCAGGCTTTAACGATGTTTCTTTAGTATCGGGGCGTTCTCCACCGGGACACTCTCTATCTGTGCATGTTTCGGCAGGGCATTCCCTGTCGCAGCAGCCTTCCTTTTTGAAACTTCCCACAATCATTTTGCCGCCGATAAAACAGAGCAGGCCAAAAGCAATCCAATGGTCAAAAGCTGTAATCTTCTCGGCAAATTGTGTCGCAAGCATATATCCGATAAGTGGCATAAAGGCTTGAAAAATACCAAAGTAAAGGCCAACAATCAGTGATTTTTTTATCGTAACTTTGGGCATGGTCAAACCAGCGCAAACGGCAACGGCAAAAGCGTCCATTGAAAGCCCGATTGCAACGAGGAGTAGTTCCAGAAAACTCATTGAGCATTCTCCTTATCAAATGATTTACAAACGAAAAACCCAAGTATTGCTCTTACAAGCATATACCTGGGTTTCTAAAAATAAAAGACCTCATGTATAAGCTGTATAGCTATACATGAGTCTCGTTTTTTAAGACAAGCCAGACCGCATGCGGTCAGCATGTTGACTTGCCACGCATATTGCGCAAACTACTCCCTCATGGGCATTTTCAATTGTAAAATTATTATAGCATATGGGAAATAGCATGTCAATTTTTATTTGTTGCAAGGATTGCGTAAATTTACCTTCGGATTTAATAGGTTAGAGTTCACCCACGATGCGCTGATAAAGTAATCAGGCAATGACTTGTGATTTCACTTTACTCTATATCCTCTTTTTTGGCAAGCATTA
>Ga0153997_1000371_pt1 | contig 13329 bp, 12 predicted proteins | sample TSNC081MetaG_FD_104750 | JGI IMG/M metagenome (GOLD analysis project Ga0153997, IMG submission 104750) | Attine ant fungus gardens microbial communities from North Carolina, USA - TSNC081 MetaG | ecosystem: Host-associated > Fungi > Mycelium > Unclassified | place: USA: North Carolina, Lumber...
ATACAACCCTACTACATCGTAGGTTCCGAACAAGCGGAGGGCATCAGTTTTGCTGATTACACCAACTAATTTTCCAGATAGAACGTCTTCCTTAGTAAAATATTTTCCTTTTATGATGTCTTTATCAGAAGTATATTGCAAAGATTCTGAACCGCCGGTTATTTCCAGATTATAATCTCCCTTTTCACCAAGCACAGTACCATATAAAGAGGCACCTGGAGTAACTCCTTTAATATTGTCTAATTTTTCTTCCAGGGCAAACATATCATCTTCTGTCAAATTATCGGATTCTGTTGCATTTTTACCCAAATAAATGTATATCTGCCCATGTCCGATTCCGCTCAATTCGCTGTTCATCTGGTCTTTCACACCATTTCCAATGCCCATAATCATAATAACGGAGGCGATACCAATGATAATACCCAACATGGTTAATATAGAGCGCCCCTTATTTGACTTGATGTTATGAATTGCCATTTTGATATATTCTAAAAGTTGTGCCATAATTTATCTCCTTTCTGCAACAAACCAATTAGATATATCTACTGTCCGCTGTCTGACTCGACCTTGGTATTCGCCTCTGATGTGGAGGTTTTGGTTGCAGTCTCTGTTTCATCAATCATTCCGGAAGATTGAATCGGAGTGACCTTCACACCTTCTGCCATAGCAGAGGTCAAATCGGTAATAACCAAATCTCCTTCCTCTAATCCACTTAGGATTTCTGTATAACTGTTTGAACTTATACCGGTTTCTACCAATTTAATAACCACAATACCATCGCTGACAACATAGCAGAAACTTCCGTCTTTACTAACATTAATTGCTTCCGCCGGTATCAGTAATGTGTTATTGGAGCTGGCAATTTGAATAGAAACCTTGCCTTCCACACCAAGAAAAATATTATCATCGGGATTATCAATATGTATTTTTACATTAATAACCGGTGTACCACTTTGGTTTGTGATTGCAATCTTACTGATACTTGAAACAGTACCGCTATATGTGTTGCCGGCGATTGTAATGGCTGCTTTTTGATTAAGAGCTACTTTATCAAAATCATATTTTGAAACGGAGATTTCTACGCTTACATCTTCATTGCTTGCTATGGTAAATAACTGGGCACCCTGCATTGCACTGGAACCCTCAACTATTTGTACGTCTGAAATAATGCCTCCGAATTCTGCTTTGATACCTTCTTTTCCTTTTTCCACTAATTCCGCAGCAGAGAGAGCGGTAAGCTCTGTCAAATTTGAGTTTGCTTCTAACTGTGCTTTTTGTTCATTTGATAGAATTCCAGTTTCCGATGCGGCCTGGAGGGATTTTTGCTCTGACAGCTGCGTTTGCAATTTGCTCAAATTATTGCTGGCAGCTTTTAATTCTGTTTGTAAATCTATGAGTGCCTGGCTGGTTGAACTTGTTTGCCCACCACTGTTCCCTAAGGCGCTTATTGCAGAATTAATCTCGATTTTTTCCTTCGCTAATTTGGCTAATGTCTGATTGATTCGTTCAACATTTTGGAGCTTTTCATTATATGTTGCTCTCTCTTCATCTGTAAGTGAAGGGACGGAAATTACAGAAACTACCGCTGTTTCTGATGCCCGGGATATTACTGAACTCTGCGCTGCAGCAGTCTCTTTGGCAGCTAAAGCAGTAATAGTACTCTCATCCGCAGCTAAATCATTTTGTAAGTCTATTTCTTGCAGGGCTATATCTTTAAGTCTTGCATTGTAAGCATTTATCTGATTTTGTTTGACCGTTGCATCAGCAGCAGCACAATTTTGAATATTTAGTGTTTCTGTTTCTATTGCAGTTTCAAGATTGATGATGTATTGCTGCATAGATGCAACCTGGCTTTCCAGAGAATCTACCGACAAAGATGAACTGGAGTAGTCGGTTGCACTTGTTTCCGCTTTATTTACGGAATCTTGATAAGAATAAAGGCTGGCTTCTTTTTGTAATCTGGCCTGTTGGTTATCAAGCTCAAGACTGGTGGTATCGAAGGTTATTAACTGGGCCCCTTTTTCAACGCTTTCACCTACTACCACATTGCTGTCCAGAACAGTTGCATTTACTGGGGAGAAATAAGTCTTCGTCTGTTCACTTGCCACAAGGCCACTGCTATCTAAAGTTGATTCCACATTACCCCTTGTGACTGCTGCAACAGTTACCTGAGGGACGACTTCTTTTGCTGTTAATTTTGGAATAATAAAAAATCCTAAGAGGACAACAACCACGCCTCCAATAATAATTCTGTTCCGTAACTTTTTATTCTTTGGTTTCTTCTTTTTTACAATACCTTCTGTTTCCTGTGACATGACTATTTCCTTTTGTTTTGCCATTTCATTGCTCCTTTCTTTTTATGCGTTCAAGGAATCTGATTCAATACGTCCATCCTTAATACGAATGACCCTCTTTGCCTGTCTGGCTATTTCGTCATCATGTGTAATTATAATAACAGAGCGTCCGCCACTATGTAATTCTTTTAATGTACTTAAAATCTCCTTACTGGATCCGGAATCCAGATTGCCCGTAGGTTCATCTGCCAGAATCACAGGCGGCTTAGCTGCTATGGCTCTCGCTATAGCAGCCCTTTGCTGCTGTCCTCCGGACATTTCAGATGGTTTATGATGCATACGGTTTTCCAGTCCCACTAATGCTAATGAATCTTTTGCAAGCTTCCTTCGTGTTTTATAATCCATTCCACGATAAATAAGCGGCAATTCCACATTCTCAATCGCATTCAGGCTCGGAATCAGGTTAAATCCCTGAAAAATAAACCCGATCTCTAAATTTCTTATCTCTGATAACTCATCCTCATTCATATCAGAAACATCCTGTCCGTTCAGGTAATATGCACCTGAAGTCGGTGTATCCAGACAGCCCAGCATATTCATCAAAGTGGACTTTCCCGACCCGGATTGCCCTATAATAGCCACAAATTCGCCATGCATGATTTTCAATTCAATATGATCCAGAGCCCGCACTTCATTTTCACCGGGGTTGTATATTTTGCATAAATCATTTACTTGGATTAGTGAATACATCTATTTCCCCCCTCTTTGTCTAAACTTCACATATTGCACCAGGTTAAAATACAATAATACAATTGCCACATATTGTCAAGTTTATTTTTAGGTATGATACCAAAATTATATTTACATTTGCAAAACATTCATTTAATATTTTATTAAGAGTACGAATTGTGAGCATATTATGGACTGTATCCATATCCTCATCATTAAAAAGCCCTTACAAGAAAGCTTGCAAGAAAGCTTGCAAGAAAGCATTTATTTTCCGGGGGATCTCACTTGGCTCGTTGCTTTCGCATAAATAAAACTTCCGTCCAATATTTATATATGGAACGGAAGTTTTTGTTTTTATGTAATCGGTTATCTATAGCAATATATACTTCAGAATAAAAAGAATCGTTAACACATACATTAATAGACTCAATTTTTTCTCTTTTGCTCTTCCTGTTACTAAATTAAGAACCACATAGGTAATCACTCCCATAGCAATACCTTCAGAAATACTGTAAAAGAAAGGCATAGCGATAATACAGATAAAGCAAGGGATTCCCTCCCCCATATCCTCAAAATCAATTTTGACAACAGAACCCAGCATATAAAATCCAACAATTACCAATGCTGGAGCGGTAGCAAATGATGGTATTGCTAAAAAGAAAGGTGATAAGAATAAGGAAAGTCCAAATAAAATTGCTGTAGTAAAAGCAGTTAACCCAGTCCGTCCGCCTTCTGTAACTCCGGAAGCACTTTCTACAAATGTAGTGGTAGTGGATGTACCAAGTACGGCGCCAGCTGTAGTTGCCACGGCATCTGCCAATAAGGCACCTTTGATGTAAGGCAATTTTCCATCCTTGTCCAACATATTTGCTTTTGAGGAAACACCAATCAAAGTGCCAAGTGTATCAAAGATATCAACAAATAAAAATGCAAATATAATTACTGCAAATTCCAAACTGAATATATTAGAGAAATCAAATTTATTAAATACCGGCGACAGGCTGGGAATGGTAAATCCATTGCTAAAATCAGGTAATAAACTATAGAGATCGAGCTCTGCGTTAGGAACATAAAGTCTGGCGATTTGACAAATAATACCAGCAAGCCAAGTTCCTAATATTCCCAATAAAATTCCTCCCTTTACTTTCTTAATCACTAAGATTCCGGTCAGGATGATACCTAAGATAGCAAGTAACACCGTGATACCGACATCGTTCATACTACCTAAACCACCGTTAAGGCCTTGGAATCCTTCTAATGAAAATAATTGCACTAAAGTACCAGGGTGAATGGTTATGTCATCAGAAAATGATTGTACAAACTTAGCGGTGCTAATGGTTATGTTGGCATTTTGTAAACCGATAAAAGCAATAAATAAACCTATACCAACACTAACTGCATGTTTTAAATTAGTAGGTATTGCATCGAAAATCGCTTCACGGATACTAAAGCAGGACATAATTAAGAAGATAATTCCCTCAATAAAAACTGCAGTTAATGCTTGCTGCCATGTATATCCCATACCCAATACAACAGTATAAGCAAAAAAAGCATTTAAGCCCATTCCTGGTGCCAAAGCGAAAGGATAGTTTGCAAAAAAGGCCATACAAAGAGTACCTATTAAAGATGCTATAGCAGTTGCAGTAAATACTCCGCCGCGATCCATACCAGCGTCGCTCAAAATCGAGGGGTTAACTGCCAGAATATAGGACATTGTCATAAAAGTAGTTATTCCCGCCAGAACCTCCGTCTTAACTGTAGTCTTGTTTTTGGATAGTTTGAATAATTTTTCTAACATCTGTTTCCTCCTGAGTAAAATTATTAAATTTTTCTTAAATCTATAAAATCTTATCATATTTTCTTAAAAAAGTAAAGTTACTAAATTTTTTCGATGCATACAGACTGTCTGCAAGCAGTGTAATCGGCAGCTGGGGAAATCTCTTTTTCAGCTTCTTTGCTAAACGTTGGAAGGCCTTTGTCTCACAATCTTGCTTTATTTCCTCTGCATTCATATGTCTCTGCCTTTGTGCATCCTCACTGTTATTTTCTATAAATTTACTGCCCATACTTACGATCAGTTTTTCACCAAAATAAATCTTTGCTTCCAAAACATCTCTGTGATAGTACACCGTTTCCTGGTCGGTCCCCTTCTTATACTGTCTCTCCAGACATTGCTCATTCAGCCTTCTTCCACCCGAATACAGCTGGGTCCCATCTATGATGATCATCCATGATTTCCTGAATTTGGCATCAGGAAAGCTTTTCCGGCGGATCATCTGGTAGACGATGTCCTGCTGGATATACTGTAGCTCCTGCGGATCCAGTTTCTCAAAATACTCATTTTCCGTCACATGATGCGGCAGATATTCTAGCCGATCCGCATTCATAAATGGCGTCAGATTTCCTAGCACTTTCTCTTTATTGAATTTATCTGTTATATCCTGCATGCTGTTGATTCCTGCAATCCCTTTATAGTACATTGTTCCCAGCATCACTTTGTTATCGTAAATAATATAGCTTGGATGTCTTGGATCCCATGTTTCTGCAAATTTCTAAAATAATTGCGGATAAAACTGCTTCTGGATTTTGTTACATTCTTGAACCGGATTTTTTTCTAGCTTTTTCTTCATTTGTTCTTCTTTTCTTCCCATTTTCACCTCACTGCAAAAATTTTTCTTTTATTTTACTATTTTCTTCAGGAGTACGCACTATAATCGGGATGATTAGTGAGAATTCAGAGCTGTTAGCATCATAATATACCAAAAGTAATTGTTTGCATTTCACTCCTACCATATTATACTATTAAAAGGGGGATGAATCTCATGAGAAAAATTTCACTTATTATTCCTTGCTATAACGAAGAATTAACTATCCCTATATTCTATAACAAAATCAGTGAAGTTATGGACGATATGAGTTATGTTCAATTCGAAATACTATTTGTTGATGATGGTTCTCAAGATACTTCTTTGCAATTGATAAAATCGCTACGCAACTCCGACTCTCGTGTTCGTTATATTTCTTTTTCCAGAAATTTTGGCAAAGAAGCAGCAATATATGCAGGGCTCAAGCATGCTATAGGGGATTATGTGGCAGTTATGGATGTCGATTTGCAGGACCCTCCTGAACTCCTTATCAAAATGTATAACTACATCTGTGAAGATGGATACGATTGCGTAGCTACCAGACGTGCGAACCGCAAAGGAGAGTCCAAAATCAGATCCTTTTTTGCCCATTCTTTTTACAAACTCATGGGTAAAATATCTAAAATAGAAATCGTAGACGACGCAAGGGATTATCGGTTAATGAGCCGACAAATGGTTGATGCTGTTTTAGAAATCGGTGAATACAATCGTTTTTCTAAGGTCTTTTTACATGGGTCGGCTTTAATACAAAGTGGTTAGAATATGAGAATATTAAACGTGTCAGCGGAGATACAAAATGGTCTTTTTTCAGACTACTCTCCTATTCCTTGGAAGGCATTATGGCTTTTTCTACATTTCCGCTTACGATTTCAACAATAGTAGGTATTTTTTTATGTTTTATTTCATTTCTGTCCATTGTGCTCATTGTCGTGCGCAGATTAGTATATAATGATCCTGTGCAAGGTTGGGCTTCAACTATCTGTATTATCTTGTTTGTTGGCGGAACCCAATTGTTTTGCACCGGGATTTTAGGGCAATACTTGGCAAAGACATATTTAGAAGTTAAGCATAGACCTGTTTATTTAGTAAAAGAGACCGAAGAAAGCTGCCAGGAGACAATAACATAGCTGTAAGACTAAGCATAGAAATTATATTCAAAATTAATAAATATCAATTTAAGTGTTTAGTTGTTTATAATAAGGATTAAAAATCAAATCCAAACTAATTAGTAAGAGAGATACCTGCTCCTGATTTGCTGCAAATATGAGGGCCAGCAAATAAATCTGACCAAATATCATTTAGACAGTACATTAGAACACATATTCCAATACATCCCCAATATCATCTAAAACCCGGACCCCACAAGAACTATCTGGAAATCAAAATACAATCTGCCCCAAGTTCCAGAGAAACTTGGAAATGATGTGTAGTATCCCCAATAAAAATTGCCCTATGAATATTGTAAAACTGATGTCAGATGAAATAACGAAGGGATACAAAAAGCATCCATCTGCAGAATGGGTTTGTGGAAATTGCAACAAATTCATATATGATTAACAGGATTAATCAGAGATTTCAAGGAACATTCTACTTCTTAAGACCTTTTTCAGGCTGCAGACATGAGACCATGCTCTTCGGGCTCATGGGAGCGCTTAGCCTGTAGGTCTTAAGAAGTAGAATGTTCCTTGAAATCTCGTCCGTCTTGGAATACAAAATGGCTACAGTGAAAATATTTCTATTAAATCAATAGCGAAACGAACAGAATTGTTATATAATAAAATACAATGGTAATCAAACCATGGTGGTGCCATAACAATTGCCGCTACATCACTGACATTATCCGGAATTCCAGGTGGTTATACTGTGTTAGGACAGGTTTCGTCTGCGGTTGCAATAGCGACCTTAGCAAGCAAGCTGTGAGTATTTGTATATGGTGCGTGTTTGGAAAATAGCATTGTGCCTAAAATTTTGAATATAAAGATGGAGTAGCAAAATGGATTTGAGCGGTTTAATTAATTTACAAGCAATGATGTTCATTTTAATGGGAATAGGTGTGATTTTAAAGCGTAAAAATATTTTAGATGATACAGGAAAGAAAGCGTTGACAGATTTAGTGATTACGGTACTGCTGCCATGTAATATTGTCGATGCCTTTTATATCGAATTTAGCATGGAAGTACTTTCAAGTGCGTTTGCAATATTCATTATTTCCTGCGTCATTCAATTTATGTGTTTCTTCATGAGTACTGTTTTTTATCGGAAGATACCGAATAGACAGCGCACGGTGCTACAATACGCAACTGTATGTTCCAATGCGGGTTTTTTAGGGAGTCCTGTGGCAGAAGGAATATATGGCTCTATGGGATTATTATATGCTTCCATCTACTTGATTCCACAGAGAATTGTCATGTGGTCTGCCGGAATATCCTATTTTACCGAGAGTCCGGATAGGAAAACAGTAGTAAAGAAAGTTTTAACACACCCATGTATTATTGCAGCTGAAATTGGTCTTATTATTATGTTGTTTCAGATTCCGCTTCCAACATTTTTAAGCAAAACTATCAGTAATGTAGGGGGGTGTACCACAGCAATGTCCATGATTTTGATTGGGATGATATTAGCGGACGCCAACTTGAGAACTATGGTTTCAAAAGTTACGGCAGCATTTACGATTATAAGATTAGTAATCATTCCATTATCTGTGTTTATAGGTTGTCTTATATTTCGGATTGACTCTCTGATTATGGGGGTATCGGTCATATTAGCAGCGATGCCAGCAGGGAGTACTACTGCCATTTTGGCTGCTAAATATGATGGGGATGCGGAATTTGCGACCAAATGCGTCGTATTAACAACGTTGTTTTCCATGGTGGCGATCCCTCTTTGGAGTATGGTGCTGAACTGGATTGGTTAGGTTGGATTATTTCCAATTATATAATTATGAAAACATGAATGGAGTTCAAAAAGGGCTAAAAGCCTTGAGAATATTGAAAAAATACTTGATTATAAGAGGAGGTAGAAAATGTTCAAGGATTTGGTAATAAAAAATAGGAGCTATCGTGGTTATGATGAGAGTCGTAACATTACAAAGGAAGAATTATTAGAAATAGTAGATTGTGCCAGATTGTCACCGTCAAGCATAAATGGGCAGCCATTCAAATACTATTTAGCATGGGAATCAGAACAAGTTACTGCGATCCAGGGAATGACAAAATGGGCCAGAGCATTGCCGGATATGGTACTTCCGCATCCAGGGAAATGTCCAACAGCATTTATAGTAATTTGTCAGGATACTACCTTCGAGAAGTCGTTAGCCCGTTATCAAAAGGATGTTGGAATTGTAGCGCAGACCATGTTACTTGCGGCAACTGAAATGGGACTTGGAGGATGTATGATTGGAAACTTTGGAGCGGCAACGGTGAAAGAAACACTTGGACTTTCTAAGGAGTTGGCACCAATGCTGATTTTAGCAATCGGTAAGCCGGATGAAGAAATTGTTCTGACAGAAGTCGGAGAAGATGGATCTATCGCCTATTATCGTGATGAAAATGATGTACATTTTGTTCCAAAACGTAGTTTGGAGGATGTGATTTTTTATAATATATAATATCAATTTATTCCGACGTGCAATGAAAAAAGTGCAGGAATACTTAAATTTGACTATTATGAAGAAGAAAAACCAAAGTCGATTCAGGTGGAAGCATGAATTGGCTTTGGTTTTTCTTCGGACAAACACCAAGGCGTATTTGAACTTATGCGAATAGAGAATTGACTCATGTATCTTTCCAGCTAGAAAAGATGATTTTCAATAGATGTTAAAGGGATGCCAACCTCGATATAATCTCCAAGCACATGAGGAACTTCCCAAATAATCACTACTTCGTCAGATGTAAAATAAGATTGTACATCTGAATTAAATATTGTATCAGCCTGCTCTAATGATTCCTTTATACTATCCATTGAGATTACATCTGTCATATTGCCTCCAAAAGATTCAAACCTGATTTGTGCTGCATCGCTAAATATGTTAATAAAATCATCGTTTATATGAACGATCTGATTTAATGTAACCTGACTCACCTGAATAAGATCAATATTCAAGGTTGATTTAAAAAGCCTTGGATAAGCAGCTCCTTTAATATCTCCTGTGAAATAGATCGATATATACTGATCATTCTGGAACATAATCTGGTAATCAACACATAAGGTTAATGAATCATCAGCATTATATAGAGTTTCTATCTGGCTTATATAATCTAGTATCAATTGATTTACCTGTTTCTCATTTTCTATATTTGTAAATACAGGATATGGCATATTAGTCTCTTTTTCAGTTTGTGCGCTATTCACCTGTTCCTCTGAATTGGGTTCATAAACTTCTATCCCTTCCAGAGCTATTGTGAACGCAGCGGTTTCAGACTCTCCTGATATATCAGTTGTAGCTTCTACAATAGTATCATATTCTATTGATGTTATAAAAAACTCCTCTGATTTACTCTTCGTATTAGATACCGAATCTTTATCTTTGCTATTAATACATGAGGTTAAAACAATTATTAATGAAAATGACATCATCAATCGTAAGTAATTTTTAAATTTATTCATTTCAGTTCCTTCCTCTCTGACTTTTTCAATTTTCTATTCGTGAATTCATACATTTTTGATTAAGAATGAAAAAATAAATCTCAGATTGATTTATTTTTGTAAGATCCAGAAAAATTTACAGTCTCGCCTTATTGAAGTTTCATTTTCAATCTAAGCTTAAACTTTTCCATCTGCTGTAAAAACAATTCATCTGTGCGTTCACATTCATCCCATATGCCAGATTCAAATCTCCGGAACGGATTGTCATTTCTACATTCTCAAAAGATAGGGCTTCTCCATCCTTCATTAGCAAAATCTTATCTGCAAATTGAAGTGCAAGATTAATATCATGGAGCACGGCAATAACTGCCCTGTTTTCACCCGATGACCATTCTCTAAGATAGTCCAATAATTCAGCCTGCAGTTTCAAGTCCAAATGGTTCGTAGGCTCATCCAGCAATATAATTCTGGGATTCTGGGCAAAAGTTCTTGCCAGAAATACCCGTTGTAACTGCCCTCCTGATAAACCGGTTATTTGCCGGTCTTTCAAATCAAAAAGTCCAACGGCTTCCAGACACGCCATGACAACTTCCCGGTCTATTTTAGAAGGACCGGAAATTCCGCCCGGCATATAAATATAACGTCCTAACATCACCGTTTCGAAAACGGTATAGGAAAAATATACGGATGGAATTTGGCTCATTAATGCAACATGAGAGGCAGCCTCTTTTCGCTTCATTTTGGATAAATCTTTATTGCATATCTGAATTTCTCCTCTATATGGGAGAATTCCCCCAATGGAACGTAAAAGTGTTGTTTTTCCGCAGCCATTGACGCCTAAAATACATATATGTTCATGTTTTTTCATGGAAAAGGTAATATCTTTCACAACATCATCCATATCGTATTTACAACTTACGTGGTTTACTTCTAGCATACTTACTGCTCCTTTCCCTTCCGAAAATATATGACGGCAAAAAATGGTGCACCCAACAACGCAGTTACTGCCCCCACCGGCAATTCATTAGGGGGAATCACAGTCCTTGCAATTAAATCCGCTAATACCAGAAAACTGCCTCCTAATACTGCCGACATTGGGAGAACATATCGGTGGGATGGACCAAACATTTTACGTACTAAATGTGGGGTAACTAAATCTATGAATCCGATGACACCAGAAAATGCAACGGCACAGCCTGTTAATAGACTGGAAATCCACAATAACTCCCATTTCTTCCTTTTCAGATCTACCCCTATAGCTAGCGCCTGCTCTTCACCAAAAGTCATAATATCTAAATCTTTTGACAACCGGATTAGCAAATAAAGACCAATCACAGCCACCGGACACATAATGAAAACATATGACCATTCTTTAAGAGAAAAGCTTCCCATCTGCCACATAATCAACTTCTCAAATCCGCCTCTTGATACGGTGATGAGCATCGTCTGGATTGCGTTAATAAACAGAGAGAAAACCATTCCTGCCAGAATGACGGTCTGGTTCCCCATATTTTTATTGACCTTTGAAGAAAACAATATAACAATAAAGATTGTTATAATCCCCCCCGATAATCCGGCCAGGGGTAAAGCGAAGTATTGCAGGGCCGGCAGCGTTACACCAAATATCAATACCAGACATGCACCAAAGGAAGCACCTGAGGAAACGCCGATTGTATAAGACGATGCCAATGGATTTTTTAAAACAGACTGCATAACGGCGCCGCTGACACTAAGGGCACCGCCCACTAAAAAGGCCAGAAGAACTCTGGGTGCCCGCAAAGACCAGACTATGGAAATAACAGTAGAGGAGACTCCTGTAATATCAAATCCAAAAAGTTTATGACCAAATACTTTAAGTATGTCTAAAGGAGGAATAAAAACGCTTCCAATCCCGATACCCAATACAATTGACAATATGCCTGCTATTATAAGCAAAGTGATCATAACTCCCTTTTTCATGTCTGTATATTCTCCTCTAGTCTATATAATAATCCGGATAAACAACCTCAGCTATTTCGCGTAAGGCTTTCACAATGTTATGGTTTGGGATTGAGCTTGCATTATTATCAATATAATACACATCCTGATTTTTCACAGCCTTTACTTTCAAAAAAACGTCTCTTGCCAATATCTCAGGCACTGGATCGCCGTCAAAGCTGACATTACTTAATATAACATCCGGATTTGCATCGATAACGTTTTCTGCACTGACTGGCAACCAGCCTTCTTGATCAGCAAAAATATTATCTGCACCAATAATTTCAAGCATTTCCTGCAAAAATACATTCTGCCCAAAACTATATAAGTAAGGTGCCGGAGATATTTCGAAATAAACCGTTTTCCTTACCGGAATAGTTGTTCCAATGGCAGCGATTTCTGCAATCTCTTCTTCCATAGATGATATGATGGATTTACCTTCCTCAGGTTGACCTGTAACTGCTGATATAAATCGTATATCTTCCTTAATTGCTTCAATGGATTCACTGGTTGGTATTGAAATAACGCAAATGCCATTGTCTTTTAAAAATCCAAGTGAATCGCTACCTTCAAAATAACTCATTCCGGAAATAAATACAACATCAGGTTCTAATACCAATATTTGCTCGGCATCGGGATTTTGTAAGTTAAATGCAGGTAAACCCGCATCTAGTATATCCATTGCCTGAGTATTTGTATCAACGCCGACAATTTTGCTGCCTAAACCTAAATCAATTAAAATCTCTGAAGCTGAGGGCGCTAAAGAAATAATTGAATTGATTTCTTCGGGAACCTCAATTTCATAACCTTCACGGTCTGTTTCCGGTATCGATGCGACTTCCGCTGCGGATGCTTTCCTGTCTTGTACCGTCTTTTCCTTTGTATTACCACAAGCTCCAAGAACCATAACCAGAGATAACATGATAAATACTACATTCATTTTCTTTAATAATCCATTTTTCATTTTCATATTCTTCATCCTCCAAATTTTATTATCCTAATTATCATTCACATAATATATGTAAGGTAAAGAATATACCCTCAGGTTGTCCACTGAGCGTAAAAATACTTAATAAAGGACTGCTATAAAAAATAGATAT
>Ga0153997_1000372_pt1 | contig 13323 bp, 16 predicted proteins | sample TSNC081MetaG_FD_104750 | JGI IMG/M metagenome (GOLD analysis project Ga0153997, IMG submission 104750) | Attine ant fungus gardens microbial communities from North Carolina, USA - TSNC081 MetaG | ecosystem: Host-associated > Fungi > Mycelium > Unclassified | place: USA: North Carolina, Lumber...
GGTCATTTCACCATTGGCAACCGCCTCTTTCCAAACATCTGGAAGTGTTTCCAGCGTAGCGGCTTTCAACTTGGAAGCTATTTCTGGTTCGCCATTAGCGTCAAGCCATTTGGTAAAATTAGAAAAAGAGTCGTTCGCTGCACCAGTCTTTTGAATTTGAAATAGACCGACAGAAACACCTTTATGATCTGCTCGAATAGCGGAAGCATCGCCCCGAGATTCTTCTTGTGCTGTACGAGCGGCACTTCTACCAATAGTAGAGCTATCAAGAAGAAGAGTCCTTGCAGCAGCCTTTCCGGAATTATGATATGTTTCCCAGAATTTTTGTTTTATATTTTCGTTATACTGCGAAACTACTTTTTGCTTGGCTGCAACATAACTTTCCTCTGTCATCTGATCTCGGAAAGTTTCCAATGCTCCGGCTGCTTTCACCGGGTCCGTTACACTGGCGGTCAATGAACCTTTAGCAACCGCAGCTCCAAATTGCTCTTTCGTATTCTTAATAACCGTATCATCGTTCCATCCCTGCATTTTACCAAGTGCCATGTTGGCTTGCTGGATAGCGTTATAGGAAAAGCCCAAGGAATCGATATCAAGATTACCTGAGTTCCCGATCATCTCCTGTGCTTGAAAGACAGCATTTTGCGCTTTTTCTACTTGCGCTTGCATAAGTTGTGTCGTTTCAAACGAGCCAACCTGGTGTCCAAAACTCGTAAACATGGTAGCCAAGGGTTGATTAATCAACCCCCGCTGTCTTTCATTCAATTCTCTAACGGCATCTTCGTTCGTGATACGCTTGGCATCTTCTACGTATTCATTGTAAACGCCTTGAGCCGCAGAACCTCTTCGTGTATTGAATAACCCGGTTTCCGGGTGGAAATATTTTTGATCCAATTCCTGCCGTTTTCGGAGCATGAAATCATTAACTTGGACATCATCATAGACCATGCCGAAGTTATCGACTGCCTGTTCCAAGCCAGCCATAGCTACAGCAAGAGGATTCCCTACACCCCAAGTGGGATGCTGCGCGGACTGAATCTGTCCGTATCTTGTTGCTTCCGGAAGAAGTTCACCAGGAGGCGTCAAACCACTCGTATTCAAAGCCATAATCAGAACTCCTAAGAGTATCCGCTTCATTAAACCAATGAGGGACCAGACGATACATTAAGGGCCAAATCATTCATTGCCTGAAACTCAGTCAACGCCGTTTGAATAGCATTCGTGTCCGGCGATGTAAGGTTAGCTGTTGGATCAGTAGTTGTGGTTTTTGCCATCTGACGTGTGTAGTCTGTCAAAATTCCACCAGTCAAACTCACTGCTCCCGTTATACCTGTTGCAACCGCTTGCCAATCGTACTGCGCTGCCTTCGCCAAAAGAGAATTTCTTTGCGAAATCGCAGACAAGGATTGTTGTCCGGTCTTCATGGCCGCATTATAATACAATACTTCCAGGTTCTTTTGCGCCTGACCTGCGTAGGATTGCATAGCGGCATTTGCAGACGCCCCAGTAATTCCCGCCTTCGCCGCGTACACTCGGTTATATGACTGCTGCCTATCCTGCTCCCCCTTCAACTTATCGTATTCAGCGGCATACTGTACGCGTATCAAGTAAGCTTGAAGGTTACTTTGATCCTGAATAGCCTTGGCTTGCATACGCATAGCCGCAGCATTATACATGGCATTGGCAATACCAGTTCCTGTTTTCACACCAACAGTAAGACCCGTCATACCATACTGCATCATCGGAGACGCCATAGCACTACTGAAGAAACCATCCATATTACGATCCTGTTGGTTGATCTATACCATAAGCGATAGACGTAAGAAACATAGGAAAAGGGTCCGCTTGCCTTATTCTAACCAGTGCATCATATGAATGATTACCGGATAATGATATCGTAACCGTTTCAGTTCTGCAAGGGGGAGCTAATCCACCAATAGTACCATGAGGGAATGCCAGTAACTGTTGCCATTCGCCAAAGTAACCCTCAGAAAGTCCCGGTACAGGCTGCTCGTATTCCGCTCGTGCCTCACCTCGAATTGATCCCAAAAGTCGCAGAGTAACATCGATCACACGTTTTTTGAAATTGACACTTTGCCCCGCTCCGCCTGTTCCCGCTTTTGAAGGAACAGCATAATTTATTCGCATCGGTTGCAACTCGGCTGTGTATCCGAGTCCTGCGCATACGTACATGCCCGCAGCTATTTTTGAATCATGTACTGCACCGTTTTCATCGACAAGCATTTCTCCGAGATATGAACCATCCGCTACTACCTGAACTTTTTGTCCGACAAGATGCACTAACCCCCTAACGATATCATTTTCAGCCGCAAAGCCCGACAAAGTAGAATCCGTAAAAATATTATCTCTCGCATTTGCTGATGTATAATCGAAAGGATGTTCCAAGTATTCAATGAACGTACCGTTATCCCGCCGTACCGCCATCCAAAATCTGTCCCCACCATCAGATGGAATAATCGCCCCGGAGATAACGCGACCATTTGTGTGGTGCTTATGCCATGCAAAGATCTGCTGATCTCGAATATACGTGCAGCCGGAAAATGTTCCGTCGGATAAAATAAACCATGCAATCGGTTCCGGCTCCGTCATGGAATGCATTTCCACAACCGCTGGAGTGGTAGCTTCTGGGCAAAGTAAGTTCAGTGGAGCAGATTTGAAACGGTATCCAAAGTCCTGATAATCAAGAGTGTAGACATTGGTGCCAGTGCGAGAACAAAACATAACACTAGAACCGAGCATAATAGCTTGAACGTCATTGCTACCATATGAAGACTGGCGTTTATGGCCCGTTGTCTCAGGAGTAAGCGGCGAATCAATAGACGTTCCTTGTATGCGTATTTCACTGGCGTTTGTTCCTACGACAAGTTGTTCCACGTCCATCAGCCACATAATCGGATTCACACGGGAACCTTCCAAACGTAGCCAAATAGAGTCTTCAGGCAACGGTGCCACGGTAGTAGTACTGGTGTTCGTATTAATCCGAAAATCGGTAAAATCGTGCAAACGAGACATCCAAACATTCAAAGGCTGACTCGGCATAGCTGCATAAACCAAGCGGCTTTCGTATATACGAACTTTAGCGGGCGCGTCGTTATCCGTCCAAGGAATGGGTTCTTTTTCATCCGCTGAAAAAGCCAGCCTCTGATACGCCCAAGAGGTAGCGGAATAACGTTCCAAACGCCAAGGATACATCTGTGGATGCGCAAAATATACCGTATCCGCAGATTGCACGTAGCTTAATTTAGATACGTCCTTTCCTGCCAATGCCGGAATATCCAGTTGTATAGGATTGTTATTCGCGTCAACAACTTGACCGTGCTGCGTAAAAAAACGAATGTAACCTGTCGTCCCGCTCGATCCAATCTCTAAAACGTAGCTCTGTTTTTCGGTGCTGTTAAAATCAAATGGAATCAAACGTACCACAGTTTGCGCCGCAGGAGCCACGTGATGTAACCCTGGACGTTTATACGCTCCGCCTGTGGGCGTTATGATAAAGTTTTCCAAGACTCGGCAGCCAACACCGTATTTAGAGTAGTCGATTCTACCTTCTAATTTCGGTGTAAGCAATCCGCCGATAAAACTATGAATATCGGGATATACTTTCATCAATACAACCTGGATCGAATAAAAAGATTAGGACGGTTCGCGGGCATGGTATCCATCTGTTCCCCGTCTGTATGCTTTGCTTCCAGTTGTATCTGCGCTACAAGCTTTTGCAATGCCGCCAGGCCGTCAGTTCCACCGGTAACTTTAGTATACAATCTCATTGCGATAGACGCAGCAAAATAATTTCTGAATTGTGGCGACATTTCAAAAGGCTGTACATCAGTACGTGTATATATTATTTGCAGATCCCGAAAATTCGAATACATCTTATCGCCTTGAACCATGTATTCAGGTATCGGGATGCTATTTGAAATATCCGCACCCTGTAAATTCAATTCACGTCCGAGCATGTTTTCTTGCCAAGGGTCAAAATCACTCCGTATTCCCGACATAGAATTTTGCAGACGTCCAAAATTTGTCGGCAACTGATACGCATATCGAAACCGAAAATCCCTCGGTTCTTCTTGTGCCAACTGAAGACGAGCGGCCATCAGCGAAAAAGACCACGGGTGACCGCTCAGTAATTCAGTCAACGTAGAGTCGTAAACTTGAGCACAGAGCTTCGCATTCTTACTTTCACTATCGGGATTAATAATAGTATCCTCCCCCATATAAAGCAATGCTTGGTTTATAATAGCTGTGCGCCCGTCCATAGTTTACTCCTGCAACGACAGAACCAATTCAATCATTGCCTGTCGTTCAAGTTTAGCAGAGGGAACAGATCCTTTCCGGAACTGTTTAACCCATGCCAACAATTTGGCGTCAGACATCTTTTCCGCTTGTGCTTTCGTCAGCTTCTCAGGAAGAGTCGGATCATGTTTTACTTCCTCACTTTCCACTGAACCGACCATAAACATCGGAAACATTTTAGCAATTTCATCAGAAACACGCTGTCCTTCCTCAAACATAAACGTGCCCGTGGCACTCGTCATTGTGAAGGACTTTTTCGCAATAGCCATAACTACCTCCGAGGTGCACTAATGTAATGCGGGAAAATATCAACGGTGCCAGTGGGGGCCGCGCTGCCCTGGATCTGCACAGATACATACGGATAGGACAGAGATTTCTGCGGAAGAACATATTCACAGATCGTTGAATCCGGGCCGTGAATAGCAGACGCACCCGTATCGTTAGTGTAGACGGCAGTGCCAAGAGTAATCAAAGTACCTGCCTCAGTTTTGGCCGCCCGGACCGTCAGCGTAATAGTAGCATTGTTTGCCACGGTCAAAGAAGAACCGGCTTCACGGGGCACCACCACACGAATCGCGGTCCCACCCTGGCTCTGGTCCAGGCGCATGGGTGCGTTTGCCGTCTGGTTGCCCACTACGGCAGCGGTAGTGATAGCCTGCGCGAGTGCAAGACTCTCACCATGGGGACGGATGTTAGGATTCCACATATTTATTTACTCCTTACAAAGAAATGTTGGTTTCGGTGCCGTCCATGAAATTGTAGGACGTAACAATCGGAATACCATTCCAGGTTTCCAAGGTGAAGTCCGCCGCACGCTGACCGTATTCAGTTTGGATAGTCTGAATTTTACCGATATCTTCGAGATACAATTTCACGGTAGGATGGCACATAATCATCGTTCTACCGGCTTCACCGGAACGAGCGGCCAGCAGAGCCTTGTTCACCATCATCTTAGTGAACGGAGTCGCCGCAGTAATATCAATGTTCACAATACCGCCGATGTTACGCGGAGACAGCATACGAACACCAACATACGCCTTCATGCGAAGACCATAGCCAAGAACATTGTAAAACTTGTGCGTAGTATCAGAATTAACATACAACGCGCCATTGTTAATCGGTGCGATATCAAGAAAAGTATCACGTTTAAACGCCAGAGGCGAGAACAAACCAGTCATGTTGGTATCGTCAAAACGAACCACAAGAATAGAATAGTTCGCGTTCCCCGATCCACCGGCATCCTGTGCATTACCGTTACCCGCCGCATGAGACGACAAAAGGAAAGGAAGGAACGCATTATAAATGTAGCTCTTTTCCATATCCATACCGGTCTTACGCTCAAAAGATTTACGGTTATCCGCAAAATACTTGGAAGGTCCGCCAGAAAGATTCGATGTATCTTCCGGTACGAACATCTGCGCACCGAAGATATTGAGTTGCGTCTGCTGCATAGCATCAGCAATTTCAATAGTCGGAAGAGGGGCGTTAAGGTCAACGCGCCCAACAGACGACACCATCAGCAATTCATTGGACACATCCCACATCTGATCCGTGCTCTGAGTAAAAGGCATCGTCTTAACAATCGGCGCACTTTCGGTCAGGTTATCCACCTGATCCACGAAAGTTTTTGCCTTGTTAATGGAAAGCCTATTCAGAGTGTTGCCAAAGGGCAAACTAGCCATAACTTAGCCTCCTTGTTTCCCAAACATGCCGTCAAACATTTCCTTAAACCCTTTCTCCGGGGCCGACGGCATCGCCCCAGAAATCAGTACGTCCTCTCGAAACAGCTTTCCCACTCCGTTAAAAATCTTTATAAAACGCGGATCGTCTCCCATGATGTTAAGAAGACCAGACATTTCCTGATCGGACATATTCGCGCCTTTAGCACTCGCTTTGAAACCGCGAATAGCCGTATCCCGGAACTCATTAAACTTTCCTTCACCGCCCAAGGACTTGACAAAATCATTTTTGACCTTAGCTCTGTAATCGTTAATAACGGTTTCGTTCTGTTTCTTAATATGTTCCAAGTGTTTTTCAGCATAGTCTTTATGTTTTTCGAGCAACGTTTTCGCTTGCGTCTTAGACAAACCGAGTTCGTGAAACACTTCGGAATAATACTTGTAATCCTCTCCTGTCGTATCGATCTTCGCCTCCGCACCAAAACCGAAATCCCCATACTCGGCAGGAGTATTCGGAGTACCATTGAGAGCGCGAAGTTTATTCGCAAAGTCTCTTTTCTGATCTTCCGAAGCGTTTTCGGGCAAAGGTGCAAGACCGACAACCGGAGCCTCCTGGTTCTGTGGAGTGGGAGGTGTGGAACCTTGGGGTTCCGGTGTCGGGTTCGCCGTGGGAGAAGGAGACTCCACGGCAGTATTACCGAGCAACGTATCAGCTACGTTACCGGGAACATCAGCCATGATGGACTGTTTGGGGGTAGACGAAGGGGTATCAGGCATGATGGACTGTTTGGGGGTAGACGAAGGGGTATCAGGCATCTGAGACATTTGAAACATCCTTTTTTAATATGTTATCAAGAGCTATAAACAAGTCCCGCCTTGCATTAACTCTCTGATTAGCTGCAACGGATTCCATGGCTTGCTCAGTCATAACATCCGACATAAAACAATTCTCTTTCAACCACCCATATAAAACTACACCCGCAGGAGTAGTTAAGGCAGATTGTATCTGCTTGCATTGAAGCAAATATTTTGTACGCTCTTTTTCTCTTTCGAGTTTATAATTTTCCAATACGCTCGTTATCATGCTCACATTACACCTCCCGCCATCTGTCCTTGCATTAACGCTTCTACGGGGCTACCGGGCTGCGGTGCCTGCGTTAAACCCTCGTATCCCGCCATCAATGCTTGCTGTTGTTGTTGCTGTTGCATTTGTTCCTGCATGGCCTGTTGTGCGGCTGCACGTTCTTCCCGCAGAATCATGACTTCTTCAATCTCTCTGATACATGACTGTGGCATGCCCCTGTTTTCAAGAATCTTCCGAGTCACTCTATCGCTATCAATGATATCAATGATATCAGGGAATATCTCAGCAACACCTCGTATTTCCTGCATACTCTGCAAAATTTGAGTTGTCTGCACCGATTGCTGTGCCCGCACCAAGGGAGAGAGATATTGAATATCGATATCCGCATTCTTCAGTTCTTCCGGGATCGGAGGTAGCTTACCCGGCTGCTTCTTCATGAGTTCAAAGACACGCTCAAACAAACGATTGAAGTTTTCCTGCTGCTGGTTAATTAGAATGGGGGCAAGAAGAAAAGACTTCTCCGTAGCCAACTGCTGAATTTCCGTAGCTGTAGGCGTTCCCTGGCCTCCTTGAACGCGGTTGTGAATCATCAAAAAGAGATCCATGAAGAAAGCATTCTGAATATCTTTCTGCGCCGTCTGCATGAGTTCTAGGGCTAGATTAAATTCTCCCCCAATATGCAGAGGTTTAAAATCCTCCACCGATGTCATGCCATCTTTTCGATATAAATTCGTGGCATAGGGAGCATAGTTGATTTTGCTCATTAGCCCTTGATCCGGCATCAATATAGGAGGCGCTACCGAGATCTGTCCCGCTTGCATAATCAATTTCTTCATCTCATTTACCATGAGAACATCGGCCAAGGCTACTGTCCCAGGGGAAACAGAATACGGGGATCTACCGTCACTATAGGCACGCGTAACGATATAGGGAAGGGACTCGAAACCTCCTTCCTGTATAAGATGGCTTTCACCGGGTTCGAAAAAATAACTGACAAAGGGAAGTTTATTGTTTCCGAGGATATTTTCATACCCCGGAGATTTCTTGTACACGGCATGAACAATCCGCATCTTATTGTTTGGATTGAAATCTTTATCCCGGGCAATACGCTGTATAGCATCAGACAAATTATTGAGACCAAACAATTCAATGGCTTGCTGTATAGTAATCTGCATTTCCCGAAAAACAGTATTCACCCGTCCAGCGAAATCGTCGGAAACGTAAATCTCATCTACAGGGATATCACGATAGTACGTCCCAATCTCATCGTTATACCCAACTTGCATACACTGCATGCCGTACATACCGACGTGCTTGTAACTGCTCACCTGCTGCGTATAGAAGTTCTTGTTCACGAAATCGTTAAAGAAAATTCGTTCAATACTTTCCAGCCAAGACGCAACCGGTTTCCAGCGGTAAAGATCATCACCGCCGGAAGTATCGGCTACGCGGAGACTAAACCAGAGATCCGAAGGAGGGGAAACACCGGACAACATGCCAGAGGAAAAAACTTGAATCGCCTGCCGAGCCGTATTATCAATGTCCCGTTCATCACGATACAACGATATATGCGATTTATCCTGGTCCGAGAGACCGGAAAACATGTTCATGCGTTCGGATTCAAAGACGGCCACCTGACGCCATACAGCATCATAGGGGGCGCGCTGGGCTACCATTTCCTCGAAACGCGAATTTAATTGCTCAACAAATTCCCGGTCTCTACTCATAATTTAATCCTCTTCCACCTTAGCGGAAGTCCCACCAAGAACCTGATTTCGAACAGACAGAGATGTATCATCGGCTCCGGTTTCACTTGTCAGAATATCCGAAGCATAAAGCTGCTGCTGCCGCAACTCTGTCTGCTTTCTCGCCTCCTCAATACGCGCTTTCGCCGCCGCCGATTCCGCATCATTCGCCGCTTGCGTTGCTGTCAGAAGCTCATAATTAGTGACATCAGTAACGGATGAAGGGGTAGCTGCATACGTTGCAGCCGCGCTAGCGGCAGTTGTCACGGCCCCAATTATAGCGGCCCAAGATGCTGGCTCCATTCCCATATGTTTACCCCAACTGCGTTTTCAGAACCGCTGCTTCTTCCTCGTCACTCGTAGCCAAGACGTTACGTTGACCCAGCATTTGCGCCCTGAGTTCTTCTCTACGCTTGGCTTCCGTTTCCAACCTCAAGCGTTCTTCTTCTTCCTGCGCGGCTTTTTCTCGCGCAAGCTCCGCCTGCTGCACTGCGTAAAGTTCCGCGCTATTATCGGTCGGCTGTGATTTACCGCCTTTCATACGTTACACTCCTAGTGCCGTAGAGGACGTTGTTTCATCCTCTTCTGTAGTATATAGGGGATTCTCGCCCCGTTTCAGTGCCGCCAAAATTTCCTTCTGACGATCCGCTTCTTCCTGTTCACGCAATTTCACACGTGTTTCTTCTTCCATGAGTTTAGAATAGGCACCGGAGGCTGAGGCATACTTCGCCCAATCAGGCATGGCTTTTTGTGCAACGTTCTCTACCGGGTTAAAAGCCCAATCGAATTTGCTGTCCGTGGCCTGATTAACGATATACCGAGCCGGATCCATGAACATTGCACCCAATCCTGATTTAGAACGCGTGTTATCACCCATATTTTATCCCTGCGTTTTGCACATACTTAAGATCGCATCACGCTCTTTTCCTAAACATATGACAGCTTTTTCAAGAGTTGTCAATTTTTTGAATCCAAGATCATATGCAAAAGCTAATGCGTGCCTATAGCACCCGGGAGTAAGACCAATAAATTCCTTAATTTTTGTAATCTTTCCTACGTATTGGATGAGTAGGCGCCCACTTTCTACGGCTTCTTCTCGTGATACGGTATCAAGCGTGGTAAAATGACTGAATGTCTGCCTTCCCGTTCGTGACAGATCTGTGAGCCAGCATAAAGATATCGGCGTTCCATCGTGCCTAAACTGTCCAAATGACAGTTTTTGTTTGTCCCGTGTCCAATCTTTAAATTCTTGAAGTGATATTCTATCTTCCCGTTCATAGAATACCATTCTATCAAAATTTTTTGCCCTCATCAGTTCCCAGGCAAGCTCAAGAGTTTCATCTGATAAGCTATCCTTGCTGTCGCTAACCCACCTAGTATAATATTTTTCACTCAGGTCTGCGTACATAGACGTCTCCTTCTCAGCCCCATAAATTGAATAGACTTTCGTTCCAGTTGCTTTGCTGTCTGTTTCGTCCTTGTTCTACTTCGTATCCCGAGTACAGGCTCGGTGGTTTTTCCGCGTACATCTGCCGTTCTCCCATTTGCGGCATCATGTTTTCCGCGAACGTTAGAGCCAAAGCGTCCGCCAGGTCCGGTGACACACCGAGACGATCCTTAATTCTTTCCTTTGGCTCAAGTTGAATTTTACCATTGGCATTGAAGAAATATACCGGGGCCGTCAATTCTGTAATCAAACTACTATCATTTGGTATTTGACCTCCCGCTCTGATCCACTCCCTGAGTCTATACCACATCTCCGCACGGCGGTTCAGAAATTTCAGTCCATCGATAGCCCCGCCCCCGAACGGCACTTCAATTACGCAGTTCAACGTCTGCCGCAGGATATCGATTACGCCCGCACCCGCGCCCGCATCCACATATATGCGTGCTGGTTTATGCTCATGATATAGAGATTGAATTCGGGTAGCTACTTCCACGTTATTTGCTTTCGCAAGGACAATGGGAGCGTACGCCCGCAATCCTTGCCGGATAAACACCACGGTTCTATCATCCCCAAACCGTGCCACGTCCAGCCCAAATACTTTTGGCATCGCAATGTATTCTGCTGGCATATAATTTATTTTTGTCGCAGCCATCGCCTCATCCAGCGATATCAGAGTATCGTCGCTGGACGCGTCCCAATCGCACAGAAATTCCGACCGGAAAGCATTCGGTGTCATTGCCCCTTTCGCGGACTCGATTTCTTTTTCCGGCAGTACATCGGTATCCGTAACACGATACATTAACGCCAACCAATCCCCCGTCTCATCTTTCTGCGCTTGCATGTACATATCGAAAAAGAGATTCTGCCCCTTCGGAGTACCAATAAACAGCGCCCATCCCATGCGGTCTACAAGCGCCGGACGAATAATTTCCCCCCAGGTCTCCCGTTTCATCTGCGCGACTTCATCCAACACTACGCCGTCAAAATATTGACCACGGAGCGCATCCGGGTTATCCGCTCCAAAAAGGCGAATCGTGATCTCCCCCGGCAAAGTAATTGCCAATTCCTGTTCATTAATTTTTCGGTCGAGTATTTGCGCCGTATACCTTTTAAGATATTGCCATGCTACCAACTTTGCCTGTCCCCGGAACGGAGCAATGTACGCATAGCTTCCCGCTGATTTCTGATCCTTTATCGCACGACGAATAAGCTGCATGATCGCCGTAACCGTCTTCCCAAAACGACGATGCGCTACCAGTACAACGAAGCGATGCGTGTCCAGAAGCGCCTGTATTTCCCGTTGAATAGGACGAGGGGTATAATTGATTACCGTCTCTATTATTTTCGGTGGCATGAGTGTATCCCTCTATTATTGCTCACGGAAAGAGAGTCGCTGGATTACTATCTGATTTACATTCGTATTCTTGCTATCATCTTTCGTTACCTTTACCACATTATTAATGATAGCGTCCTGCGTCAATTTTTTGAATGTTGTCACGATGTCTCCCATCTCTCGAACATCTTCTGGGTCCAGTGCCTTCGCGGCTCTCATTACTTTATCCAAAAGAAGAATCTCGATTACAGAAATGATCGGAGCGATTTCCCGCTGTTTGCTGGTTTCTACATCCATCAACGCGGATATCGTATTATTTGAAAAATGCTCGTCTGAAGCATCCATGCCTTCCTGAGGCAACAAAGTCGCGGGAACAGGAGCATTCGTAGCTGATACCATGGGGGGAGAAGGAAGATTTTCTTCCGATTGAATCAAATTCTGCGTGCTAATGGATTGTGCGACAGCAGATCTGGGAATCTCCAACAGCTTGGCGATTTCCTGGATACTCCATTTGTACGTACAGTATAATATGCGGATCTGAAGATCAATCATGTGGGCACTATGAGATAAGTTGTGATGGTTGTCAAGAGGATGGCTTTCGTGTTCTATGTGCACGGTTTGGTGAATGGATAGGTATTTTGTGGTTTGATGGATGGGGGTCCATGCGTCTACTCAAGCCGGGGGTCCTTTCGGGGGTCCGATTCTGCGAACCGCGTCTCGCGCGTGCGCGTGCGCCTACCATATAGCGCGCGCGTCTACCCTATACCGCGTGCACGCGTCTACCATATAGCGCGTGCGTGCGCCTACCATATAAGCTCTGCCCGAGCGAGGCGGTCGAGGCGGTCGGATCGGGCGAGGCAGGCGAGGCGGTCGAGGTGGTCGAGGCAGGCGAGGTGGGCTAGGCGGTCGGATCGGGCGAGACAGGCGAGGCGGTCGCCCTCCTTATACTCATCGGCGGGGCGGAGAAAAAATCGAAAAAAGTGCTTGACTAGTTTCCGGCTTCATGAAATAAAGGAGGCGAGTCAAGCATTGAACCGCAACACAGGAGAGCAACCATGACCAGCTTCAAGACGACGACTAGCCTGCCTTATCAAGTGTGGCTTGATCGCAGCCGCAACAGCTACGTGTGGGGCGAGACCGCCAACTTCGCTAACTGGACCGAATCAGAAACCACGTGTCACGTCGCCAACAGTCGTAGCCGTGGCTGCGCTCAGGACACCGCAAAGGCGTGGGCCAAGCGTGTGACCATGGACCACCTGGAATGGGGCAATCCTAACTCGACCATCTGGACCGTCAGCTTCATGTACGGCGTGGACGAGTACATCTGAGTCGAGAGCTGAACCGAATCGAGAGCCTGCGAGGCACCGTGTTACGCGACACGGTGCCTTCTCCTTTTCGCCCGACCGACCGATCCGACCGGCCCTATTATATGATGGATCGGTGAGGCCACCAATAGTTAAAGTATCACTTGAACAATAACCTTAAGGATGCTGTCCTGATAGTTAAAGTATCACTTGAACAATGGCTCAAACGAGAGAATCCTGTGTGTAACGGAATCGCCTAGAACGCGTAGGCTTTGACCTATGCCAGGGGGGGGAATTGTATGAAAACGACTACCCGGAAATAGGCCGTATTTTGATTTACACACGAGACGTCAAAACGGTAAGTATCTATATTTCTTGAGTTAAATGTATATTTATCTTGTAAAAATATGACCA
>Ga0153997_1000373_pt1 | contig 13278 bp, 18 predicted proteins | sample TSNC081MetaG_FD_104750 | JGI IMG/M metagenome (GOLD analysis project Ga0153997, IMG submission 104750) | Attine ant fungus gardens microbial communities from North Carolina, USA - TSNC081 MetaG | ecosystem: Host-associated > Fungi > Mycelium > Unclassified | place: USA: North Carolina, Lumber...
AGTCTGAGGATTAGACCTCAGACTTAACAACATCTTTTGTCACTTGTCTAACTTTGCATTTTTGAACTCTTTAAAGTATCAAAGCACCCATCACAAATAGTAAGTGACCATTTGTGATACATAAGTGCTCAGTAATTTTACCAGAAAATCAATACTTACTAAAATATCATCAAGAACATCCACATTTTGAGACAGATAAATTTGATGGCACAAACTGGTCATCTTGGCAAAGACTCATTCACACAGCAGCTGTGTCAAAAGAAGCCTTTGGTTACTTAAATGGTTCTATTAAATGACCCTCCACTCTGCTAGCCACAGAAAACCCCACACTGAAATGCCTTGGGACTCTAATACTCCATCTCCCAAAGAATGGAGAACACATGATGCCTGGACATTGGGTCTACTTATGTTCAACACAAAGAATCCAGCTGGATTAGGAAAACATTGATGGCATAGCTGCTGAGGCCTAGACCTCATATATTAATACCTACTAACATAGTACAGTTAAATGCAAAACAGACTCTGCAAACCATGACTTACTCAGAATGCACTGACTTCACTAACTTTATTATCAACATGCATAAATAGTCAAATGCTAGAGCTCTAGGGTCAAAGATCACTGATAAGGACTTTAAAGACATTATATCACAAATAGTCACTTACTAATTTGTGATCTGATAATTTGATAATCAAAAGGGCTTAAAAGGCAAAGTTTAGATAGTAACAAAAGATGTTGTTAAGTCTGAGGTCTAATCCTTAGACTATGAGTTCTTATATACATAATTATAATAGTCTATGTACTAGGACAGATCATCATATGCTACTACCTATTGTTCTACATATAGTAGTACCTTTGTATTGGAAATAGTGATAACTTAACCTTATGGAGACTGTCCTTTGTTCTAAGAAAAGGACAGATAACTATCTATGGATAATCAATTAAGTCTATGTATAAACATTAAGGACTTTATATCTCCATGAACATTAATTGCCCTAGTATTGTTTTAGGCTTATATTGAGCAGTATGCAGAGGGCTTCTTTGATGCCTAAAAGCAAAGTATTGATCATAGTAGTTTTTGAGATATAGGCAATTTAATAAACAGTATCATAGTAGTTATCTATTGATCTACCTGATATCTGTTATGAGAGCCCCAAAAAGGAAATAGTTTCCTGCATATTTGAACACTTAATCCAAAACCTCAAGTCATACAATGGGGTCAAGATATAAATAGCATGGGAACTTAGGTAATCAGATCATATAACAAGGTCAGGTGATCATAGAACATTCTAGAAGGACATGTGATTGTGAACTAGTAGTAATATAGTCACTGTAAAATAGTATAAGTAGTAGTTTAATCTAATAAAGAACTTCATTGAGTTCTTCTTGAACATCTACCTATGTTATCGCTAAGTCTTGACGACTCAAGGATCACTCAAGGTGAGTGTTTAGGAAGAACTCGATAGAGTTCTCCATTGGATTGGACTACCTACTTATACTACTTTTACAAGTGGCTGTACACTACTAGTCCACGATCACATGTCCTTCTAGAATGTTCTACAATCACATGACAAGGTCATGTGATAACTTAAGTTTCCATGCTATTTATATCTTGTCTTCATTGTATGACTTGATATTTGCGATCAAGTGTTTGAACACATGGGAAACTTTTTCCTTCTTAAGGCTCTCATAACAACCTAGGATGATCACTAAGAACTATCACAGTCCTTCGATAAGAACTTGATACCCAATAGTGATCTTGTACCTCATAGTCTCACTACTCACTTACTCTTTATTGTTCTTGTTACTAAGCACAGTACTCATAAGCATTTTAGAAAGCAGGCCCTAGCTATAAAGGGAACTTCTCAATCAGTTAGGGACTGAGGAAAGAGACTAAATACTAAGTTCAGGTATCTTGTTCAAGTCCTGACCTTACAACTAGACGTTATTCTTTACTCTTTTCTCTGTATAAACTCTGTGCTGTGCTCTATTGTGAGTAGTACATGCAGGAGATTGGCAGTTATTCTTTAGAAAGCCACTTAGCTTAGAGGTCCTCTTCTGAGAGGCAATCACATACTATATTATTAGGACAGTAGTCAGTAAGGTAATAGGACTCCAAACAGGTAAAGATTTTGTGCCCTGTTAGACATAGCCTTGGAATAGTAGCCCTAAAAAAAGAAGAAATATCCAAATACAAATCATTATCCCCCTCACTGTTACTACCACCATCCAATATGTCTCACTAACAACAACAACAACAGGGGAAATCCATTGCAGTGCCTACTCCCACCAACCATTACTACCTACCAGAGAGAAACAGCTCCTCTCCATGATTGCTGTCCTGCAGCAGCAGGTATTCACCATGCTCTAACAACAACAAGGGAGCCGAGTTGGGATTGCCAGGCCATCTATATTTAGTGGAAAGATGGAGAAAGTAAGTTTATTTATCAATATGGCCCATTTATACTTGAGAATAAAGATGAATAAGGAGGCAGTAATTACCCAGATCACCTGGGTATTATCATATATATAGGAAGGAGTGGCAGAAACATGAAAGGATAACTTGTTGAATAAACTGGCCAAGGAAGAGTCAGAGATAGAAACAGTAGAGGCATTATTCAAAAAAATAAGAAATGAGTTTGGAGAAATATTAGAGGAAGAGAAAAAAATCGAGCAGTTGAGAATGATAGAGTAAGAGGGAAGAACATACAATGAATATGTACAGGAGTTCAAAAAAGTTACCAGGGGAAGCAGCTATGAGAGAAAACCCCTCATTGAAGAATTCAAGAGGGGGTTAAATAGAGTAATAAGGAGGAAGCTAGCTGAAGCAGAGGAACTGCCGACCACTATTAGAAAGTGGCAAGAGAGAGCAGTAAGATTAGACAGGAACCAGAGGCAAAGTAGGGCTGAGGAAAGGATGTTGGAGAGAAATGTGGTATGCCCAGGGGGAAATACACAGCCTAGGGGTAGAGGTTATGGGAAAGGATCATATAGAGAAAAAGAGGAGCAGATTATGTAGAGGGCAAGAAACAATAGTAGAGGATATCAAGGGCCAAGTATGGCCAATCAAGTAGGTCCAAGGAGAGACCCAAATGCAATAAATATAAATAAAGGCAGGGAAGGGAATAGGACCTGCTATGTATGTGAGAAGTAGGACCACATGGCCAAAAACTGTTAGGAAAGATAGAAGTAAAAACACTGTAGGAGTCAGCAAAAGAAAATAGAGGACAGTAAGCTCTCGACTGGTCTCTAACAACTTGTACAGTGTATTGTACCTAGAAAAACTGGGCAATAAAATAAATTTCAACAATACAACTGAGAGAGTAAGAGATGTGTAGCGCATACTATGGCTACTAAGATGGAGAAATTAGAAAATCATAAAGGAATAGCAGTCAAAGCATTGTTAGACAGTGGGGCAACAGGCCTATTCATGAATAGAACCTTTGCAAGAGAAAAGGGATTTAAATTGGAGAAGTTAAAAAAACCCCTCTTAGTCAGGAACATGGACAGAACAATAAATGTGGGAGGAGCCATAATACACCAGGTCGAGTGTAATATGTTCTTTAAAGAACATGTGAAAAGAGCGAGGATGGATGTATGTAACCTAGGAAAAACAAAGGTAATACTAGGAATGCCATGGCTAGCAGTCTATAACCCAGAGATAGATTGGGAGAAAGGAAAAGTAAAAATGGCTTGTTGTTCACCTATATATGAAAAAAGAAAAAAAGAAGTAAAGGAAAAGAAAGTAGAGAAAGTAGAGAAAGACAAGGATGAAAAGACATTACGAAGCTTGATATCCAAATAGTTTTGGAAGTGAAAAAAGGTATTTGGGAAAAAGAAGTTGGAAATAATGCCAGTACAAAAGGCCTAGGACCATGCAATAGAGTTAAAAGAGGGGTTTACACCAAAGAAAGAAAAAGTATATTTACTGTCAAGAGAAGAGAGAGAGGAAGTACAAGTGTTTGTGGAGAATCAGCTAAGAAAAGGGTATATCTGACCTTCCAAGTTACCCCAAACTTCACCAGTACATTTTGTGGCAAAAAAGGATGAAAAATGAAGGATAGTATAGGATTATCGACACATAAACCAGTGGACAATAAAAAACAGGTATTTCTTCTCTTTCATAGCAAATATATTGGATAGGGTAGGAAAAAGAAAAGTATTTACAAAGCTAGACCTAAGATGGGGATACAATAATATCAGGATCAAAGAAGGGGATGAATAAAAGGCAGCATTCATAATGTACATTGGAGCCTATAAACCCACAGTTATGTACTTTGGGTTGACTAACTTTCCCAATACTTTCCAAACAATGATAAATGACTTATTCTGGGATCTCATAAATCAAGAGAATACTGCAACCTTCATAGATGACATCTTGATAGCTACAGATACAGAAAAAGGGTATGATGAGTTGGTAGAGGAGGTATTAAGGAGGTTGGAAGAAAATGATTTATTTGTGAAACCAGAAAAGTATAGATAGAAAGTAAGAGAGATAGAATTTTTGGAAGTAGCAATTGGTCCAAAAGGGGTAGAAATGCAGAAGTAAAAGGTGGAAGAAGTGTTAAACTAGCTAGTACCCAGAAATGTCAAAGAGGTGCAAAAGTTCTTAGGCCTAGTTAACTATTACAGAAGGTTTATAAAGGACTTTGCCAAAATAGCTGTACTACTACACATGCTGGTCAGAAAGGAACAGAAATAGAAGTGGGAGAAAGAGTAGGAGGAAGCATTTGGAAAACTCAAAGCAGTGTTCACTACTGAACCAGTCTTAGCTATTCTGGACATAGATAAGGAGATGAGAGTAGAAGCAAATGCCTTAGATTATGCAACTAGGGGAATGTTGTTGACAAAGTATAAGAATGGAAAATAGAGGCTAGTGGAGCAAAAACGTTAGTAGAAGAAGGAAGTCTAAAAGAAAAAATTAAAAAGGCACAAGAAGAGGACAAAAAGGTAATGAAAGCAGTAGAAGAATTGAAAAAGACAGGAATAAAAATGTTAAGAGATGAAGAATGGGAAATAGAGAATAAAGTGGTAATGAAGGTATCACAAAAGGTCACTTACTAATTTGTGATGGGTGATTTGATACTTGAATAGTTCAAAAAAGCGAAGTTTAGATAATGACAAAAGATATTGTTAAGTCTAAGGTCTAATCCTCAGACTATAAGTCCTTATATACATAATTGTGATGGTCTATATACTAGGACAGATCATCATATGCTACTACCTATTGTTCTATATATGGTAGTGCCTTTGTGCTTAATATAGTGATAACTTAACTTTATGCAGGTTGTTCTTTGTTCTAAGAAAAGGACAGATGACTATCTATGGGTAATTAATAAAGTCTATATACAAATATTGAGGCCTTCATATCTCCACTAATATTAATTGCCTTGAGGTTGTTCTAGGCTCATTCTGAGCATTATAAAGAAGGCTTCTGCTGAGCCCAGAACCGAAGCATCAATCATGACGGTTTCCAAGATATTAGTGATTTAATAAATGGTAACATAATAGTTACCAGTTGATCTGCTTAATATCTTGGCCATTATTGATCACCTTGAGACGTGACTGGCATTGATTGAAAGGTCTTTTTGAGAACTTTCTGTAGCCTTTAAGACCATGAGAATCATTGAAGAATTGATAGAGATATGGCCAAATGAAGTTTGTGACAAAAGAAAAGAAGAATATATGTACCAGAGGGAGAACTCAGAGGGAAGGTAATACAATTACATCACAATACCCTGGTAGAAGGACATGGGGGAAGATGAAAGATGACAGAGTTGGTTACTAGGAATTACTAGTGGCCAGGAGTAACGAGAGAAGTGGAAAGATATGTAAATAGATGTGATACTTGTCAAAGATACAAAAATTGAAGCGAAGTACTAGTGGGAAAACTGATGCCTAATGTAATTACCAAAAAACCATGAAGCTACATCTCAGCAAACTTTATCACCAAACTACCATTAGCCTAGGAATACAATACTATCTTAGTAGTATGCAACCACTTTAGTAAAATAGCACATTTTATAGCAACAACTGAGAAAACATCAGTGAAGGGACTTGTAAAGCTATTTTGAAACCATGTATGGAAGTTGCACAGACTTTTAGAAAGCATTATATCAAATAAGGGAGTACAGTTCGTGGTAGAAATGATGAGGGAGTTAAATAACTCATTAGAAATCCAGACAAAACTCTTAACAGTCTATTACCCTCAAATAGATGGGCAAACAGAAAGGATCAACCAGGAGTTAGAGCAATACCTAAGGGTCTTTATCGACCATAAACAAGAATAATAGCTAGATTGGTTAGGAACTGCAGAATTTGTGTATAATAACAAAATTTACATAGTAACAAAAATGTCACTATTCAAAGCAAACTATGGTCAAAATCCAAGAATGGGATTTGAGGGAAAAAGAAAGAGGAAGTACAAAGCAACAGGGAAATTTGTAAAAAGGATAAGGAAAATCTAGAAGGAAGTAAAAGTAGCACTAGAAAAAGCACAAGAGGAAATAAAGAAGTTTGCAAATAGAAAGTAAGAAGAAGAAGAGGAATACAAAATAGGGGACTTAGTACTGCTAAGTAAGAAGAACTTAAAATAGCAAATGAAAGGGAGGAGATCAAAAAAGTTGACAGAGCATTTTGTGGACCCCTATAAAGTCAAGGGAATTGTTTTTAGTAATGCAATAGAGTTAGAACTACCCAAGTCTATTAAAATACACCCTGTAGTCAACATAAGTAGAGTACAACTCTATAAACCACAGATAGAGGGGCAGAAGAAGACATTGCCAAAACTGGTCATCATTGAAGGAGAAGAGGAATTTGAGGTAGAGAAAATCCTAAACAAAAGGATAGTTAGGAAAAAAAAGAAATTTTTAGTAAGATAAAAGGGATATACTGTAAGACTCTAGCTATGATGACTTAAGTCCACTTTAAGTCAGAGTTGACAAGGAGAACTTAATAGAGTTCCCATTTGATTTTGTATACTACTTAAACATTTTACTATAATAGCTGTATAACATCCTTCCATGGTTCTTATATTATTCCTGTCATGTGTTTATCTCATCACATGTTGTGACTATAACATGTGATCTTGTGTGACATGACCAAATGTGTGACTGATATGTGACCTATGTCATGCTTTGTGACTATGTGACTGTCATGTGATACTTTCCCATGCTCTACCTTAGTAATAATCTAACTAAATAAAACAAAACAAAACAAAAAGAAAAATAGAAAATAACTTAGCCATTTTGCCAAGTCATGACACTATCCCCCTCTTAAGTTTCCTTGTCCTAAGGATTTTCTTTACAATTTATAGTATGGGTCAACCGTGTTATCCATTTTATCATCTTTATCTGTTCATTCTTTTATTCCCAAATTTCCTTGTTTGATTTCTTTTTCTTCCTTAATTGTTTCCAGTGTAGTTCTTCTTTTACCTAGTTAGTTCTTCTTCTATTGACTTTCTTTTCATCTATTCTAATTTCTCTCTAACCTTTCCCAATATTCCTGGTTGTATCTCTTATCTATCTATCCAAATAATTTCTTTGCTATAAATCTTCCTGGCAATTCTTCTCTTCTGAATGTTCCTTTTTTTCTTTTCTGTTTCCTTATATTCTCCGTATCTTGTCTGTATTCTTTCTCAAATTCCTCAATTGCCTCCTTGGCATTTCCTAAATTTTCTCTCCCTTTCTAAGTATCTGATTCCACTGTAAATCCTTTCTACTATACTAAGTATTTATCCTTCCCCCTAACCTTTTGCTTATTCAATATTCTTTCTATTTCCTACTTTTCTTCTCCTTCAATTATTACTGGAGCTAGTTGCTCCTTTCTCTGCCCTTCTACTTGCCCTACATAACGTCGTATTCTACTAACATTTACTACCAGATGAATTTTTACTGTACTAGGTAGTTCTAATTTTACTGCATTTGATGACACTATTTTTTGTACTTTGTAAGAGCCTACAAATCTCTTTATCAACTTCTCTGTCCTTTTTCCAACTATTTGATATTTCAGATCCTTAGTGCTGAGCATTACCAAGTCCCCTACTTTATATTTATCAACTTCTGATCTCCTTCTATTAGCATATTTCTTCATGTCTTCTTATACCTTTTCCAGTGCTGCTTTTGCCTCCTCTTGTATTTTTTTCATTTTTTTTACAAACTTTTCTGCTCTCTCATATTTCCTCTTCTTTCTTCTCTCAAATCCCATTCTTGGGTCCTGCCTGTAATTTGCCTTGAAAGGCGACATCTAAGTACTTGAGTACACTTTATTGTTGTATGCAAACTCTGCTGTTCCCAAATATTCTGGCCATTGTTTTTGCCTATGATTGATAAACATCCTCAAGTATTGTTCTAACTCCTGATTCATCCTTTCCATTTGTCCATCTGTTTGGGAGTAGAATGTTGTCAATAATTTACTTTCAATCCCTAACATCTTGTTTAACTTCTGTATAATTCCTGCCACAAACTGAGGTCCCCAATCTGAAGTGATACTTTCAGGTAATTCATGTAGTTTCTATACATTATCTCTAAACAATCGTGCTAACCCCTCTGCTGAAGTCTTTTCCATAGTAGGAATAAAATATACTATCTTTGTTAACCTGTTGACTACTACTAAAATTGAGTTGTACCCCTGAGCCAAAGACAACTTGATGATAAAGTCTGCCAAAATATGCATCCAAGGTTTCTCCAGTATTGAATTGGGCATTAACTTTTCTACCAGTTGCTCTGTGCAATTTTTATTTCATTGGCAGGCATTACATTCTTCTACATATCACTTTATCTCTTTTGTTATTTCTGGCTACCAAAAGTTACAAATGACTAACTCCACTGTTTTTTACTGCCCTCTATAGCCTCCTACTGGTGTATCATGATATAGCCTAATAATTTCCATTCTAAGCTTATTATCCTTAGGTACATAAACCTTCCCTTTCTTGTATATTACACTATCAACTTCTCTCTACTCTTTATCTCTTAACATCTTGACTCCAGCTTGTTTCATCTCTTCTACCACTTTGACAACTTTGTTATCTCTTACTTTTGACTGTCTCACTTGCTCCAATAAGTCTACTCCTTCAACTATAATCTTTACTGTTTCTGTCCTTTTTATTTCTAGCTATTCTAGCTTTACCAACGTCTCATTTTTATTGTCTTTTTCTACTCCTATTTTCCAATCTAGCCTCCTACTTAAACTGTCTGTCTTTCCTATTTTACTCCCCAGAATGTGCTTTAATGTAAAATCAAATCTAGATAGGTATAATGCCTATCTTGCTTGTCTTCAATTCAATTTTTGCATCTTCATAAAATACTCGAGATTTTTATGATCTGTCCAGATCTTGAATTTTACTACTATTCCTTCTAGAAAGTGCCTCCATGCTTCCAAGCATCTAACTACTGCTAATATTTCTTTATCATATATTTCATAATTTTTTTTGATGTTGCTTAATGATTTCAAAATGAAAGCTATTGGTCTCTACAACTCATCAGAGCACTTCATTGATAGTACTTCTCCTGTAGCATAATTTGAGACATTTGCCTTTACCCTAAACTCTTTGTCTAAGTCTAGGGATACTAACACTGGTCTCATCATAAAAATTCCTTTGAGCTTATTAAATGCTTATTGCTGCTCCTGCCCCTATTGCTACTTTATGTCTTTTCTTGTTAACATATTCATTAGCCTAGCTACTCGAGTGAAGTCTTTAATAAACCTTCTATAATAGTTTACAAGGCCCAAAAACTTCCTGATGTCTTTTATATTCTTTGGTTCTAGCCAACTCAGTACTCCATCCACTTTCTCTTTCTTTATCTCTATTCCATTTGGTCCTATAACAACACCTAGGAACCCTATCTTTCTTACTTTCTACATGTATTTCTCTGGCTTGACATATAAGTCATTCTTCTTTAATCTCTTTAATATTTCTTCTACTATTTTATTATGTTCTTCTTCTGTCTCTGTCTCTACTAATATGTCATCTACAAATGCTGTGACTTTTCCTTCATTAATTAAGTCTCTCAGGATTTTATTCATCATTGCCTAGAACATGGCTGGCAAGTTTATTATTCCAAAGAACATAATTGTTGGCTTAAAGGAGCTCATATGTGTAGTAAATGCTCCCTTCTACTCATCTCCTTTCTTAATCCTCATATTATTGAATTCCTATCTGAGATCTATTTTAGTAAATACTTTCTTGCCCCCCATATTGTCGATTGACTCTGTAATTAATGGTAGTAGGTAATTGTTCTTCACTGTCTGGCCATTTAGGTTATGTAGTCTATAGTCATTCTCTTCTTTCTATCTTTCTTGCCTATAAAAAATACTAGTGATGTTTGAGGGGATTTTGTTGGTCTAATATACCCCTTTCTTAACTGATCTTCCACAAAATTCTGGACTTCTTTCCTTTTATCTTTAGACAACAGGTAAATCCTTTCCTTTTGTGGTACAAACGTTTCTTTAAGATCTATGGCATGATCCCAAATTTTTCTCATTAGCATTCTTTCTGACTCTATCTTCCCAAATACTTTTCTTCACTTCAAGAATTTTTCTGGGACCATTTCTTTAATTTTTCTATGATCCTTTTCAATTTCTTTTTCTCTTCCCCAATCTTCTTTATCATTTATTGCCTATCTAATGATCTTTTCTTTTTCCAATGTTACTACTCTTCTTTCTCTTTTCTTCTTTTCCTTTATCTTTACTCTGCCACATAGAGGTGGGCATCTCGTCATCTTTACTTCCCCTGTTTCCCAGTTGATTTCTAGGTTATGTACCATTAACCATGGCATTCCTAGGATTACTTTTGTTCTTCCCAAGTCACATACGTCTATCCTCATTCTTTCAACATGGTTCTTATAATACACATTCACTTCCACTTCATGTGTAATAGCCCCTCTACTATTGTATATTCTATTTACATTTTTTACTCTTACTGGCCTTTCCAATCTCTGCAGCCTAAATCTATGTTTAGCTGTTGTCTTCCTATTCATAAACATCCCTGTTGTGCTACTGTCTAAGAGCACCTTTATTGTGACACCTTTGTGGGTGTTTGTTCTTTTAATACCAATATCCAACCACATTTCTTTTAACATTTTGAAAGTTCTCTAAACTTTCCTTTGACAACCTCTCTCTTTTGCTGTGCTGAAAGGGTACAAAAGGGAATTGCACACTAGGACAAACAAGATAATAATGTGCTAGCTCCCATTGTGTGCTAAAGGTCCAAGGGAAGATAATCAAAGTTGAAGGTTTATAAATAATTAGAGAAATAAGAATTATATATAGCTCCAGTAAAATATATATTGGTGGTTGTAAAAAGGATCGTAAGATCTCTTTAGATCGTCATCACATAGCCTCCCTAAGGTGTTAACCTTTACACACTGTGACAAAAGCTTCTTTGGAAAATACAGTTAGTTAATCACTCATGGACCCTCTATACTTAGTTGCTCCCTTGTTTGCATCTTCAACACTAAACCTTATAGATGTGATACAATCCAAGTATGTACCTAGCCAAGCTTTTCCAGCCTGCTGTCCTCTCCAAAGCCTGCCCAAGTTGCATCTACATCTTCTTTTTAGATCAAGTTCTAGGTATATTCTATGTTCTTCTCAAGACATTCCCCTAGTCCCAGTCTTCTTACTCTCAATAGATCCACATTCACAATTCCAGAGGCAGTGTAGATGGAGGTAGAAGTCAAGAGGTTCTTCTCCAATCCAACTGCACTCTAGATACTATATTAATGTCATTACAAAGCTCTGAAACTCAAGAATTAAAATATAAAAAGAGAACTATTACTACTTTTGGATTTCCTTTGTCTCCTTTCTGTCCTAAGTCCTCCCAAAATCCTACTGATGACGCAGCCCTCTTCTTTCTTTATAATGATACATTTCCTCACTAAGTCCTTCCCATCAAAGATAATGTATCTTCATTGCCACTTCCTTCTAGAATATTCTTCTGTCTTCCTCTAATATGCTCTTAATACTGCTTTATAATTTGGACTTCGTTGATTACCTGTTAAACAGTTAGCAAGTCCTATAAATATCTAGTTTTTCCAATTCATATCCTAGAGGTCATTTATCTAAATATAATTGATCTGATACCATCAATGCTTATTTACAAGCACAAAGTCTATTAGTCTAAGTTCATCATCTGAGTAGTACTAGTTCTAGAGTACAAGTCTGTCATCCTTCTAAGTTAGTCCATCCAAAGATAGATCTAGAGTGCAGTCTCTTAGTGACTTTTTTAGTAATCTAATGCCAGTTCATCCTAATTGCCTCTCAAGGTATTGGCACGAGCTCTAGGTTGATTATTGCTAGCTCAATGTCTTTATCATATAGTATTATGTTCTGAGGATTATAAAAAGGGTTCTAGAGCAAATTCCAATTAAAAATCTTGTCAAAATAGCTAACTCCTAAGCCAGAATAAAGCCAACTGCTTCTTTATCAGCATTTGACAAGGAGAACTCAATAGAGTTCTCGTTAAATTTGCTACACTATATATACAATTACTATCATAGCTATACACCTTATCTCCTACAGTCCTCATGTCCATCAGGTGACTTCTTTGTTATATGCTGTGACTGTGACTTTTATTGTGACATGACTATGACATGACCATTCTGTGACTGCTGTCACATCTTTGTGACTCTGTGACTAGTCACGTGATATTTCCCACTCTACCTTAGTAATAATCTAAAAGAAAAAAAAAGGAAAAGAAATATAAATAATAACTTAGCTGTTTTGCCAAGTTATAACAAATCTATTATTATAAAGCATATTAAATGTTATCTTCCATGGAAAATTCACTTGTGGTGTAATAGCGGTAAAAGAAATGAAGCAAGTAGAGGTGAAAATATTAAGAGATGAGGAATGGAGAGAAGTCAACGGTGTTATATATAAAGAGGAGAAGGTCTATGTACCAAAAGATGATAAGCTTAGGACAGAAATAATTAGGCTACATCATAATACACTAGTAGAAGGTCATAGAAGACAGTAGAAGACAATAGAACTGGTCACTAGAAACTTTTGGTGGCCAGGAGTTACAAAGGAGATAAAGTGATATGTAGAAAAATGCAATGCTTGTCAGTGAAACAAAAAAGCAAAGTTAGACAAGTGACAAAAGATATTGTTAAGTCTGAGGTCTAATCCTCAGACTATGAGTCCTTATATACATAATTGTGATGGTCTGTGCACTAGGACAGATCATCACATGCTACTACCTATTGTTCTACATATGGTAGTGTCTTTGTACTAGAAATAGTGATAACCTAACCATATGGAGGCTGTCCTTTGTTCTAAGA
>Ga0153997_1000377_pt1 | contig 13239 bp, 6 predicted proteins | sample TSNC081MetaG_FD_104750 | JGI IMG/M metagenome (GOLD analysis project Ga0153997, IMG submission 104750) | Attine ant fungus gardens microbial communities from North Carolina, USA - TSNC081 MetaG | ecosystem: Host-associated > Fungi > Mycelium > Unclassified | place: USA: North Carolina, Lumber...
CCAATGGCGGCGGCGTGTGGAACAGCGGCACTTTTGGCATGAGCGCCGGCGAGATCAGCGGCAACACGGCAACGGCGGGCGATGGTGGTGGCATCTGGACGAACAACACAACAACATATGCCAATCTGAATATCGCCTCGACGGTCGTATTCAGTAATAATACGGCGTCCAGGGATGCACTGCCGCCGACAAGCGCACTGACACTGTATCCGAGTATACAGACCAGCAGCAGCAGTATCTATACGCACCCGTTAAACAACTACGATATTAATAGAGCGTTCTATGCTGTTACGGTTTATTATGTGGACACAAGCGACGTTTCTATTGGTTCGCCTACTTCAGTTGCATATACAGTTGCAGGAGGGAATCCGTTTTCTCTCACTTCTGCTCAAATTCCGTCTATCACGGGTTATGTATTCGCAGACTGGAAAGAAGGAGTAACAGGTGCGCTGAAAGGAAACACTACAGTTTCTCTGTCCAGTATGACGGCGGCAACCGATATTTATTTGGTATACCAATCAAATTACACGATAACGGAAAAATATGTAGACGCATCGGGCAATCCAATTCTTGACGCTTCCAGTACTCCCATCCCGGACACGTCACAGAACGTAACTGCGGGCGGCACATACAACGGATCAGCGGCAGTAATTACGGACTATGTGTGCGTTGGGTACAAAATCGGCAGCTCAACCGATACCTTTGCCACAGCGACGGCAGGAACCTCCGGCGATACCACACCCACAATTAGCAGCGTTGCCGCAGAGCATACGGTGTGGTACATCTACGCAAAGGAAATTGGTTCGATCAAGATCGAGAAATATGCACATGACGGTACAACCCTGCTGCCGGGTGCAGAGTTCAAAGTAGAAAAACTGCTCTCATCCGGAGGCGCAGTGGATACCAGCTTTACGGCCTTAACCCAAGCGGCGACAGGTGGGACGACCACGTTTAGCAATCTTCCAGCCGGAATTTACAAAATAACGGAAACTAAGGCTCCGTCAGGCTACGAGCTGCTGATCGAATCCTTTGAGGTGGATGTTCCCTATGACCTCACACTTCCCTCCGGGCAGACGCCAACCGATACAAGCTACCTCTACTCGACCACTTCGGGCGGCAATATCACATACCACTACTATGACTTGACCTACAAGGTAAGCGATCAGGAGTCTATCGCCATGCCGTCTGCCGGAATGATGAATACACTCCCCCCCTATGCCCTCATAGGCGGTATCATAATCCTTGTGGCAGCGTTGGGCGGCGGATTGTTACTGCGAAAGCACCGGTCGAAACATTACGCAAAACACGTGGCGTAAAGAGGCCACTTATAAAGTCAAGCTCCTATGCATTCGATATTTTTGCATAGGAGCTTCTTTGTGTGACGGGTATCGGCTACACCTGGGCGATGAAAGTTTGCTGTAGGCTTAACTAAAGGCATGTTTATAAATTCGTAAAAAATGCTTGCAAATATGTACTGTGCTCTATTATAATCTATGGAGGGTAGGCATACTGCATGGGTGTTTTCCGCTTCCGGAAGGAGGTGGTGTCCAATGAGTATATATGAAGAACTTATGGTAATTATTAGCATAGCCGGATTGTTATTTAAACCTCTTAAATATTTAAAGGTTAAGGGTACAAAAAAATAATCACCCCTGCCGACCAAAGTAGCGGATGATTATTTTAAATATCATTTACGAATGGAAGTCACTTATATGAAGGTGACAACCCTTCGTACCTTAATCATAATTCATTTCTTGCCATAAGTCAATATGTAACCAAATGAACAGTGCATTCGCTCACATAGTAACCTAGCACCAACGCATAAATGCATAATACAATCAACTACTTGTTATAGCACCATATATTACTGTTATAATTTCAGAGTAATGATGAAGCATTATAATCCAATATACTATGCGGATTGCTGCTTCACAAAAGAAAGACGAGGGATATTTAATATGGAATTCGATTTAGGGCAAATAGATATTGATGGACTGCCTCCTGTGGATGAACCCCATAGACAATATTATTATATGGCAAAAGTAAAACAACAGGTCACAGCGGCAGCAAAAAAAATAGGACGGCCACTCACGTATCATGTAACTACCTTTGGTTGCCAGATGAATGCAAGGGATTCAGAAAAACTTGTTGGAACATTAGAACAAATTGGCTATATAGAAGAGGAGAGTGAAACAGCGGACTTTGTTATTTACAACACTTGTACTGTTCGAGAAAATGCCAATGATAAAGTTTACGGACGTCTGGGCTGGTTAAGCACAGTAAAAAAGAAAAATCCTTACATGATGATTGCCCTGTGTGGCTGCATGATGCAGGAGTCAATAGTAGTTGATAAATTAAGGAAAAGCTATAAATTTGTAGATCTTATTTTTGGTACCCACAATATTTACAAATTTGCCGAACTACTTTCCACCCGATATACCTCCAACACTATGATTATTGATATCTGGAAAGACACTGATAAAATTGTCGAAGACCTGCCAAGCGAGCGAAAATATTTCTTTAAATCTGGTGTGAATATTATGTTCGGCTGTAACAATTTCTGCACTTATTGCATTGTTCCATATGTAAGAGGAAGAGAAAGAAGCCGCAACCCGGAGGATATAATTCGTGAAATCAAAGCATTGGCGGCCGATGGTGTTGTAGAGGTTATGCTCCTTGGACAAAATGTAAATTCTTATGGAAAGAATTTGACGAAACCGATGACCTTTTCCGAGTTGCTGATAGAGATAGAAAAAATAGAAGGAATAGAGCGCATTCGTTTTATGACCTCTCATCCAAAAGATTTATCCGCTGAATTAGTAGAAGTAATGAAGAATTCTAAAAAAATCTGTAACCATCTACATTTACCATTACAGTCAGGGAGCTCGCAGGTATTAAAAAGAATGAACAGATTCTATACGAAAGAAAAATATTTGGATTTGGTAAGAAAAATCAAAGAAGCCGTACCTGATATTTCACTTACAACAGATATTATTATTGGTTTTCCAGGTGAGACCGAAGAAGATGTACTAGAAACGATAGATGTAATTAGAGAAGTGAAATATGACAGTGCATTTACATTTATCTATTCAAAAAGAACAGGCACACCAGCTGCGGTTATGGAAGATAACGTTCCGGATACAATCGTCAAAGAAAGATTTAATAAAGTATTAGATACCGTTCAGCAGGTTTCAAAAAAAATGTGCGCCCGCCATACCGGAACGATCCAGAAGGTATTGGTCGAAGAGGTAAACGAACATAATCCTGCGCTTATGACCGGAAGAATGACAAATAATATGCTTGTTCATTTTAAAGGGGACAAGTCAATGCTTGGCAGGATTTTAGATGTGGCTTTAATAGAATGTAAGGGATTTTATTACATGGGTGAATTGGTTGGCGGCTTAACGATGGATAGATAAAAGATAGATATTTTTTCAAAACAGGGAAAGCTTCATCGACCACTTCACTGCCGGTCATAAATCCGGGTGTGTTTGTGCATTGCGTTAAATGATTAGATATAAGGAAATGGGATACGAGTTCTAATCTTCCTTGGAATCTTGTCCGTCTTAGAATATCTACAGGGCTGTGAATCGTACATTATTATTGCAATTATCAATTTTCTAATTCCTACAAAAAGACGCTTTTATTCCCCAGATTAAAATGTTATAATAAAAGATATGCGAATTAGCAAGAGTGAGTGAAATAGAAAGGAAGAAAAAAGTGGCACAACTTACACCAATGATGCAGCAGTATGTAGAAACAAAGAAACAGAATGAAGGTTGTATCCTTTTTTATAGATTAGGCGATTTTTATGAAATGTTTTTTGAAGATGCAATTACTGCCGCAAGAGAACTGGAAATCACACTGACCGGCAAGGACTGTGGACTAGATGAAAGAGCACCAATGTGCGGTATTCCCTACCATGCAGTAGACGGATATTTAAATAAATTAATCTCAAAAGGATATAAAGTGGCAATCTGTGAACAAGTAGAAGACCCAAAGCAGGCAAAAGGTCTGGTAAAACGAGAGGTGGTGCGCATTGTAACACCCGGTACCAACTTAAATACACAGGCATTAGATGCGACAAAGAATAACTACATTATGTGCATTGTATACATGGGCGATCGATACGGTATTTCACTGGCCGACGTCACCACTGGCGACTATTTTGTAACAGAAGTAGATTCGGTTAGAAAATTATTAGATGAATTACATAAATATTTACCATCGGAGATCATTTGTAACAATGCATTTTATGTAAGTGGAATTGATATGGAAGACCTTAATTCCCGCATGAACATTCCCGTATACGATCTGGAGCCATTCTATTTCGAGGATGAACTCTGTCATAGAATATTAATGGATCATTTTCATGTAAAAACGCTGGAAGGACTGGGGCTAAAAGAATATGACTGCGGGATTATCGCATCTGGTTCCCTGCTGCAATATCTTTATGACACGCAGAAGACATCACTGACCCACTTAACACATATTACTCCATATTCTACCGGTAAATACATGATTATAGATAGTACGAGCCGTAGGAATCTGGAACTGGTAGAAACCCTTCGAGAAAAGCAAAAACGGGGTTCGCTGCTATGGGTACTGGATAAGACAAAAACAGCCATGGGGGCAAGAACACTTAGAACATATATTGAGCAGCCCCTCATTCACAAAGAGGAGATTCACGCAAGATTAGATGCAATAGAAGAATTAAATAATAATGTAATATCCAGAGAAGAAATTCGCGAGTATTTAAATCCTGTTTATGATTTAGAACGTTTAATAAGCAAAATTGCCTACAAAACGGCAAATCCAAGAGATCTTATAGCGTTTAAAAGTTCTTTGGCCATGCTGCCACATATCAAGACTATCTTAAAAGCATTTGAAGCTAAACGAATCAAGGATATTGATCAAGAACTGGATAGCCTTACCGATATTTATGAATTCATAGATTCCTCTATTGAAGAGGAACCGCCTATCGTCATAAAAGAAGGCGGACTTATCAAGGAAGGTTACAACGAAGAAATAGATAAACTTCGTCATGCAAAAACAGAAGGTAAAGCATGGCTCGCCAAACTAGAAGCAAAAGAACGGAACAGTTCCGGGATTAAAAATCTAAAGATAAAATACAATAAAGTATTTGGCTACTACCTTGAGGTCACAAACTCTTACAAAGGTCTGGTTCCCGATAACTATACCCGAAAACAGACTCTGGCGAATGCAGAAAGATACATAACTCCGGAATTAAAAGAATTAGAGGATATCATTTTAGGAGCCGAAGATAAATTATATGCTTTAGAATATGAAACATATTGTCAGATAAGAGATAATATCGGCAGTCAGGTTCTGCGTATCCAAAGCACCGCCAAGGCCATCGCTAAAATAGATGTATTTGCTTCCTTAGCCTATGTAGCTGGACATAACAACTTCGTTCGCCCTAAGATAAATGAAAAAGGAGTCATTGACATCAAGAATGGCCGTCATCCTGTTGTAGAAAAAATGATAGCAGGCGACATGTTTATTCCAAATGATACCTTCTTAGATAATAGCAATAGGCGTGTCTCCATTATAACCGGGCCTAACATGGCTGGTAAATCAACCTATATGCGTCAGACTGCTCTCATTGTTCTTATGGCACAGGTGGGAAGCTTTGTTCCTGCCAACAGCGCTAATATTGGCTTGGTAGATCGCATATTTACCCGCGTTGGGGCAAGTGATGATCTGGCATCCGGTCAAAGTACATTTATGGTGGAAATGACTGAAGTCGCCAATATTTTAAGAAATGCAACCAGCAGCAGCCTTTTAATTCTGGATGAAATCGGTCGCGGAACCAGTACCTTTGATGGACTAAGCATTGCATGGGCAGTAGTAGAACATATTAGTAACCCAAAACTCATAGGTGCGAAAACGCTATTTGCTACCCATTACCATGAATTAACTGAACTGGAGGGCAAGATAAACAGCGTAAATAATTACTGCATTGCAGTAAAAGAACAAGGAGATGACATTGTCTTCCTTCGAAAAATCATTAAGGGTGGTGCAGATAAAAGTTATGGTATACAGGTTGCCAAGCTTGCAGGAGTTCCGCAGAGTGTCCTCGAAAGAGCCAAAGAATTAGTGGAAGAACTAAGTAACGCAGATATCACAGAGAAAATAAAAACGATTTCCGCAGAAAATGGAACTGTAAAGACAAAACCCAGGACCTGTGATGATGTCGATTTAGAACAAATCTCACTATTTGATACCGTAAAAGAGGATGAGATTATTGTAGAATTACGCAATTTGGATATTAGCACACTCACACCGGTTGAAGCTTTAAACACCATATACCGGCTGCAAAATAAAATCAAAAACAGATGATAACGTAGTTAAGAGTGTATCCGCCTTGCACTATCGAAAATCATCTGCGTGCGTCATTAACCCCAATATATAGCAGTTGGACAGTACACCAGCACACAGCCAAAAGACAAATAGGAGCGATCATACAATGGGAAAAATAACAATATTAGATCAACATACAATTGATAAGATAGCGGCAGGAGAAGTGATCGAGCGCCCTGCTTCTATTGTGAAAGAATTGGTTGAAAATTCCATTGATGCCGGAGCAACTGCCGTCACGGTTGAAATCAAAGCAGGTGGAATCAGCTTTATCAGAATCACAGATAATGGTTCTGGAATTGCAAAAGAAGAAGTTCCCATTGCATTTCTTCGTCATGCCACAAGTAAAATCAGAACATTTGAAGACCTGATAAAAGTCCACTCCCTTGGATTTCGAGGTGAGGCCCTTTCCAGTATAGCTGCCGTCTGTCAGGTGGAACTGATTACCAAAACTGCTGCCGGCTTAACTGGCGTTCGTTATATTATCTGCGGTGGCAAAGAGAAAAGTATGGAAGATATAGGTGCACCGGAAGGAACTACATTTTTAGTCCGAAACCTCTTCTATAATACTCCTGCCCGAAAAAAATTTCTAAAATCACCGGTTACGGAAGCCGGATATATAAATGACTTGCTTGAAAGGCTTTCCTTATCACACCCTGATATTTCTTTTAAATTTATTTCAAATAACCAAACAAAACTGCATACTTCCGGCAATACGAATTTAAAAGATATTATTTATGGTGTTTATGGCCGGGATATCGCAAATCAGTTGGTGGAAATCAATGAAACCCAAAATGAGATCACCCTGAAAGGCTTCATTGGAAAACCTTCCGTATCGCGTGGAAATCGCAACTATGAAAATTATTACATAAATGGCCGGTATATAAAGAGCAAATTAATATCAAAAGCAATTGAGGATGCTTATAAAGCATTTATGATGCAGCATAAATATCCATTTACAGCCTTTCATATAAGCATTCCGGGCGAATTATTAGATGTAAATGTACATCCTGCTAAAATGGAGCTCCGCTTTCGTAATCCGGGCGAATTGTATGACTTAATCTTGAATACCATGAAAGCCGCTTTAGCTGGATGCGAATTGATACCGGCCATTCCTTTAGATAACAAACCGGAGAATAGACGCAATCCTTCAGAGTTTGGTAAGAATATTCCTGAGCCTTTTGAAAAAAATCGTTTGGAAAAAGAAGCAGGGGTGCGTCCTAATCCCTTCACCGCTGATTCAAAGTTAAACAATGAGAAGCCAATTCCTAGTTTTGAAGAAGATTTAGGGGTATCAATTACAAAAAATGGGAATACTTTTTCTAAGCCAAATTTTGCAGCCTTCAAAGATAAACCCACTCAAGGGAATGCAACGATTCACAATACCGACAATGTACAGACCAGCAGCTATCATGCCGACGGTACGAACATAACCAATGATGTGACTATAGTCAATCCGCTCTCAAATAATACGCATAGCGGAAGCAATACCTCACAACCGGAAACGATTGCAGAATCAGCTGCTTATATTGCCAAACAAATGGAACTTTTTGATGAAAAACTTCTGTCAGCGGATTCTCAGGCAGAACATCGGATTGTGGGACAACTATTTGATACCTACTGGATTATACAGTTCAAGGATAAGATGTACATGATGGATCAGCACGCAGCCCATGAAAAAGTAATGTATGAGAGAACGATAAAATCTTTAAAAAACAAAGACTTTACCTCTCAGTACATTAGTCCGCCTATCATATTAACCTTAACCATGCAGGAAGAGACACTGCTAAAAAAACACAGGAAAAACTTTACAAATCTCGGTTTTGTAATTGAGCCTTTTGGCGGAAAAGAATACTCCGTAAGCGCTGTCCCTGGCAATTTATTTGGAATTGCCCAAAAGGATTTGTTAATAGAGATGATAGACAGCCTTTCTGATCATATGGGAAGTGAAAATCCGGATATCATTGATGAGAAAATTGCCTCTATGTCATGCAAGGCAGCGGTAAAAGGAAATAACAAGCTTTCATTTCCAGAAGCCAAAGCGCTGATTGATGAGCTCCTTACGCTGGACAATCCATATCATTGTCCCCATGGGCGGCCAACTATTATTTCTATGTCAAAATACGAGATAGAAAAGAAATTCAAAAGAATTATATAAGATTCATGGAGATTCATATGAAGAGACCCCTTATTATCCTATCTGGTCCCACGGCAGTAGGAAAAACCGAACTATCCATAGCTTTAGCAAAAGCCATAAATGGTGAAATTATATCTTCCGATTCCATGCAGGTTTACAAACAAATGAATATTGGTTCTGCCAAAATCACCCCTGAAGAGATGGAGGGAGTGAAACACTACCTGGTTGACGAATTGGAACCGGATGAAGAATTTAATGTAACCAGGTTTCAGCAGTTAGCATACTATTATATTGAAAAAATTTACGAAAAAGGAAGGGTGCCAATTCTAGTTGGCGGAACCGGATTTTACATTCAATCCGTCCTTTATGGAATTGATTTTACCAAAACCGAGAAGGATACTTCGTATCGTAAGGAACTAGAGCAGCTAGCCAAAGAGAAAGGGGCTGCCTGTCTTCATTCTCTTTTAAAAAAAGTGGATGAAAAGTCTGCAATCGCAATTCATCAAAACAACATAAAGAGAGTAATCCGCGCTTTGGAATACTACAAGCAGACAGGTATGAGAATATCAGAACATAATGAAGAGCAGCGAAAAAAACAATCCGCTTTTCATTTTTCTTACTTTGTTTTAAATGATATTAGAGAACAGCTTTACAACAGGATCAACCTGCGCATTGATAAAATGCTTGAACAAGGTTTAATCGATGAAGTGAAGGCTTTACGAAACCGCGGATATACCAGGGATATGACTTCTATGCAGGGATTAGGCTACAAAGAAATATTATCTTACTTAGATGGTGAATGCACCCTGGAAGAAGCCATTTCCATTTTAAAAAGAGATACCAGACATTTTGCTAAAAGGCAGCTTACCTGGTTTCGGCGGGAATCCGATGTTATATGGATTCAGAAAAATGAATTACATTATGATACAGACCTTATTTTACAAACTATGCTGGAAGAACTGCGAAGAAAAGAATTGTTACCCTTTCGTGGGTCTAAGACGGACGAGATTGTACTACCACACTTTTAGAATAGCACAATTTGCGAGTCTGTGCCATTCTTTTATGAATGATTGTTATTTAGAAACCAGAAAATTATATTTGATTGAAAGGAGTATGGCAATTCCTCTCACGACTGAGGTTACGAGTGTCATTGTCTCAAAACTATGAAAATAAAACAAACAGAACGTATATATGAAGGTTTGGGAATAACAAAAGATGTGTTTGCATTTGGTACCGCTGTCGAATACAAATTAAAAGCCCGGTTTGAAGAAATAGACGACACCGCCGAATATAATCAAATGAAAGTAATTCGGGCAATGCAGAAAAACAGAGTGGCCGATATCCATTTTTCCAGCACCTCCGGATATGGTTATAACGACCTGGGACGCGATACATTGGAAGCTGTATATGCCGCAGCGTTTCACACAGAAGATGCACTTGTCAGACCCCAGATAACCTGCGGAACACACGCACTCACACTTGCACTATTCTCAAATTTGCGTCCGGGTGATGAACTGCTCTCACCGGTAGGAAAACCATATGACACTTTAGAATCCGTTATCGGAATTCGTCCTGCCAAAGGCTCTTTGGCGGAATATGGAATTACCTACAGGCAAGTTGATTTGCTTGACGACGGTGCATTTGACTTTGAAAATATTCAGAAGAATATAAATGGTCAGACGAAACTCATTACGATTCAACGCTCAAAGGGTTACCAGACACGTCCTACTTTATCTGTAAAGAGAATTGGAGAACTTATCAAATTTGTGAAAAGTATTAAACCAGATGTAATCTGCATGGTAGATAACTGCTATGGCGAATTTGTAGAAACCACCGAACCCTCAGAGGTGGGGGCGGACATGATTGTTGGCTCTCTGATCAAAAACCCCGGCGGCGGTCTGGCTCCAATCGGCGGTTATATTGCAGGAAGCAAAGAATGTATAGAAAACGCTGCATATCGCCTGACTTCTCCCGGACTTGGAAAAGAAGTGGGCGCCTCTCTTGGTATTATCCATTCCTTTTATCAAGGTTTTTTTCAGGCTCCAACCGTTGTTTCAGGAGCGCTAAAAGGTGCCGTATTCGCAGCTAATATCTACGAGTTACTGGGCTTCTTCGTTATACCAAACGGAACTGAAAGCCGCCATGATATCATTCAGGCTGTGGAACTTGGAACTCCTGAGGGTGTCATTGAATTTTGCAAAGGAATTCAAGCGGCAGCACCAGTAGATAGTTTCGTGACACCAGAGCCTTGGGCTATGCCCGGCTATGACAGTGATGTGATTATGGCAGCGGGTTCCTTTGTACAAGGTTCCTCCATAGAACTCAGTGCCGATGGACCAATAAAACCGCCTTATGCAGTATATTTTCAGGGCGGACTGACCTGGTATCATGCAAAATTAGGTATCTTAATGACGGTTCAAAAGTTATTCGATGCAGGTATTATTAAACTTCCATAGAAGTCAAATACCCTTACCCTGCAACAACAAGTTGTGGGGAATTTGACCCTCGCAGCATTCGTCAAATGCAACAATGCAATATCTATTCACTTTTTTATGATGTCAAAAAAAGCGATATGGAGCCAATAATACAATCATGCTTGCGATATACATAGGGGGGAGGTTGAATGAAAATTTATGAAAAGGAGCCATGCAACGCATTATTTTTTCAACCCTTTCTACTTCAACAGTATTTGGTTTACGGGCAAATTGAATATGCATGGGCATAGAAATGGCTAAAAAACAAGTAATCATCATAGGTGGCGGAGCCTCCGGTCTCCTTGCTGCAATTACCGCCGCAAGAACAGGTGCCAAAGTAACAATTCTGGAGCATCTGAATAAACCAGGGAAAAAAATTCTTGCCACCGGAAATGGAAAATGTAACTTAACGAACTTAAATCAGGACGAATGTCACTACAGGGGGAATAATCCCTCATTTGCAAACTCTGCCTTACAACAGTTTGCTGTCCCCGACACCCTGCGTTTTTTTACCACCCTCGGGATATATACAAAAAATAAAAACGGCTATATCTACCCCCATTCGGAACAGGCTGCTTCTGTGTTAGAAGTTCTTTTAGCGGAATGTGAGCATTTAAAAATAGTAATAAAAGGACAGGAGCATATTAAATCTGTCAAAAAGCCAGATTGCCTATTCCATGTAAAAACAGATACCTGGACTTACAAAAGTGATTCTCTGATTATTGCAACAGGTTCTAAGGCAGCCCCGGCTTTTGGAAGTGATGGGAGCGGGTACCATTTAAGCGCCTCATTCGGACATACCATAATCCCACCATTACAGGCGCTTGTTCCTTTAAAACCAAAAGAATCCTGCTATACCAGACTTGCCGGAATCCGTGCGGACGTGAAGTTATCTTTATACATGAATGAAAAGCTTCACTCTACAGAAGAAGGGGAACTCCAAATAAGTGCTTTTGGTGTCTCAGGAATCCCGACCTTTCAGCTAAGCAGGTTCGCCGTAAAGGCCTTAAAAGACAAAGAGAGAGTAGTCATCATCATTGACTTTGCAAAAAAATTTACACAGGCTGCATTAGCCGCCTACATTAGAACCAGAATTGAACACACACCTTATAAACGGGCGGAGCAACTTTTTACAGGATTCATAAATTCTAAACTATCAGAAGTGATATTAATTGAATCAGGTATTTCTCCCCAAAAAGGAGTTCAAGACCTTAAAACCGAAGAGATACTTACCATTGCAAAATTACTAAAAGCCTTCCCTGCAACCATCATCGATAGCCATACGTTTGAACAGGCACAAGTATGTCAGGGTGGTGTTGATACAACCGAAATAAGCGCTCACACAATGGAATCAAAAATAGTAGAGGGCTTATATTTTGCCGGTGAAGTCATAGATATTGATGGTGCCTGCGGCGGGTACAATTTACAATGGGCATGGTCCAGCGGTTATGTAGCCGGAAAAAATGCGGGAACTAAGGAGGGTTAACTTGATACGCTTGCAACAGTTAAAACTAAGAATAAATCATACCGGGGCCGAGTTAAAGAAAGAGGCGGCCAATGCTTTAAAAGTCTCTCAAGATGCGATAGATTCCATTACGATTATAAAAAGGTCCATTGATGCGCGGAAAAAAAACGATGTGAAATTTGTCTATACACTCGATATTTTGACGGCTAATGAAAAAGGGATTTTAAGAAAAAAACAAAATCCAAACATAAAGATTGCCAAAACAATCAATTACACATATCCAAAATCCGGCGAGACTCCTCTTAAAAACAGACCAGTTATCATCGGAAGTGGTCCAGCCGGACTCTACTGCGGTTTACTCCTTGCCCAGCAGGGATATGAACCAATTATTTTAGAAAGAGGCGAATCCATCACAAAAAGGCAGGAAGCAGTCAACCATTTCTGGAACACCGGCACTTTGCTTGCAAATACGAATGTGCAGTTCGGAGAAGGCGGTGCCGGTACATTTTCCGATGGCAAACTAAACACTCAGGTTAAAGATTCCTTCGGTCGTAATAAAAAAGTACTGGAAGTATTTGTTGAAGCCGGAGCGCCAGCCGAAATCTTATATCTCAGCAAACCTCATATAGGAACCGACATTCTAATGGATGTTGTAAAGAACATAAGAGAGCAAATAAAATCACTTGGCGGCCAGGTCAGGTTTAACAGTCAGGTAACGGATATTATCATAGAAAATAATAAAGTAACCGGTATAACTATAAATAACATGGAGAAAATCAAGA
>Ga0153997_1000378_pt1 | contig 13235 bp, 16 predicted proteins | sample TSNC081MetaG_FD_104750 | JGI IMG/M metagenome (GOLD analysis project Ga0153997, IMG submission 104750) | Attine ant fungus gardens microbial communities from North Carolina, USA - TSNC081 MetaG | ecosystem: Host-associated > Fungi > Mycelium > Unclassified | place: USA: North Carolina, Lumber...
ATCTATAATCGGCATAATGTCACCTCTTCTTTATTTTTTAATCAGATAATTAATTAGGCTTAATAAACCCCTGCGAGGTAACTGTACTAATGTTTCTGGGTCAAGTTGAAACTCATCTGGTCTATGCACTACCCAATTTAACGGATCAACATGATCCTCATAATTGTCAAATAGATTAACAAAATACTGTCTCATTGTTTTATCTAAAATATAGTTTGATAGATTCGTTTTAAATTTCTTTATAATATCACTCAGTTTTAAAGCACTATTATTTCTTGAAATATCTATCCAGATTAATTTATTTTGCCCTTGAACATTGTGCTTCTTAGCATAATATATTATGGAATGTTCTATTACTGAACGTGTTAAAAATGCTGCTGACATTGGAAAAGAATCAACCATTTTTCTAGCCGAGAATAATTGAACTTCCCTACACGCCCTTGCTATTCCATGAGTATCTGGATCATTCGGGTCTAAATGTCCATAGTCAATTCCTTGAAAGAAATATGGTAAATTCTTTTTCCCACCACTACCAGTTCCATTTTGTTCACCTCCGCTAGTTTCAGACCCATTTCCTCTAGTAGAAGTATCTTCCGCTCCTTTTCCCCCACTGGTTCCATTCTCACTTCCCCCAGTAGTGCCTTCCTTTGTTCTATTGTCTCCTGTTTCCCCTGTATCTTCCTTGCTTCCACCCTCAGGCACATTTACTGTTCCTTCTCCCCCAGAGGTTCCATTTCCTGTTTCGCCCTGAGAACTTTCATCTTGAGCGTCATTTCCTGAACCCATTTCTTCAGTTTTATATGACTCAACAATCCCTTTTATATCCTCTTCAATATCAGAATACTTTGTTCTGGTATTAATTGTATTGTCAATAAATGCTTTTCTAGTTAAAATATGGATTATTTTATCTAGTCCTTCATCACTTATAAATGATGATTTCAGCTCAAATTCATCGTTAAAATACGCTCCTAGTTCCTTAGTTGTTTCAGATAAGTGAAAAAGGCGAATAAGTTTATCCGGCTTTATATCTAAAGGATTTAAAATTCTCCGCTCTTCCTCATTCCAATTTTCTTCCTTTAACCCTCTTAACAATATTTTGTAATCATAAATAAATGTTCTAATCTTCGCAACAGGCAACACAAGTGTACTTGCTATTTCCTTAATGTCTTTTCCTTTCTTATAATACTCATAAGAGATTCGCCATTTAGAAACGGATGACCATGTTTTGACACCCTCTATATGCCTAGCTGCCAAATATGCCATTGCTTCTTCACGTGTATTTACTACATCAACATCTATTTCAGATATTTCTTGCAAAAAACTCTCACTAATTTTAGGAAAACTTTTAATATTCTGCTGTGGTATCAAACTTCTGTCCAAAAATAATTGGTATGCACAAGTCCTTCTATTTCCCTCCAAAACAATACTCTTGTTTCCATCCTTGAAAATTATTACTCTTTCCCCCGGAAGCACCGTATTCATCTCGGACATTTTAGCCGCCAATTTTAATACGTCTTCATGCATAAGCATATATGCTCTAATATCTTCTTGAGACGGATTTACACTAATTCTGAATCTAGGATTTTCTTCATCTAAATGCAAATCACTAGGTGATATTTTATCTGTCTTGTACACTCTCCAATTCCTCCTAATCCCGGCATAAAATGAATACCAAAATTCTATCTACTGTTCAGCAACTCTTCATATTGAGTGTTTAAACTTTTAGCTATTGCCTTTAACTCAATATCCGTCACAAATCTCTGGCCACTCTCTATCCTCTGAATTGCATTTTTATCTAAATCCAATCCCTCAATTTGTAACATATCTGCTAGCTTCTTTTGCGATGTCTTTTCTGGCAAATTCTCTCTGATCCGTTTAATATTTCTTCCACATATATTATTCAGTCCATCCTCTGCTCGGTTTTTATACATGGCAACACCTCATTTAATTTTGACATTTAGTAACTGTCATCTCTGGTAATTATATGACAACTTGCACAAAGTAATGACATTCACTAAATGCCTTTCAATAATAATTCCAAAAATTTCATTATTATTTAGACAATCCAGGGACTGGTTATATTTTTCTATGGAAAATCTCCACCTTTAAACCTTTGACAATCTAAATTTTTGCCGTGTCATCCAACTGCCAAAAATGGGGAACAGGATGAAATCCCGCTCCCCGCCCTCGTCTGCTTTATTTTGCGAAAAAATTGAAACAACATTGGTGGCTGCTTACTACTTATATGGTGGCTCTACTCCCACATCCCCGGCTTTTTCAAAGAACAGGCCCGACCACTATTTCACCTTACCGCCACTTAGAAGCTGAACAGCGAGTGCTGCCCCGCACTTCATCCCTATTTCCATATAAACAGATTCAACTACGCTAACATAATTATATATTTTGCTTATCACAGCTTCGCTTTCCTTTCTGTCAGGAAATCCACACTCTACACGCTCGATCGCTTCTTTATGTAATTCTTCAATTCTATCTTCATAGGATTTATCACTAATATCAAGGCATTCTGTCCCATTCAGCAGGAACTCAATAATATGCTGAATATTCATCCTATTAAAGATTTCAGAAGTATAGCTCACGCTAACACCCCCAAACTCTTTAATATCGAAACACCGTCCTGTAAGCCCTTACGATACACATATTGCTCTTCTTTGGCATCAACCTCTAGGATGAGTTCAAAACATTCAACAGCAAAATCTTTCTCTGCTTTGCTTAACATTGTGTCGCAGTCACGCTCCATTGTGTCTAGCTTTTCTTTCAGCAGATTATATTCATCTGACGATTTAAACTCTTCCACTGCCCGGCTCAACAATTCATCAATAAAAAGGGCATATTCTTTATTTACGCTCATAGTCACATCTTCCTTTCAAAAAATCGTATAACACTTGAAAGATTCATGCAGCGCATGTTATAATATTTACGCTGCATTTGCTTTCGGGCATATGTTGGCGGGGAAGTGGTGTAGTAAGTTTGCCAACAAGCGCACCGCTTCCCATTATTTATTATTGAGGACTTTAATACCGTCACGTAACCCTTGTGGACGAGATACACCTTTTTTATTACAATACTTGTCCAACATCTGTAGTTCTTCTTCTGTAAGTCGAACATCAACACGAACACTTTTCGGTTTCTCGGTTACTGGACGCCCCCTTTTCTTATCGGGCATGCTCACCCCCTCTCCTTGCCAACATCTAAATTATAATTTATTACCGCCAATAAATCAAGTATTTATTTACCGCCATTAATTATTCATCGGCTTAATCCCCGTGACCTATTAGAACGCTTATTTGCCTTTTCTAGCTGTTCTACCTCTTTGACCTTACTGATTATCGTCTGAACCTTTTCTCTTCCCATATAACGCTCAATCCTCTCTAAATCAGTACCTTTTCCCTTCAATTTATTAATAGTATCTTTCTGCATCATAACTTTATCCGTCAGCCGATTAATCTGCGTCTCCTGCTGCATTGCTCTATCAGTTAACCGATTCACCTCCTGCATAAGATTGACGCACTTTATTATCAGATTCTTAATCACCTGTTTCAGCTTCTGGACAAGCGGCAATGCCTTTTTCTCTCGATAACTATTCGCATTCATAAAAATTCCCGGCTCTGGTAACTGCCATTTATCATCTTCATCATAAGCATAGATATTCTGCTCTATGACAGCCTTAGAATCAGCCATCTTTTCAATTTCCCGCTGCAACTTATCCTGCTGCCGTTTTAATTCCTGATTATCAGATAGCAGCTTATCCTTATCATCTGACAGCGTTTCAGTCTCTTCTTTTAGCAAATCATTTGTAAGTGCCAGTTCTGCAACTTCTTTCTGCCGCTCCTGCTTCTCAAAGTCCAGAACCGACAAGTGCTTATTATGCGAACCTAACTGCTTCCACTGCACACCATATCGTTCCATAACCTTTGACAATGCCCACTTTTCCGATTCTATCCATTGATTCCATTCGGTTGTCCCTCTTGTGCCGCCTTTAAATCCCTGCTCTGCCAACGCCCCTTTGAGGGAAACTCTGGTATCAAGTCCACGTTTGCTATTCTGGGTAAAAGGGACAAAGTCAATGTGAAGATGGGGTGTTTCTTCATCCATATGCAAATGAGCCGAAAATACATGCAGATTAGGATTTCTATCTTGAAATGTTCGCATAAATTCAGACAGGATTTCCTTTGCCATCTCTCCCTCGGTGCTTCTTGCATTCATATCATCTTTATTGCCAATCTGGAAGATTACTTCATGGAACAGCTTCTCCTGTTTCCCCCGGCGTATCTTCTCATAATAGTTATCAATCTTTCTATTATTCCGTTTTTGCTTCGCATTATAACGTTCTAACGCTTCATCAAAAATCTGATGATACACTGTTTTTATATTTGTATGACAGTATTGTACGTTATACTTGCTTCGTTCTGCATCTACATTTTTCGCTTTAAAGGTTCGGGTATTATGATTAACTGACCCTTTTCCCATCATTCCGCTGATTGTTCTTTTCAGTCGTTATCCCTCCTAATCTCTTAAGCACCGCAAGGTGCTTGTTTTGTTACTTTTTCCAAAAGTAACGCAACGGCACTTTTGACACTGCGTATCAAAAGTGCCGTTGCGCCCTGCCGGGGGCTAGCATCATGACATCACTTTCTCGCTATATTAACACCACTTACATCCTGCCGGAACTATCGCTATGACATCACTTTCCAGTTAAATTGACATCACTTTTTTGATAGCCGAAACTACGTTCTTCACGGTACTTTCTTCCCATCCGGCTAACCATACCAATGTCTGCATTTCCGTTCGGCTCAATTCCACATCACCGAAAATCTCATTGAGCATGTCAATTCTCCGGGCTTCACTTTCGTAAAAAGATTCGTTCACATTCCGGCTTCCCCATTCTGGTTGTATAATCATCAAAATCCTCCATTCTTCCTTGTCTGATATTGACAGGAGCGTGACACGCCCCTGTTTATTGTCGTCAACGAGAAATGTTCCATCGGAAGCTATCCGGTACACCTTTCTTATCCAGATACTCTTTCCGGGCATTTTCCCGTTCTTCTGCTGTTGGTGCAGTCTTATATTTAGCGTAAAGTTCATGACGCACCATCAAATCTAACTTCTGTTCTAACCCTTTACATATTTCGTCCGCATAGTCACTATCTGACATCAGGTGATACCGTAAAAGTGCTACAAACAGTTCATAAGGTACTTGCACATTCTTCATTCAATCTATCCTTTCCGTGACGGTTGTGTCGATAGTGACGATATTTTTACTACCGAGACTGTACCCAAAAACATCGTCACAACCGTCACATATCGTCACGCTTAATTCTCCATTAGTTCCAAAATCGCTAACCGTCCGCTATGGGTACGCTTGCTTTCATAGCGGATATTATAATCATTATAAAGCCGCTCCGCACTGACATTCAGCCGCCTTGTCAACGCATTTGCCGACATATCCAGTTGCGGTAGTCTTGCAAGCAACTCAGAGGGGCTTCCGCTCCACTTTGGCGTATCTGCCGTTAGCAGTGCCGCCACTGTTTCTAATAGTGGGTCTGGTGGTACTTTCCAGAGTTCTGTTTCTGCCTTTGTCAGCATCCAGACACACCGCTCCCGGTCAAAGTCAACGGTTAACTCCTGATCCTGTTGGTCACGTCCGACAATATCCATAATTGCCGTATTAGCAGTGCGCTTTTTCTTCTGCATGATGAAAGCACCATCAGCCGCACCCAACAAACCATTCGTACCGGAAATCATATCAAAGCTATCATCGGATTCCAACTTACGGGTGTGGTGAACCACTAACAGGCAAATACTATATTTATCGCTGAATACTTTCAGCTTTGTAACAATTTCATAGTCATTAGAGTAACTGCTCCTGTCCCCACCTGCTTCCCGTACCTTTTGGAGTGTATCAATAATAATCAGCCTCACATCCAGGTGTCCCTTTACGAACTCTTCTAGCTGTTCTTCCAGTCCCTCATTCAACGCTTTAGCCTGTGTTGCAAAATGCAGTTTATCGCTTCCATCCACTCCGAACATCTGGGATAATCGCCGCTGAAGCCTTGCATAATCATCTTCCAGTGCCAGATAAAGCACCGTACCTTGATGAACCGGGTACTCCCATAATGGCAGCCCCAGTGCCACATGGTAGGCGAGTTGTGCCATAAAGAACGACTTTCCCACCTTTGGCGCACCGACAAAGAGGTAAGTACCGCCATATAAAAATCCATCGACAATAGGTGTCCTCGGTGGATAAACCGTATCATAAAGTTCTATCATAGATATAGTATCAAGCCCGCCCTGCCCGGATTTCTCCGGGCTTTTTGCGGCTTGCACGTTGATTTGTGTCTGCGAATTTGTTATAATCTCATTAGTGTTTTTACTATTCGACTGTTCCCCATCTGCGCCAACAGATGATACCGGAACAGTCGTTTTTCTATTCGCCATCATTCCTCTCCTTTCAGTCCGTCTAACGTGATTGCAATAACCTGTAAAGTATAGAGCAATTCGTCATTATCGCCGCTGCATACTTCCAAGCGTTTCAGTTCCTCATAGATACCTGCCATCTGATTTTTCAAAGCCTTATACACTCGGGGATTGCCTTGTACTACCACTTCCCGGCATAACAGCCGCCTAACAATATAATCCTGTTTTGTCAAACCGGATAGTGCCACCAAATTATTCAGCAGCTTCGCTTCCTCATCAGATACCCGAAACGCCACTGTATGGCTTCGCCATCTCCCTTTATAATCAAGAACTCTTTCCATCTGTATCCTCCTTTGTCATTCGTTCCATCTCCAATTTTTCAGCCATCTCTGTTTGCACCGTGGGAAACAAGTGGGCATAACGATAAGTGATTTTCTCTGCTTCATGCCCGACACGGCTGCCTATCGCCAACACTGAAAAACCCATGTTAATCAATAGCGATACGTGGCTATGCCGGATATCGTGCACCCTTATCCGCTTTACTCCTGCCTGTTTTGTCCCTCTATCCATCTCGTGGATAAGATAAGACTTTGTGACCGTAAACAATCGCTCCGTTGGCTTGATGTTGTAAAGCAAATGAATATATTCCTGTATTTCCTCACATAGAAATGGTGGTATCTTGACGATTCGGTTGCTCTTTGCCGTTTTAGGACTTGTAATGATGTCCCTGCCTTTAGAACGATGAAACGTTTTGCTAATTGTCACCGTCTGCTTCTCAAAGTCGAAATCTGCTGGGGTAAGGGCTAATAGTTCACCGGAGCGAATCCCGCACCAGTAAAGCATTTCAAAAGCATAGTAGGAACGTGGTTTATCCATCATGGCTTCGGCAAACTTCAAATACTCGTCCTTCGTCCAGAAATCCATTTCCTTTGGAATTTCTGTTCCTATTGTTCCGGCTCGTCGTGCCGGATTGTAAGGTAGATTATAAAAGTTCACGGCATGATTGAAAATTGCCGTAAGCTGTGCGTGAATCGTTTTCAGATAATCAGATGAATACAGATTCCCCTTTTTATCCCGGTACGCCATCAATTCGTTCTGCCAAGCAATCACATCCTTTGCTTCTATTTCCGCTATCTTTCGGCTTCCGAAATACGGTAAAATCTTTGTCCGTACCACGTGACTTTTAGATTCCCAAGTGCTTTCTTTCACCCGCTGCTTCTTATCGGCTTCATAAACCTCAAAGAAACTGTCAAATGTCATATCCAACTTTGCGCCCTGCTTGAGCATTGCTTCATGTTCCCACGCCTGGGCTTCTCGTTTTGTAGCAAACCCTCGTTTCTGTGTCTGTTTTCGCTCCCCTTTCCAATTGGTAAAGCGATATAACACCCGCCATGTTCCCGTGGCATTATCTTTGTAAACTGCCATATTCTTCTGTCCTCCTTCTTATTCGCTGTAACGCACTTTCTTGTGGAAGAACGTTGTATTCACACGTCCCATCACCGTTAAATAGCCTTTTTTCTGCAATTCTACATTTAATTCCCGTACAATCTGATAGGCTTTGGACTTTGATACTCGTAATTCCGCAGCTACCTCATCTACCGTCATAAATGATTTTTCTGTCATATAGGCATCTTCTCCTTTCCCAATCTTTCCTTGCCGCTCTCCCCTCAACAGTTCCGGCAGGCAACCTTTTGTGGCGCTGTGCCGTATTCCCTTTCTTGACAGGCTCACTCATAAAGGTCATAGCCTGTTTCCCCGAAATCGTAGCTGATTGGACGGTCATTCACTTTAACTTAACTCTTTTTATTTAAGTCTATATGTATAATATTAAATAAATTCCGTTAAGTAGAGTGGTTTGCAAAAAAAAAATTAACTTTTTTATTTAAGTTATTCTTGCTATTTCTATTTCCTCATGCTATACTAAGTTTAACAAATTTGTTTAGTATCGGAGGTTTTATTATGGCAATTGGCAAACGTATCAAGTTCTTTCGCAACAGAAAAGGATTAAAACAAAAGCAACTGGGTGAAATGCTCGGCTTTCTCGGAAAGACCTCTGATGTTCGTATGGCACAGTATGAAGCGGAAGCCAGAGTTCCGAAAAGCGACCTTGTAAAAGAAATGGCATATATTTTTGATGTCAGCCCTCATGCGCTCACTGTGCCGGATATTGATACTTATATCGGTCTTATGCACACCCTTTTTACATTGGAAGATATGTACGGTCTAAAAATCGGCGAGGTTGACGGGGAAATCTGCCTACGGCTGGACAAGTCCACCGGAACAACTTACACTTCCATGTTCGATATGTTCTACGCATGGCAACAGCAAGCTGCCAGACTGGAAAGCGGCGAAATTACCAAAGAGGATTACGACCAATGGCGGTATAATTACCCCCAATTAGAAACCTCAAAGCGCTGGGCAAAAGTACCTTCACAGGAACTCTCTGACTATCTGGTTCAGGCACTTAATGACAAGTCTAAAAAGAAAAAATAGACACAAAAAAACCTTGCCGAATTTTCATTTCTGAAAATCAGTAAGGTTTTACTATGCATTTAAAGTATTTTATCTAGTGAGTGATACCCGAAATGTTGCCAAATCGTTGCCAACGCTTAAACAAATTTGCTTGAAACCAGCATAAACTATGGCTTCTCCAACTCCATTTCATCACTCGAACTCTCTAGCGGATGGTGTAACTCCATTTATTTCAGTTCACATATGTGTGCTTTCTTATTCTTATTCGCTTATTTTTCGTCTGTTTTTTTCTCTACCAAAATTTTTAGAGCCAAAATAGAGCCATTCATTATAATCACTTATCATCCATCAACAGAATATTGCGGCAACCTTTCTCATATCCTAATTAGCATAAATCGTCTTGTTCATTATCCTGTTCATATGAATAGGATGCTTTTTAAGAATAATATTTTTGATTTTTACTTGATGGCTTTTTAGGTATAGTCATTTTGAGTTTTCCAGATGCTAATAGTTTATCAAGAAAATGTCTTTTAAAAAATGAACGATTTGGAATTTTAAATTTTTCAATTATTTCTTGTGAAGACTTTGGTTTAATACAAAACTCAACGATGGAATTCATTACATCCTGTTCACTATCCTGTTCACTATGAACAGGATGAACATCCCTTTGTAAAATTTTCAAATATTTGTCACAAGCCCTACAAAGAACCATAATTCCATCTTCGTTTATATCATATTCTGGCAATGATCCTTCGTACTTAGTACATGCTTCTTTAATTTTATCAAATCCACGCCCCCAAGCCTCAATCATGCCGCTCTTAAAAAATACATTTGCAAGCTTAGGATTATATGGTTTTGAAGAATGTTTACTAAATAGCTTTTCCGCTGATGATAAATTAGCTGGCATTTCTCCGTCATTCCAAATGTACATTTTGTCTTCATAAACACTAATCTGTATTGGATTGCAACCACTGTAATCCTTGTGTACTATTGCATTTAATATGATTTCACGAAATGCATCTCTATGAAACATAAACTGTTCAACTCTCTGAATTCCATCATAATCAATTAGTGTTTTAGATACTTTGTATAAACTAAATCAATTGTAGTATCAACCTGTTCTATAAGAGAACCATGTACTTCATCCTGATATTGCAAATCTGAATCAGATTTTCCAAAATAGCCTATTTTAATATAAGCTCCCGTTACCCATTTCTCAGGATCATTGTAAAATGCTAACATCGCTGCTCTAATAAGATATCCATCTTCATCAATCAAATGCAAATTATCCATCAAAATGGATTCGCTAACATGCACTTCTTCCTCCGTCAACCGGCCTCTTTTTACTGCTTTATCTTTGAAAATCTGTATTGCCTCTGATTTTAAATCTTGCACTGCAAGTTTAGGAATTGGGACTCCATCCCAGGTCCTTCCTTGGGATTTTAAAATCGCTTTATCTAATTCTTTGCCTGTAATGGTACGCATTGTACTACCAGATCTATAAAAATATTTCCCATGATAACTAATTAGTGATGGATACTTGTCCACTATAATTTCAATGTATTCTAGCTCTCCTTCATACAATAAGTTCACATCTACCACAATACCCATAGTATCCGTAATCTTATTGGGGATTGCCTCCAATAGCTTCTTTGAGTTAGCTATGCCAACCACTTCCCCATCGTCATTCTTACCAATGTAAAGTATTCCACCATATGCATTTGCATAACCACAAATCCATTCTAAATACACATCATGCCAAGATTCTTTCCACTCTATCGTCTGATGCTCTGGCACCCTATTCACCTCCAAAATCCTCATTCTACGTTTTCAATAATGGCTTTCTCATCTTCTACTTATAATTCTTCCTGATTTACAATTTTAAAAGTTATCTCCATGAGTTCTTGGGCAATCTCGCTGCTTTCTACTCGCATGAGATTATCATCGTCTTTTTCCCTTGAAAGCAAATTAGTACTTCCGTACCATACTATTTTTCGATCAATAATTGCATAATGTTCATACATTATTGGCATCTAAATCTCCCTGATTCAATTAGCCACTTCCTAATGCACTATTGCAAAACCTATCAGCATTGTTGGCTCTATTAACTTCTTCAAAACTTGCTGAGTTTTAATAATATAAATACAGCAGATAATCCAGTAGACTACCTGCCATCATTATACACTACAATCAATTTATCCGCTACTCGAACTCTCTAGCGGATGGTGTAACTCCATTTATTTCAGTTCACATATGTGTACTTTCTTATTCTTATTCGCTTATTTTTCGTCTGGTTTTTTTCTCTGTCCAAATTTTTAGAGCCAAAATAGAGCCATTAAGATTCAATGTCCTTATCAGAAATCAAGCGTTTTAGCTCTTCCTTACTTGGTAACACCGTCTGATATTTACTGGCAAATATTTGACTATTATCTTCTGGCAATGTCATCTCTACTACCGCATCCTTTTTATCTTTACAAATGATGATTCCAATAGTTCGATTTTCTTCTTCCAATTTTACTTTTCGGTCATAATAATTTACATACATCTGCATCTGACCTATATCTTGATGCTTTAACTGACCTATTTTCAAATCAAATAATACAAAGCAGCGTAATAGTCTGTTATAGAATACCAAATCCACACGGTAGTGCTCCTCTTCAAATGTAAACCTCACCTGCCGCCCAACGAATGTAAATCCACGTCCTAATTTCAGAAGGAATTTTTGAAGATTATCAATGATTTTTGTTTCCAAGTCTGTTTCAGAATATGTTACTAGCTCCGGCAATCCAGTAAATTCAAGTACAAGTGGGTCTTTAAATAAATCACCTGGCTTTTCTATCATCTGCCCCTGCAATGCAAGTTTCATTACTTCGTCTTTATCTCGACTAAGTGCCAATCTTTCATATAATGAACTTCCATACTGCCTTGCCAGTTCCCTTGTATTCCATTCGTTTCTATATGCTTCAATTTCATAGAAATGACGTTCCTCAATATTACGAATACGCATCAACGTAATATAATTTGAACAACTTAGATAGAATTTTCTCCCTTCCTTTGTTCTTGGAAGTTTCTCAGATTGGGGAAACGCTGTTTCCCCAATTGAATCCTCTGAAAATACAACATAAAATCGTCGCATTAACTTTAAGGTATCAATAGAAAATCCACTGCCAAATTCCTTTGTCAATCCTTCAGATAATTTTTTAATAATATATTTTCCATATTCGGCACGTTCTTTCCCTTGTTGCTCTTCTTCTATAATCATTCTTCCCGCTTCGTAGTAAGAATAAACCATTGTCATATTGACTGTTTTTTCCATATTCTTCTTTGCATTTCTAAATAGATCTACTACTTGTTTCAAAAATTTATTTTCTAATTCATCCATTAAATATCCTCCCCAATTGGAGAAACACTGTTTCCCCAATTCGAAGTGTTATAACACTTCCACATATGACAATATTCTTTTAAAGCCATAACAGCTAATTTCTTTCAACAATTTCATTACTATTATACCATGATTTTCCTCATCAAAAACGGTAAAATCTAATTTCAATACTTTTCATATTAATCCTTAACTTATAGTCCTACCTTTTCGCTCAAATCTTCTTGCACCATCTTTACCTTGCTGAAAAACTACTAACTTATCAATATTCCCTCTGTCAGCTAATTTAAAAGCACTGGACGCAATTTTTAATGTATGCTTTGGATTTGTAGTAGCGTAAATATTAACTCTCTTTACATTCCTTGGCAATTGTCTAACTTCATTATTAATCGTTCCAATAAATTGGGGACTAAAATATCTGTTAAAATCACCTTGGTTGCGACTAATAAAGATGGTTGATAAATCCCTTTGATTTCTAGGTATTTGTTCTTTTATAATAGGATATGTATCAGCAAAAACCAAATTAATCTCATTTGTAATCGGATTGCAACTTAGCTTATTAATATTAATTATCTCCTCTTCCTTTACCGGATAATCATCTTCTTCTCCCACATAATATACATTAAATGTGTCATTTAGAGCCAACTTAAATTGCATAAATATGGGTACTAATTTCAAATTACATTTTTTATATCCTAATATTTTTGCACAAAACCAATACCATGCATATGAATAATCATGATACACATTCATAGTATTGAACATCTTATCTTTATTTAACTTTCTGAATTTCAATAACAGTGTAACAGTTGCTATTCCCCCTATAACCCAATTGCCTGATTGCAATAAAAAATAATACTTAATATTATCAAAATTTAATTCAGCATTCTGAAAGCATATTTCTATTAGTTTTGTAGCATTCATCAGCCTTGGAATAAATAATATACAT
>Ga0153997_1000379_pt1 | contig 13232 bp, 8 predicted proteins | sample TSNC081MetaG_FD_104750 | JGI IMG/M metagenome (GOLD analysis project Ga0153997, IMG submission 104750) | Attine ant fungus gardens microbial communities from North Carolina, USA - TSNC081 MetaG | ecosystem: Host-associated > Fungi > Mycelium > Unclassified | place: USA: North Carolina, Lumber...
CAAAAGAAATTTTCGGTATTATTCCATTTGGCGAATCTGGCGGTGTTAGTGTCGCTATGAGAGCGTTTACTCCAGCCTTGGAAAAATACATTGGAGAATCAATTGTGTGTGAAAATCAGCCAGGTGCAGGGGGTGCCGTAGGAGCACAATATGTATTGAACCAAGCGACCGATGGATATACTCTGTTTCTTGGGAGTGACTGTGTTTGTTCATTCAAGGCGCTCGGAACCGTAGATACAACCAGCGAGGACTGGGAGCCATTGATGATTCTGCTTCGGGACAGCGGCGCTCTTAGCTGTGCGCCAGGGTCAATATTTGCGGATATGAATTTTATGGAGGTTATTGATTATATCAAAGAACATCCCGGTGAAATAACATTTGGTTCAGGCGGAATTGGCACATTCCAATGGGCATGGTGGGTTCTTCTGAAAGACGCGTACGGTATTGATGTAACGGTTGTGGATTATTCCAATGCCTCGGATGCTACAACTGCTCTAATGGGAGGGCATCTGGATTTGTATATTGCCGGCTCGTCCGCGCGTTCTCTGATTTTATCCGGTGATCTGATTCCGATTACTGTGATGGATACGGATTCTATTGAAGGATACGATTGCGATACCCTGAAAGATTATACGTCGGAGTTTGATTCTTATATGCCGATTGGTTCTTTCTTCGCGCCTTATGTAGTAAAAGGGACACCGGATTATATTGTGGAACAGCTCCGTGAAGCGTGCCTGAAAGCTTATGTAGATGAATCTTTTCAGACATTTATTGAAACGAGTGGCCGTATCCCTGTAGGAATAGCGGGGGAAGAAGCCGTAGAATATGTGAAGAATTATGAATCGGTGCTTTCTTGGTTGCTGTATGATACGGGTAATACCAGTGTCGCGCCCAGTGAATATGGAGTGGAGCGCCCGAAATAACAGGAACAGTTTGTGAAAAAGTAAGAAGGCAAGCGGCAAAGAAAGAGGAAATTCCCGGCATTCCTCTTTCTTTATTAAAGTTTATAAAGAAAGGATGTTTACTTTGGAAAAACAAACAATTGAGAAAAATTTAGCGATAAGGGAGTATGTGTTTATCATAATCCTGACAGTATTTTCGATAGCTGCCATTATTGCTTCGGCTAAAATCTGGATTGCCCATAGCGGGACAAATTCGGCTGGCCTGTTTCCTACCATTGTTTCGGTGTTAATGCTCCTATGCTGTATAGGCGCTTTAATAGGGGTCGGCAAGGAGTATCATAAAAAGGGGGAAAAAGCTACAGATAAACCGTTGCTTACAATAAAAATCCTTTTGGGTACCGAAATACCTTTCAATACCTTTTTTATGATGGTCTTTACTGTCTTGTATGGAGTGTTTATTTCGGTTTTAAACTTTTATGCTGCAACAGCAATTTTTCTGCTAGGGTCCATTATCTTTTTGTATAGGGGGCGGCATCTTCTGCGGGCTTTTCTGGTGTCAGCGGGTACGGTGGCTGCTATCTATGTTATAATCGATGTGATTTTTAATCTGAAATTAAGATAATACCAGAACTTATTAAAGAGGGGGTCTGTTTATGAGTGCGATTTTCACAACATTTCTAGATTCATTGACTATATTTTCTCAACCAATGCTGTTTGTATATATGATATTGGGGATGTACTTCGGAATGTATGCAGGTGCCATGCCGGGAATATCAACAACCATGGCAATTACTTTAATGGTATCAGTCACATATAATGTTGACACATATCCTGCTTTGGCTGCCTTAATGGGATGCTATGTAGCAGGTGTGTATGGTGGAAGCCGATCTGCCGTTTTGCTAAACATTCCAGGAACTCCCGCATCCGTTGCCACGGCTTTTGATGGTTATCCATTGGCAAAGCAGGGGAAAGCGGCAAAGGCCCTGGGGGTTACGGCGATTCAATCGGTAATTGGAGGAATTATAGGTGCTGTTGCGCTTTTTTTGGCTGCTCCCATCATTACAAAATTTGCTTTGCTCTTTGCGGCCAGAGATTATTTTCTGCTTGCGCTAATGGGAATCCTGCTGCTTGCCACTTTATCGGGAGGAAGCATGGCTAAATGTGCTTTTGGCGGATTTCTGGGGTTGTTGATTGGCTGCATTGGCATGGATGGATCTACGGCTGTTCATCGGTTTACCTTTGGCAACATTCGCCTTATGAGTGGAATCTCTACGGTAGCCGTTATGCTGGGAATGTTTGGTATCTCGGAAGTGCTTATGCAGACAAGGGATATGTCCAAGGTAGAAGTCATTAAGCAGGATGTGAGCCGGATTATTCCAACGTTTAAAGATGCGTTTGGGTATATGAAAGTTACCCTGGAATCATCTGCTATCGGTACGATAGTAGGCGCGTTGCCAGGAACGGGAGGCGCGATTGCAGCGCTGATTGCTTATGATCGAGCTAAGAAATCGGTAAAGAATCCGGAAGTTCCTTTTGGTGAGGGCGCTATTGAGGGATTATGCGCTTCGGAATCGGCAAATAACGCTGCGGTTGGCGGGGCTCTTATTCCCATGTTAACACTGGGAATCCCAGGGGATCAGGTCACAGCCCTTTTACTGGCATCCTTGACGATGCACGGCGTCGTGACGGGTCCTGCCTTAATGACAAATGGGAGCGGTTTATTTGGCGTTATTGTGGGTCTATGCCTGATTGCCAATATTCTTCTGCTGCCGATTTCTTTGACGGGAATTAAGAGCTTTGCTAAAATAGTAGAGGTTCCTAAGGAGATCCTATTACCAATAATAATAGTCTTATCAGTGGTTGGATCTTATAGCGCGACGCGTAATCTTTTTGATGTGTATTTTATGATCGGGTGCGGCTTGTTGGGTTATTTCATGAAATTGCATGGGTTTTCTACGGGAACGGTTGCTCTGGGTATCATCTTAAGTTCCTTGATAGAATTAAATTTCCGAAAGGCGTGGGTAATATCAAAAGGTAATATTGTGCATTTCTTCCAGCAGATTGTTACCCATCCATTATCACTCGTTTTATTTCTGCTAGTTATTTTAATGGTAGTCAGACCAGGAAAAATCATTAATAAAATGAAGCAAAAAAAGCACAATTAAGTATAAAGCAAAGAACGCTCCGATACTTCACAAAGGAACATAATCACGTCCCGGCAGGTTCATTCCTCAGCCGGGACGTGATTGTGTTGGACATATTAAAAGCAACTCCGATGTTAATTGTAAACGTCAGCTGCGCGTTATGCAGTGTTATTTTAGTTTACATTCTACCAGTTATCTCCGGGATCAGACCATTCATCGTCGCCGTCTCCGGGATCAGACCATGGATCATAGTCCCAGCCTATCGGCGTCCTGATTTCATGGCTCATGTGGGCGAGGAAACGGCTTTTCGCCTCGCTTGCGGCAAGGCGAAAAGCCGTTTCCAATTCTTTCTGCTGCCGGTTGTAGAGCCGGAAATGCAGAAACATCGTAATACCCAAAGCAAGGCTGACGACGGTAAACCTAATGGCTATATCCGTAAACTCATCCAATAAGCATAAGTTGCCTTAGTATAAAGACAGAGGAATTGCAGGGGAAGAAGCTGGGAATTATTGGATTTGAAGCAAACGGAAGCCGATTAGCGCAAAAAGCTCATCTGGGATTAGGGATGGAGATTATTGGATATGACTCTTACCTAAAATATACGAAAATGCCAAGTTATATAGAAGAATATCGATTTTCACCTTGAATTTTCTCGGTCTGCCGATGCAGGCGGAGAAGGAAATCGTCTTTATTCTTGCCACCTTGAAGCGCTCCCCGATTGAATTTTAACCTCCCAATTACTTTAAAATTGTAAAATAGCAAAATGACAATAAAAAAAGTATTGCAAAACATGTGAAGATTTGTTAAAATAAACCCGAAAGTTTTACAAAATTAAAAGAATTAAACACTTAAAAATATTTTCCAGAAAGAGGGAAAGATATGGCTCTTGAACTTACACAGGCAGAACAGTTGATCATGAAATGCATCTGGTTAGGGGACGAAAGCTTATCGATCGCAGAAATTGTGGATATTTTAAAATACCAGTATCAAAAAGAATATGCCCATGCTACGGTTGCGACCTTTTTGACCATATTAGAAAAGAAAGGATTCGTGGAGCACTTCAAAAAGAGTCATGCGTATCAGTATTATGCTACGGTCAGAGAAGAAGAATATAAGAAAGCACAGTTGAAAGGAATTAAGGATAATTGGTACCGGGGATCTACCTATTGTTTAATGGCATCACTGGTCGGGACAGAAGGCTTAACAGAAGAAGAAATCAAAAAAATGAGGAAAATGCTGGATGAATATAGTAATTGAACTGGCTTTTATAGTACTTACGACCTCCTTAACAGGAAGTATTACTTATGGAGTCTGGTATGTTTTCAGCCGCATTTTTGAGTCCCAAGGGATAGTACATGTGATTTATTATATGTTAAAGGCTGTTATTCTGTTTTTTTTAATACCGGTTCTGTTTATCCGTATGAAGATCCTATATACATCCGCAGATGGTTCGACCACAGGTGCTTTTTTAATATGGACACCAGGAATTAAAAAGGGACTTATGGTGCTGGGGTGTATTTGGGTTCTGGGAGTGATATGGAAAGGGATTCCTTATTGGAAGGATATCCGGCAAAACTGCAGAATACGAAAAAATTGTAAAGTCTGTCAGGGGGCGCCTGAGCAGCAATGGGAGAAGATTTGTCATGAACATAGAATCATTCGGAAGATTCCTGTTTTGCAGGGAGAATCTATTCCTTCACCTGCGTTAGATGGTGTTTTCTTCCCCAGAATTTATCTTCCGGAAGGAGAGCATAATGATAGAATCCTACGTGTAGCCTATACCCACGAATTGACTCATTACCGCCACAAGGATATTGCGTTTCAGGAGTTGATGATTTTGATTACTTGTCTCCATTGGTTTAATCCCTTGATTGTTAAGATATTCAAGATGAACAAATTATGGAGTGAATATTATTGCGATTATGAAGCGAATCGGATCCTGGGGAATACGGATGAATATATTCAGGTTTTATTAGAGATGGCTCTGGATATGGCGGGGAAATTATCTTTTACGACAGTCAAACTGTATGAAGATAAGAGCACTGTGCTTAAACGAGTCGAACGAATGAAAAAGTACGATACATTAAAAAAAATGAATCGGATGACGGCAGCCGTATGGTCATTGGTATTCTTTTTGGCAGGCTCCATAACGGTATGTGCGGCAGGAAATGGTTTTATGAGAGTTTATACTAAGTTATATAATGCGACGGCGGAGGAGATCGAGGAACCCCTGATGAAATCGCTCAATAATGCCGAGTACATAGAAAGTGTGTATGCACATCCAGATATACAAGAAGAAACGATGGATGCGGATGATTATAAGGCGGAATCATGTGCATATGCTGCATTTATTGAATTTGATATCGGTAGTGGTGTAAGGAAGCAGACAAATGAATTATCCAGGAAATCGGGAGACAGTATTGACGTAGGAGTCAGTATTAGCCCTGCCGACCAAAATGTTAAAGTAGGTATTATTGAACCCAGTGGGATGATACGATATATCTTTGGGAAAGGAAATATTTCACATTCTTTTGTTATAGATAAGAGTGGGAATTATAAATTTTTTATAGAAAATGACAATGATATTAGCGTCAATGTTTTTGGACTTTACAGATTAGAGAGATATAGCCGAGGAGAGGGTAAATGAAAAGGAATGCGGGTTTAAAAAGAGACAAGCGAATCGTAACATTTGCATTAGCGTGGATATTGGTTTTTACAAGTCCGGAAAAACTATATGCAGCAGAGAATTCCTTTATAGACAGCTCAATGGAAGAGTCCTTAAAAATAACGGAATATATAGAAGATGCTAATACGGATATGGATATTCAGACGGGAATCGTAGATATATTTGGTTATATAAGGGCTGGCAATATTTCCCTTAATTGGAGTGTTGGCAGTGGAGTAATGAAGCAAACAAGTGAATTTCCGATGTCGTGCGGAAGTAATATTTTTATATATGTAACGTTAAGCCCTAGCAATAAGAAGGTACAAGTCGGTATTATTGATCCTGACGGATTAAAAAGGTATATAAATGTACAGGGAAGCGCTTCCTATACATTCTCTTTGAGTAAGAGTGGCACCTATAGGGTGTTCATCGCTAATAATAGCGATACAATTGATGATTCTGATAATGTACAAAACAAAACTTTTGTGGAAGGCTAATCCTTTCCATAAAAAAGCAAGAAATTTTTAACAATCTAAAAGTTCTATCACAGAAAGATCAAATGGATCAAACGCAATCAAGGTTTTCAGGAATGCTCAGTAACTTCTGGTAATGTTTGATTTAGGGTTTTATCAACTTATTTGAGGCTCTTGCATATGGATAAAAATCACAGGAAATTGCAAAATTCATAAAGCAAACAATGTAGGTAACTCTGAAAACTTTGTAAGCATAACTATAAGGAATAGTATTTTTTCAGAGTTTTGCAAATGCCTGGTAAAATTAGAAAGAAAGGAGGAAAAGAAAGCAGATAAAGGCAAGTGTCCTCACAAATCCCTAGATCGTACATAAATGTCACTGTAGTGCAAATAAAAAGGGAGATTTTTATGATGAAAAAAAATTTGTTTAGCCGCATTATTGTCACCTTGCTATGTGTCAGTCTATTTTTAGCTGGGTGTGCTCAGCCGACGCCTTCTTCTACACCTTCTTCTCCGAGCATATCTCAGACTGAAAGCGGCGTGACTGAGGCAACTGCGAAAGCCACCAGCACAACACCCAAATATGTTTTCATGTTTATTGGGGATGGTATGAGTTTTCCACAAGTCACTGCGTACGGTATGTATACAGGCACAGTTAAAAATAATTTTAAAGGCACAGTGAAGGATCCTACGCCTGAAAATATGCCCCAAACAGAAATGCCGTCCTTTGTTGATTTTCCGGTAGTAGGTGCGGCGACCACCCAAGACGCATCTAAATTTGTCACCGACTCTGCTTCTGCCGCTACCGCGATCGCCAGCGGCGTAAAAACGTTAGATGGAGCCATAGGTGTTGATCCCTATAACAATCCAGTTCCTACTATTGCCGAACTGATCAAGAAAAATACCGATTACAAAGTGGGTATTATTACCTCCGTATCACTGGATCATGCGACGCCGGCCGGTTTTTATGCACATGTTGCCAGCCGGGACAACTATTATGATATTGGTAAGTCATTAATCGACAGCGACTTTGACTTTTTTGGCGGCGGTGGCTTTAAGCAGCCTACCGGCAAAGAAAAGGATCAGCCGAATCTGATGGATCTGGCAAAAGAGGCCGGTTATAATGTGGCCAATACTTACGATGAAATTAGTGCGTTAAATGCCGGTTCCGGTAAGAGCATCGCCGTGAATCCCGTACTTGATAATTCCAGCGACGCAGCGCTCAACTACGGTGTCGACAGAGATTCCAGCGATCTACAGCTAGCGGACTACGTGCAAAAAGGTATTGAGGTACTGGGCGATGAGAAGGGCTTCTTCATGATGGTGGAAGGCGGAAAAATTGACTGGGCATGCCATGCCAACGATGCCTATACCACAATTCGAGAGGTGGAAGATCTCGACAATGCTGTCAAGGTGGCCGTTGATTTTGCGAATAAACACCCCGAGGAGACCCTGATCCTCGTTACCGGAGACCATGAAACCGGCGGTTTTAGCATGGGATTCAATGGAACGGCATATGATACTTATTTTGATCTGCTGTCCGGTCAGCAGATGTCCTACAAAGCGTTTGCGGATACATATGTGAAGAAATTCCGTGAAGAAAATGTCCCCTTTGAAACAGCCATGCAGGATGTCAAGACAGTGTTCGGCCTGGTGACGCCTACGGATCCGGATGCAGAGAACGCAGGCGCTTTACTGCTTACCGACCGGGAGGTCACCATGCTTCGCGAAGCCTATGCAGAGAGCATGGTTCCCTATGCAGACCGCGACAGGGATGCAGAGTATAAGCTCCGCTACAGCATTAGCAGCGCTGAGCCGCTCCAAATCATCATTACCCATATTCTCAATAATAGAGCCGGCTTTGGCTGGACCACTACCGGCCACTCCGGTTTGCCGGTGGCGGTATTTGCCAAGGGCGTAGGGCAGGAGAATTTCGGTGATTTCTATGATAACACCGATATCTTCGTGAAATTAAAAGCTATAATGGGTCTGTAACAAAGTAACAAAGCACCCTGCTTCTGCCTTCTTTCCCAGAAGAAGGCAGAAGTTTTTTAGAGAGGAGGGAACATGAAGGAACAGATAAAAAAGGCGTATGCATCCAAGGCCTTTGCTCCGACTTGCGTTGTGTTGGTCGCTATATTGATACTGCTTTGCCTGCCCGATAAATTTGAAAACACGGTTTACAAACAATATGAACGATGCAAAGCAAAGGTTATATCCGTGAATAATTCCGGGCTGAGCCAGTCGGGACTGATTGTATACGGTCAACAGTCGTGCAGAGTAGAAATTATCACAGGAAACCAGAAAGGCCAGATTTCTGACGCCATGAATATGATGACGGGTTCTCTTGAAAACGACAAGCTCTTTGAACCTGGCGAGGTGGCGTTGGTGCTGGTAGGAGCAAATACTGCGGATGGCGTTTTTAAGGTTACTATGATTGATCATTACAGGCTCAATTTCGAGTTTATTCTAATTTGTGCCTTTGCAATTTTGTTAATTGCACTCGCCGGATGGATTGGGGTTCGTGCGATCCTTTCTTTTATTTTCACCGTTCTATGTATTTGGAAGATTTTGATTCCTCTTTTTCTGGGAGGATATAACGCGATCCTTTGTGGCGCGTTTATTACCACTTTGCTCACATCTGTAATTATTGTCCTGGTATATGGCTTCGACAGGCGGTTTGCCGCGGCATTGACCGGAACCCTTCTAGGGACAGGCGTAACAGCGTTACTGGCGATCATTTTTGTGCGGCTGATGAATATACAGGGCGCGGTAATGAATTATTCTGAAAGTCTTTTATACTCTGGATATGAAAACCTTAACTTAACCGAAATATTCATTGCCAGTATTTTTATCGCATCATCCGGGGCATTAACCGACATTGCAGTGGATATTACCTCAGCGGTTAATGAAGTAGTTGCGGTAAATCCCAATCTAAGGAAGGCATCTGTAATTAAGGCAGGTATGAATGTAGGACGTGCGGCGTTGGGGACCATGACAACAACTCTGTTATTGGCCTATTCCGGTGGGTATATTGGATTGTTAATGGTTTTTGTCGCGCAGGGGACACCACTGATTAGCATATTGAATCTTAATTATGTATCTGCAGAAATACTGAATATCATCATCGGCAGTTTTGGCCTGGTTACAGTAGCACCTTTTACTGCAATCGTTAGCGGAACATTGTTGGCAAAAAAGCCTTACAGACAAACGGTTGATAGTAACAGTAACTTGTAGCGAGGTCGAATGACTTGTGGTTACGCATTGCAGTTTGAAGGCGCAATCTTAATTTTGCCGTATTTTGCTATATGGACAAGAGAAGGATAGCTTTTCAAAATGTAGGGGGAAAAGCAAATCAGAAAGGAAAGTGGGATGCAAGTGGTTGTGATCCGTAAAAATACTATATTACGCGGGCGAGAAGCTTCTTGTTCACGTAATAGGAAGAAAACAGGAAAAGTCATCCTGGCGAGAGAAATTGAAAAAACCTTTAAGATGGGGGAGACCCAGGTCGAGGCGCTGCGGTCAGTCAGCCTAGCGGTAGATACAGGGGAAATTGTAACGGTTCTTGGTAAAAGTGGTTCAGGCAAGACGACCTTGCTCAATATTGTGGGTGGTTTGGAAAAACCGGATAAGGGTGGGGTATTGATTGCAGGAAAGCCAATTTATAAGTTAAAGGAAGCACAGCTGGCACATTGGCGGAGCCAACAGATTGGCTATGTTTTTCAGACCTTCAATTTAGTGAGGGAATTGACAGTAATAGAAAATATTCGTCTGCCGATGGATATTGCAGGACTCAATTATAACCAGGAATTTGAAAATGAATTGATATCAATGCTGGATCTTACAAAACGGCGGAATTTCTATCCGGAACAATTATCTGGCGGTGAACGGCAGAGGGTAGCAATTGCGAGAGCAATGATTAAGCGGCCGGCGATTATTTTAGCAGATGAGCCTTCCGGTAATATCGATTCGGATGCCAGCCAGAAGTTGATGGATTATATATATGAGACGAACCAGCGTTATGGACAGACATATCTTATTGTTACACATGACAGGAGCTGGAATCAGATATCCAATCGGAGCATATGGCTGAAAGACGGCAGGATTTCTGTGGAGGAGCACTATGGAGAAGCAGAATAAGGCGCGATGGATAAAGCTATCCTTGCGCAGTGTCTGGAAACATAACATTGCAGGCTTATTTTTGATGATAGGAATAGCATCGTTTTGCTGCATACCGTCTATATTGTATACCATCTCGCAAAATGTATTAGACGTTATTCGGGAATCGAAACTGGACATATATGGAGAATTTACGGATGTTTATTATGATATGTCTAAAGCAGAGAATAAATTAGAATTAACCAAGGAAGATCTTCACGGTTTTCTCGGTGAATATTCTTATGCGAGTGTTGGCTGTTTGTATACGGTTTACCAGGAAATGTTGGGTCAAGAAGCGGTTAATGTCGGTTATGCGGATGATAATGCACTACGTTTAAGCCGTTTGAAGATATTAGAAGGAAAGATGATTCCGGATGCAGGTGAGCTGACCGCGACCCGTACCGCGTTAGAACGTTTAGGATTTCCGGCGGCCAGGCTGGGAGACCGTATTTTATTAAACAACAAGAATTATCTTCTGACAGGAGTGATCCGGGAATATGGAAGGCTGTGGCCGAAAGGAGAAAAACAGGTAAATGCAAAAACCGGTACTCTTGATATCCTCTTAGCCTATGAAGACGCATCGGCGTTAGCGCTTGAAACCGGTATGTGCCAAAGGACGATTTTGCTGGTTCAGAATTTGGGAACCGGCAATGTCGTGGTTCAAAATGAATCGTTTTTTCCTAATACAAATACGATTCGAACCATGGCGCAGGCGTATCCGTATATCCCAAGTGGATTTTTAGCGATTACGATTATTCTGGTTGTCTTGCTTGTTTATAACATACAGCAGCTGGCACTTCCCCGTATTCGAAAGAGATTTTCTGTTTACACGTTATTAGGAATGGATAGAAGACAGCGGGTCTTATGCGTCATGCTGGAATGGTTTAGCATGACTTTTCTGGGAATGCTTTTGGGGAATATTGGTTTTATCCCTATTTGTCAGTTGATTATAAAAATTTTAGAGGTAAAATTAGGTACCGAGATCCCGTTGCTCATTAATGTAAGTTTTGTCCTTTATCTAAATCTTATCTGCATTCTCTTAACGGCCGGCTTAACTCTTTTAACGGCAGCACATGTAATACCGGAGAAAGTAAATAAGAGAAAAAGGCGGTATAAGGGCCGTGAACCAAGAAAAACGGGACTCAAAAGGCTTTTCTTCTGGGATTTTTTATCGGCTCCGCGGATGCTGCTTGCGGTGATTATTCTTATCGCCGTTACCTTTGCCTTTCTCTCCTATACAAAACACTATAATAATTTTGTACAGACAAGTGCGCAATACACAGAAGTAGATGGAAAGATGCCTTTTGATTATGATTTTGAGCTTTATACTTCGATGATGTATTCTGAAAAAATGGAGGAGGATGATATTGCAATTGTAGACTACTATGATACTGCAGGCGCTTCCAAAGAGGATATAGAGGCATTATCCCAGTTCGAGGGGGTTGCGGATATAAGAGCGTATCGAATGGTGAACCAATGCCTGATCTTTAATGAAAAGGGGTTGGATGTCTATTTGGATCATCAGGATGGTTTTGAAGATGATTCTTATGATATCTCGGATAAGCTCAGTCAAGAGATGGCCGATTTGTTTGGGTATGATAGGGATAAGCTGATTTCGACCAGCATTATGGGCTATAATGAAGATGAAATTCTGGACTATTCGGGGTATGTGACAGAAGGTAAAATCAACCTGGAAAAATTAAATTCGGGGGAAGAGGTTATATTGGTAGTACCGGCACATGTATACTACGAAGAAAAGCAACCGGATGGCTTGTTCGTGTCCACACAAACGCCGGTGCTATATAATACGGAAGGTGCGGTTAATGATACGTTGTTTCATGTGGGAGACGAGATTACGGTCTCGGAGTTAGCGGTAAAAAATCAATATATTGGGGCGGTGAACGCGAAAGAAGCCTTAGCGAATATGGAACGCATTGACTTTAAGGTCAGAATCGGAGCTATTATCCGCTATAAAGTGGGATGGTTTGAGAACTTTTATGAAAGACCGGACAGTTACTATCTTATGACGACCAATCAAGCGTTTGATGTTTTTGGGGTGTACGCTTCCTATGATCGAATACGTCTTTATGCGAATCCAGGTGCAGATGCGGCAAGACTGGCGGAAGCAATCATGGATTATCAGACCCATTTGCCTAAGATGGCGCTGCAGAATATGCAAAATGAACTGCTTGCATATAAGGCCATGCAATTAGTGGCGGATATGTTTTGCAAATCGACCATGATTCTAGTGTTTGTTTCTACAATATTATGCATCGGTGTTCAGATATTTGGAAAAGCAAAGCTCAATTGCCCCCAATACGCGCTGCTTCGCATAAATGGTCTGTCCGTAAGGCGTTTGGGAATCTTTGTCGGAGTGCAGATGTTCGCCTTATTATGGATGGGAATAATCGTTATGTTTCCAATCCTTGATGTGCTATTGTCTGGAGGAGGCTTCGCAGAGCTTTCTGCTGTAAGCAATGTGATCACCGTGAAGGCTATCATTGTATTGGCCGCCTATAGCCTGGTTTTGTTAGTCATGAGCATATGGATTATGGTAAAACAGTCTATACGATACGGCATGCGTGGTGATTTATCTTCAGAATAGGGGGGCTGCCGACAATGCTTGATACAGGGGATTTACGTAAATGGTAAACCACGGGACCTGTGGTTTACCATTTACGTGATTTCCAAGAAAAAAGTATTGCATATAACGGAAAAATTTGTTAAAATATATACAAATTTTAGACAATTAAAAGACATAAAGACATAAAAGTCTTTATGGAAAGAGGATAATATGGCTCTTGAACTTACACAGGCAGAACAGTTGATCATGAAATGCATCTGGTCAGGGGACGAAAGCTTATCGATTGCAGAAATTGTGGATATTTTA
>Ga0153997_1000382_pt1 | contig 13198 bp, 10 predicted proteins | sample TSNC081MetaG_FD_104750 | JGI IMG/M metagenome (GOLD analysis project Ga0153997, IMG submission 104750) | Attine ant fungus gardens microbial communities from North Carolina, USA - TSNC081 MetaG | ecosystem: Host-associated > Fungi > Mycelium > Unclassified | place: USA: North Carolina, Lumber...
AGGCATAGCCCCGAGTCGATGATTTTAATTTATCAAAATAGTCGAAAATAATCTCACTGAGCGGCAGATGGTATGTCAGAATAACCCGATTGGCATCAAGATATTTCATATCTTTAAACTCGCCGCGTTTGTCCTGAGATAGCTCCATGACGACGCCTACGTAGTCATTGGGAACCATTACCGTCGCTTTTACATAAGGTTCTTCAACATGATCAATTTCTTGAGTCGTTGGCAATTTAGACGGATTTTCGATTTCAAGCACTTGGCTGTCGGTTTTAAATACGCGGTAAATAACACTGGGCGCCGTAGTAATTAGCGTTAAGTTATACTCGCGCTCCAAACGCTCCTGAATGACATCCATATGCAACAATCCAAGAAAGCCGCAGCGAAAACCAAAACCAAGCGCAATCGAAGTCTCCGGTTCAAAAACAAGTGAAGCATCATTTAATTGCAGCTTCTCCAGCGCATCGCGCAAGTTCTCATAATCGGAACTGTCGACAGGATACAAGCCACAATAGACCATCGGAGTAATTTTGCGATAGCCTGGTAATGCCTCAGCTACGGGCCGGTCGGCGCCGGTAATAGTATCCCCCACTCTTGTATCTTTGACATTCTTAATGCTTGCTGCAATAAAGCCGACCTGTCCTGGTCCTAATTCCTTGACATTAGCAAGATAAGGGCGGAAAACACCAACCTCGGTAATTTCAAATACTTTATTAGTAGCCATCATTTTAACTTTCATACCTGGTGTGATACAGCCGTTCATCACCCTGACATACGCGATTACACCTTTATAGGAATCGAAATGGGAATCAAAAATAAGAGCACTTAAAGGTTGATCTACTTTGCCTTGAGGTGGGGGAATCGTTTTGACAATGGCTTCGAGAATAGCCTCAATACCAATTCCCGTCTTGGCACTAGCCAGGACGGCATCAGTCGTATCTAAGCCGATGACGTCTTCAATCTCTGCCATGACGCGTTCTGGTTCTGCACTCGGCAGGTCAATTTTATTAATGACTGGAACAATTTCAAGGTTATGCTCAAGCGCCAGATACACATTAGCCAGCGTCTGGGCTTCAATCCCTTGAGCCGCATCTACTACTAGAATTGCGCCCTCACAAGCGGCCAGACTACGGGAAACTTCATACGTAAAATCAACGTGCCCCGGGGTATCAATCAGATTGAGCATATACGTTTCGCCGTCTTTTGCTATATAAGACAGTCGGACGGCCTGAGCTTTAATGGTGATGCCGCGTTCACGCTCAAGTTCCATCTGATCCAAGACCTGGTTTTCCATCTCACGGGCAGAGAGAGCTCCTGTGTACTCCAGCAACCGATCGGCAAGTGTTGACTTGCCATGGTCGATGTGGGCAATAATCGAGAAGTTGCGAATATGTTGTGTATCCATCAAACTGGGGCTCCTCCCTGGTATAATAACACTTTTATGCATATTTCTATAAATTATACCATCTGCGGCCCGCCAACTGCAAGCTCTACATCTATCATCTTTAGAAAACCCTACTGGTATCAGCAGGCCCAATAGCCTATTCGCGCACATATTCAGCAATTTGCTTACGAACCTGTTCCAGTTTGCTTCTCATTTTTTGATAGGCGGTCTCCAAATAGGGTTTAGCTTGCTGCCAGTATTCATGTGTTTTTCGCTTTGCGGCAAATGCCTCTGTCCGAAATTGCTGCTGCCAGACGTCAAGCCAATATCGTACACGCGAGCCATCCGCTTCCACCCGATGAGCAATACGGGCCATATAATCGGGAAAGCTTGTAACACTATTGCGTTGAACCGAAGGGATACTGTCCCAAGGCGCTTTTCCCAAAGTCAGGCCATGCCCAAAAACATAAGCCAAATACACATGCTCTTGATTACGCCCAATATAAAAGAACCGCGGTTGCTCCAAACGCTCTGTAAGCGTGGCCAACTGATGTTCGGCTACTCCCACGCCAATGACAATAACTGTTAGCAATATGAGCAAGCCCCGGGCGATTATCGCGGTATCGCTTGCAGCCACTCGCTTGGACACAGCACCCCTCCTTATGGACTGCCCCTTACACACGACGTTAGGACAATCTACCAACGGAACAAGCAACGTACTATCTGTTTTCGGCAAGAATTTCGGTTAATATGTCGCCAAGGATTTCCATGCTGCGCTCAGCCTCCTCCTTGGTGCTTTCATGCGACCCGACTTCCAGCAACAAAGCCCGTGGATGAAGATGCTGGTTATACCGCCATTCCACCAACTGAATACCGCGGCATATTCCGGGATATTTTGCATTCAGCCTGGCGTCAATTAATTTTGCAAATGCATGATTTTGCTGCCAATGAGGTTGCGGCAAATCTTGATGCCCGGTAGCGACAACGATCGTAAGCTTAGCAACCGACAAGCCGTTGGCTATCCCAGTTACATTGTCACGACTTTCAGCATCTCGATGAATATCAAAAATCATCTGGATAGACGGATTATTGGTCAACATCTTTTGTGCTGTAATTTCCGAAGGCCCATACGCCTTCATAAAACTTGGATAATCATGAACGGTCGTGTTGTGAATGGCTTTTATTCCATTTTTTGCTAACCGATTGCCTAAAGCGACCCCGACATCAACTATATCGCCTCGCTGACCACCCGGCCTATGTGTCACACCAGAATTCGGAAGAAAGGACTCGGCCGTATGTGTATGATAAATAGCTACCAGCGGTTTATCGGTAGTCTTCGTAGTATCAGGATCGAATTTGGGGAAATTAGGTAAAGTGGAAGCGCTGACAGTTGGTGGGCTCGTCTTGTTAAACGCCAACATAAAGGGAATTTCCTGAGATAACAACGAACGCAAATCTTTTATGTCAATTCCAACACACAATAGTACCAATTTTTGTGTAACACTGCCCCGATTCACTGCCGGCGCTATTGTCACCACTCTCTGTGACTGACCTGCTGTCGACAAACCGGGAATCCCTAAAAATAGCACGTCCTTTGCTTTAGGCCAGATCGACGGCAGCGGTTGTCTGTAATAGGACGACCCACTTACCGGGATGGCATTTGTTTGTATGCTGAGGTATACAGCTAGCGATAAGGAGCCTGCGATTAAAATCATTACGCCAATTAGTGCCATATAGAGCAGCTTCGCGGTGCCATAAACATACAAGAAATTGAATAGATATCTATAATTTCTGCTTTCTTTTCGTTGTTTTCTCGTTATTGTTACCATTGCCGCCTCCGCCAGGTCCCATTAGGGTCGCTACTCGTTAATTTTGTTTACATACAATGTATATGCCTGGCGGCAAGGCGATAGTACAGCTATTAGTGGACTAGTACTCTAATAACAATCAGTGTAAATACATATGGATGTTGTCGTAATCAATATGGGGATGCATAGCTTGATTGATACCACCGGCAACGACGGCGGCAATATCTTCAATCAGCCTGTCTACCTCCTTGGGCGTTACCATAAGATCGCCAAGCATATCTGGCAGTACCTGGCGGACAATCGTATGACGGTCCTGATCAGACAGATTGGCCATGCTTTTGAAATATCGGCCAAAGGCAGCATGCTCCTGCAGCGTATCAATCGTATCCATAGCGATTGTTGAAGCATGTACGACAGTGGGTACGCCAATAGCAATAACAGGTACACCTAACGAAGACTGAGTAAGGCCAAAGCGCTTATTACCGACGCCGGAACCAGGATGAATACCAGTATTGGCTAATTGTATCGTAGTAATTACCCGATGACTGGAAGCAGCTGCCAAGGCATCGATGGCAATGACCAAACTCGGCTTGATTCTGCTGACAATTCCCGAAATAATTTCAGTGGTTTCCATGCCTGTTATGCCCAAAACACCGGGAGAGATGGCACATACCGAGCGCACGCCGCCTTTTAGTTCCGGTGACAGCATGTCCTGCAGATGGCGAGTCACGACAATTTTTTGAGTGGCACGCGGTCCTAAGGCATCAGGAGTTACATTCCAGTTACCGAGCCCAACGATCAAGACAGTTGCGTTACGCGGCAGATCGACTAATGCTGCCAGTTCGGTCGCTAAAAAGTTCATTATTTTCTGCTGCAGCGGTGTGTTCTTATAGCGCATACCTGGCGCTTCAATCGTAATATAACGTCCCTGGGCCTTGCCCATCACGCGTTCAGCTTCAGGTGTACTGATATGTACGCGGGTTATTACGGCATCTTCATCTTCACCTGTTTCAACCAACACACCGGGAATGTCTTCTTTTACCCGTTTTGTCAGCATTTCACGCGCTTCTAAAGCCAGATCGGTCCGAACTGTATTAAACAGCTGATTCATGATTTTCTCTCCTTTATGCGACAAATGCTTCAGACCTATCTTATCCGAAAAAAATGTGGTCTATACGATAGTCAGATTAGTTTATTGTTTTAGTTTATTGCTTGCATTTTCCTATAGTCTATGCTAGAATAGTTCAGTAATATATACATAAGGAGGTGAATTACTTGCCAAATAAAATAGCATCTGAGCGTAGCGTAAAAACTGACGCTGAACGGCGTGCCCGCAATTATTCGGTGAGATCAGCGATTAAGACTTCTATCCGTAAGGTGGACGAAGCTGCACGTGCCGGTAAACCAGATGAGGCCAAGAACCTCCTGACTAATGCCGCCAGTATTATCGACAAAGCAGCCGCCAGGGGCGTTATTCATAAAAATGCCGCGGCCCGTAAAAAGTCCCGTCTTGCTCGTAGAGCAAATACCGCTCAACAAGCTCAATAATAATAGCCAAACCCTGTCCATACATTTAAGTGGACAGGGTTTTTTCATTGCTCGCATAGCTCGATGATTATTTTTTCCAACACTACCGGACCGGCCTGACCTGATTTTAAATCCCGGTCAGCCGCAGCCAGGCTGAGCACGGCTTGTTTTAGTTTACTATCACTAAATCCCCGGCTTTGCTTCATCAGCTTTTCACCAATGAAGCCAGGTAGTTTTAGTGATTCAGAGACTTGGCGGCTTGCAAAGCCCCTATGCAATAATTCTTTAACCTGCCATAGCTGCCTGACTTGCCGGGCTAACAAGGCCAGTATTCTGACCGGATGTTCACCTGCCGTCAGCTGATCACGCAACAGCGTGATAGCCTGAGCTGTCTGTCTTTGACTTAATGCTTCAACCATAGCAAAGATTGATACCTCCGGTACCGCTGACAAAATCTTAAGCAAATGCCGCCGGGTAATATGCCTTTCACCTGAGGTGTATAAAATTATTTTTTCCAACTCGTTGTTAACAAAGTCTAGCGAAACCTGCGGCATCAAGCTAATAGCCGCCAGCAAGTGAGACTCTGCCTCATGGGACATTTTTGCTTTTAGCTCAGTAAGTCGCTCTGTCAACCATAACCGTAACTCTTTGGCCTTAAGCGGAGCTGCTTCCAAAACTATCCCATTTTTTTCTACAGTCTTGTAAACCTTACGGCGCTTGTCAGCTTTGGCCGGCGTAATAAACACAAGATGGCTATAAGCAGGCATATTGCTAAACAGACTAATTAACCGCTCATCCTGGGGATCCGCCTTAACCTGACTATCATCGCCGCCATTTAAGCGGCTGGCGCTAAACAATGTTGTATTCCGGACAATAATTAGATTCTTCCCTCCAAGAAACGGTATTGTTTCAACTGTATTGACCAGTTCCGCCACCGGCGGGTCATTTTCGAAAACGATAAGATTCATATCCCTGTCTTCAGGGGCAACTAACTTGTTGACGAGCGCTTGCTCAACCTGCCGACTGTAATAGACTTCTTCACCATACAGCAGATACACGGGGGCAATTTTGTTTTGTTTAATGGCAGTTAATACTGCTTTATAATCCATATCTCACCATTCTTACGCTTATTTATTGACAGCGGCGCTGTCGGAAAAAGTGTCGACTGTGATATTTTTTCCATCTGACTTAAAAACTATGGCTCCCTGCTTATCAGTCCGATATATTTTTGTATTTATCTCAGCAAACCGCTGTAATGTTTCAGTGTGTGGATGCCCAAACTTGTTGCCATAGCCGGCAGAAATAACGGCATATTGGGGCGAAGCAGCCTCAAGAAACGGCTTGCTGCTTGACGTCCTGGAGCCATGGTGTCCGACTTTCAGTACAGTGCAGGGCAGAAGCCCCTGGGACACAAGCGTCGTTTCCCCCTCGGCTTCCAAATCTCCCGTAATCAAAAAGCTATGCTGACCATAGCTTACTCTAATGACACTTGATACTTCATTGCTAGCTGCAGCGTTACGGCTGACCGTATGCTCCCCAACCGCCTGCTCAACAGTAAACAATACATCGTCAAGACAAAAGCTTTGCCCGGTGTAGGCAGGAATCACCGTGACAGCCGGCTTGCTGCGCAGCAGCGCTTGAACCGGTTGTGAATATTTTTCTTTGGCCACTATCACTTTGTTAACACCGATCTGATCGGCGACCCCCGCTGCCCCACCGGTATGATCCTGATGACCGTGAGTCAGTATGAGATATTCAACAGCCGTAACGCCATAATGCTTTAGATATGGGGCAACAACCCTCTCGCCAATGTCAAAGTTAGAACTGCCGCCAGTATCGATCAGCACCGCTTGGCCGCGCGGTGTGATGATCAAAGTTGCGTCACCTTGACCAACGTCAATAAAGTGGACGGTTAATGGTCCCGGAACCAAGCTATAAGTGAACATCGCCGCAGCAACAAATAGTACCGCCAACGTGCAGCACCGAGGACTTTTCCTAATTAGTTGACCTGGCCCAGGTAGGCCAAATGGCCGCCAACCATACACCCAAGCCAGTAGTATATAATATCCGGCGCCGCCTGCCAGACCTACCGTCGGGATGTATACAGAGCTATAAGGTAAAGACGCTAAAACCGCGGTAAGTGTAGTGACAAGACCGATTAAGAGGCTGCTAATGACAAAGATAATATTGCCAAAGCTAGAAGCAATTGAGTAAACAACGACACCAGCCAGGCCAAGCAGAATGACCAGTTCAACAGCAGGTAAGACGATAATATTTGCTGCAAAAGAGATTAACGGGAAACTGTTAAAATACCAGGCAATAAACGGCAGTACACCCAGCTGGGCACTCAGGGTTACGGCCAAAGGGCCTGCCAGCCAAGCAGGCAGCCAGGACAACCGCTGTAATGTTTGTGGATATAAAAACACTAATCCAGCTGTAGCCCCAACCGATAGCTGAAAACTAATGTCATACAGCATGAGCGGCTGATAAATCAGCATAGCCAATGCTGTAGCTGCCAAGGCGGCCGGCGCATAGGCTTCACGGCCAAAAACTACCGCAAGTAAACTGATTACTCCCATAATGGCCGAGCGAATGACCGGCGGGGTAAAGCCGCTGATAGCGGCATATAAAATGATTGTCACGGCGGCTATCAAAAGTGTTGTCAAGGAATTCAATCCCAACCAATTGCCCAGCCACCTGATCAGACCGGCCACAAGTGCCATGTGTGCGCCTGATACCGATAAAATATGAATTAAGCCGGTTGTGGCAAAATCTTGGATCACGTTTTTATTGATACCTTGGTAGCCGCCAAACAATACGGCCGTTAAAATAGCGGCATCGTTTACCGGCATGACTTTTTGGAACCCGGCAATAACTGATTGCTGCCAACTGGCAAGCACAACCTGCCAGTTAGCATTATCAACGGCTTGCCGCACCTTGATATCATGCCCCTGGATAGACATGCGCGCCGTGATATTCTGCCGTTTGAGCGCAGCAGTCATATCGATTCGGCCAGGATTGTTATAGCCGTGTAACGCCATTACTGTACCACTGGCGACTACTTTATCGCCATAGGCGGCAAGCTTATCTGGCGCGCCTTTATACATGGCAGTTATCCGGACTTTGCCGCTGGCCTGCATAAATGAGCGCCTAAATGAGCGCCGGTGCTTAGGCTTTATTTTTTCGATATTAACAATATAGCGCACATACTGGCTTTGCTCGTCGATTGACGTTATTTCCGGAACGGCAGCCACTGTCCCTGCGAGGTCGATCTCGTGGCCGATATAATGACCGATATTGTCGGAGCGCACTACTATATCGTGACTATAATAGATGATACCGGCAATAAAAAACAAACCGATGACCGGCCAGATACTTTGTTGGCTGCCGTGCTTTACTCGCCATACGGCTAGCAGCAGCAAAACAACAGCTAACGCTGTAACAACAGGGATATTCCAGCTATATAGCCCGGCAAGCCAGATGCCTGCAGCAAAAGCGGCACAGACAAATAAGATGATATTGCTCAGCGATTCCATAGCTATAAGGAAATTTTATCTTTAAACTGGTTATATTTTGCCTCACCAATACCTGGTACTTTTTTGAGATCGACAGTGTCTTGAAAAGGTCCGTTTGTCGTGCGGTAGTCAATGATACGTTCAGCCAGAGCCGGTCCAATTCCCGGCAGTTTATCAAGCTCTGCATTAGAAGCCGTATTTATATTTATTTTGCCATTATCACTGCCACCGGCACTAGCAGTGGCAGTGACCGGTGTTCCCTTTGCAGTGCCTGCGGCAATAGTGGTGCAGGGAACATTGACTTGCATTTCATCCTTTAATCGCAAGGCAAGATTAATTCTGGCAGCATCGGCGTCAGCCGCAAAGCCACCTGCCATCGTGACGGCATCAACGACTCGGCTGCCTGTAGCCAGCTTATACACCCCCGGCTTATTAACACCGCCGCTGACATACACGATAATATCATCGCCCGCGCCACTATCTGCAGCCTCGCTGTTAGAGCCTGAATAGGCTGGTGGCGGTGTCACGATAATCTCATCCGGACGTGCTGCGCTTTTTTGCCAATAACTGTGAAAACTGCAAGCTAGTATCCCACATGCCAGCCCAATAACAATTATCAGCTTTTTCTGCAGAATTCCCATAGCTAACCCTCACATATTTCTGTTTTTGAATATATTTCAACAGATTGCGATGATATCCTGCACAGTTTTCATTTATTGGGTAGGCTTTTCCATATATCGCTATTGACATTATTTCGCGATTTGGTTACCATACATTTGTAGAATAGTGGTCCGGAACTTGTAGGATGGCAGTACGCTAAAGAGCCGTGCAAGCGGGTGGTAGTATCCGGCCATAGTCAATTGAGAGTGTAGAAAGGTAGGATGGTTGATGTCTATTCAATTTTTCATCGTAGTCTGTTATATTGTTATGCTGTTTGCAATTAGTCTCTACGCCAAACGTAAAGCTGCGGGCGGCAGCCTAAACTTCTTATTCGGCGGCCGTCAGATGAATACCTTGTTGGTAGCGGCTAATATCACCGGGTTAGCGGTCGGTGCCGCCTCAACGATTGGTGTTGCCGAAAATGCTTTTTCATCAGGTATTGCCGCCGGTTGGTATAATGCGGCGTGGGCGGCCGGCGCCTTAGTAATGGGTGTGTTGGCAGCCGGTAAATACCGGGAAATGAACTGTACAACCGTCCCTGAGTTATTTGAACGATATTATGATAAAAAAGGCCGGATTATTAGTGTTATTGGCTTAATCACCATTCAACTGGTTATTACTTCAATGCAGTATCTGGCAGGTGGCGCCATTTTATCCTCCATGCTGCCGGAAATATTCTCATTCAACGGCGGTATGATTACCAGCGCCATCGTTTTCATAGGCATAACGCTGATAGGAGGACTATGGTCTTCCGGCTTGTCCAATGTTGTCAGTGTGACGTTAATCTATATCGGGATTGTAGGCGGGACAATCATGACGATTAACCAACAGGGCGGGTTATCGACTATCGCGACTAGTTTACCGCCAGGTCTCGATTGGTTTGGCCCTATTGGCGGACTTGGCCTGGCTAGCATCATCGGCTGGTTTGCCGTTATGATTACCCAGTCATTATCGGCACAGGGTCCTGTACAAATCGCCTGTGGTGCCGCCAGTGCCACGACTGCCAAACGCGGTTTTATTTGGGGGGCTATCTTGATTTTCCCAGTCGGTTTTTTGTGCGCTATTATGGGCCTGGCTGCCAAGGTTGCTTTTCCTGAAGTCAATGCTACAATGGCCTTGCCGAAAATTATCATGGGTCTTAATCCTATTTTCTCCGGCATCACGCTTGCAGCCCTTTGGGCTGCCGATGTATCGACAGCCTGCACATTGCTGCTTGGCGCCGGCACTCTGTTTGCTCAGGATATTTATAAGCGGTTTATAAACCCTAACGTAACTGAAAGCAAATATGTCGTCATCAACAGAGTCAGTATTTTGGCATTAGGGTTTATTACCTTATGGTTGGCCTTCAATGCCGTAGGTATTTTGAAAACGATGCTGCTGGGATTAAGCCTGACTACTGCATTTACTCTCGTTTTTTTATGTACCATCTTTCTCCCAGGCCTATGTCGTCGGAATACGGCCTTCTATACTACACTAGCCGGTATTTTAGCGTTGCTTGCTTGGCAATTAATCCCAGAGATCAGGGTATTTGCCCACCCGATCTATCTCGAGTGGCTAGTATGTATCGTAACATTTCTAGCAGTTGCGGTGCTTGATCCGCAGAAAATTTCGGTTCAGCACCTCGAACAAGACCTAGAACAAGAAAGATATAATCAGAAAGATATAATCAGGGAGATATAATAATGAAGGAAGTAACAAGCATCGATGTTGGACGGGCTGCGCTGCGCATAGCAATTAGTGAAACAAGGCAGGATGAGCACGACATCCGCCAGCAGTTTGCCCAGGAAAATATGCTGGCAGTGGCTGTAGATTTTGGCGGAGAATTTATTCCATCTGTAAAAAAAATGATTGAACGGGCCGTTGTAGCTGCCCAGCGGCAAAACATTGTTCCTGCTAATCATATCGGTGAAGGGGCCGTTGCCGGGGCGGTACGCGGCGCGATAGAACAGATTGCCGCCAAGGCTGTAGGACTCAACATCGGTGGCAAGATCGGCATTGCTCGTCATGGCGAGCATCTTTGCGTAGCCGTTTATTGCGGTGTTGGCGTATTAAATCTTAATGAGATTGCCATTGGCTTGGCTCACCGTTCAATCCCGATAAACAAATATCTATAATAGGAACAGGTACCGGCAAGCCGGTACCTGTTCCTATTATAGATATTCTATCCCATTAACATTATGGTAGTATCCTATCAGTCTATTAACACTAGACCAAGAATTGCCCGTGCCGGCACGCAAGAGATGATAAGTCTACTAAAGAAAGCAGGAACTTCTCCTCTCAGCGCCTAACTATATTCCTTTATACCAAATGGTAAAAAATCACCGTTGATTCATACGTTTGATCTTCCGACTGCCACGCCGCTATTGCCGATCCCAACAAAAAATCATGAGAGACCCCCAACAGAATCATCTTCACAATGGCTTCTCTCTCGGTACATATACAAAAAAATCACCTTTCCGATATAATGTAGGTGTTCAAGCCACAATAACAAAAGGGATGGGTGATGTAAATGCCCACAAAGGCAAATATTTTATCCCCTTTTAAAGGTGGCAACGAATTAAGGTATTAAGGCTTGAACAAAGTGAAAGCCAGCGTCGTTAGGCGTTGGTCGGTAACGGCCGCTTATAGGGTGAGAAAACCATCCGCGAAGTGTGGTGCTGATTAAAAAACTTTCTGTTTTCAGGTGATCTGTCGTTTGCTGCCGAGTAAAAAGTAAAAGACTGAGCATCCAGACAAAAGACGCTCAGCCTCCGCTACTGTTATCAAATGCCTCGAAATAATTGAGCTAACACTCGATACTTAGCATCACGAAGAGCCTGGTCGTAATCGACGATATACCACTCGCCATCAATTTTTTCAAGCCCAACAGGCTTGACGAACATTGCAAGGGAGTTTTGTTGTTGAAGAGTAGTTACAGCGGCCGCATAATTACCTTGTTGAGCAACAATTTTTACTGACAGCAAATTAGCGTTTTTAATTGTTGCACGATCTTGCCCGGTAACAAATTTAAGCACTGTCTGCATATCCTTAGCAGATGACGGCGATACATAAAGTGCAGCCTCGTTCATGCGATTGTCTTTGGCGGCATCAAAAAAACTATGTATCACCTGTTCAGAAGATAGCCCTGACTGACGCTCAACTTTACTGCCACCACCACAACCGGCAGCCATAACCAATGCTACGATAAATAATGTGACTAAAATTAACTTGTTTCTCATAATAAGCTATTTAACTCCTTTTATTCGATGTTATGGTAACAAGATATAATTGTATTATATCACATACTATAACTGTTGAGTATATGGCTGTACTGTTAAATACTGCCTAAATCGTTAATCAAGCTATTACAGCGGCATTTACTTCAATCAGCGCTGACTTTCGGAGCGTCCGAGCAAGGTTACACACATTACCGGGCGAAACCCCAGTCCGGTAAAGAACAGCCATTTGGATGGCAGCGAGTCATGGTGGCTGCCCGTAATGAGAAGCCTTAAGCGTTAACAGGCAGGCACTAGGCCTGAACCTAGTTGTATGACTGATTAGCAAATCATACGAGGAGGATATTATGGATTTATTCAGAACAAAAAGCATTGAAACTTTGAGATCAATGGCCGAAGTGTCAGGAATGAAAAAAAGTCTGGGCGCTACTGATTTAGTATTGTTAGGCATTGGCTGCGTTATTGGAACCGGCATTTTTGTACTTACCGGGATTGCCGCTGCCCAATATGCAGGTCCAGCAGTAACGTTATCCTTCGTCATCTCTGGTCTGGCCTGTGCACTTGCCGCCCTGGCCTATGCCGAATTGGCTTCCATCGTACCCTCAGCGGGGAGCGCCTATACGTATACTTATGCCGCACTCGGCGAATTTTTAGCTTTTATCGTTGGCTGGAATTTGATTTTAGAATATACCGTTACTGCTAGTGCCGTAGCAGCCGGCTGGTCCGGCTATGTGATCGGACTGCTACAAGCCGGAGGTATAGATTTGCCGAAAGCGTATACTTTGGTGCCGGCCGACGGCGGTATCATTAATGTGCCGGCAATTTTAATCACCTTGTTTTTAAGTTTCCTGTTGGTGCGTGGCACCAAAGAAAGCACCACATTGAATAAGGTTTTGGTATTCATCAAATTGGGTGCCGTATTTATCTTCCTGGTACTGGCAGGGCCTAAAGTCAATCCGGCTAACTGGGAGCCGTTCATGCCGTTTGGGTTTGCAGGCGTAGCTGGCGGTGCTGCTATCGTCTTTTTTGCCTATATCGGTTTTGACGCAGTTGCAACTTCGGCTGAAGAATGCAAAAATCCAGGAC
>Ga0153997_1000383_pt1 | contig 13193 bp, 19 predicted proteins | sample TSNC081MetaG_FD_104750 | JGI IMG/M metagenome (GOLD analysis project Ga0153997, IMG submission 104750) | Attine ant fungus gardens microbial communities from North Carolina, USA - TSNC081 MetaG | ecosystem: Host-associated > Fungi > Mycelium > Unclassified | place: USA: North Carolina, Lumber...
TAATATTGATGTGGAGTTAGTTTGTCCGGTAGAGAAAATATTATGCAGAGTAATTCTGTAACAACAGACTATTTCAATGGAGGTTTTTAGATTGATACGCATAATATTTTACTCCGCATTAGACTGTTTATGTGCTGAAGCACATAAGCAGTCCACCAGAACATAATCGTAGTTTTTCTTGACCTCATTGATACAGGTTTTCAGGATACTTTCACGGCTAATAGCATTGATAAGCCTTACTTCAAGACCTGACAACTCAATGTTTGATGGGAGCAGGTCGACGCCCTCATTGTGGTGCATGATAGCACCTTGAACACCAAAGGGTTTGTCATCCATGATGTCCTGCATAACGGTAGTGAGCGTAACGGGAATATCATCTGGTCTGGTATATCCCAATGCCATAGTCAAATTTGCCTGTGCATCGGCATCAACAAGTAATACCTTGTTTCCTTGCTTTGCCAGACCTACACCCAGATTGACCGCCGTTGTGGTTCTTCCGACACCGCCTTTTTGGTTGGTCAGAGCAATTACTTTACTGTTTGACATTTGTGCGTCCTCCTTTCGCATAAATTTAGCCACCTTGTCAGGGCGGCTATGTAAAAGAGAGCATGAAAAAAGCCGCTTACTCTTTCATTTAAGAATAAGCGGCATATATTATAATATTAGGTTAAATGCGTTGTACTTTCAGCTTCTTAACAGGTGCATTTACGACCTTGAAAATCAGTTCGTCAACGCAGTCTGTATATCTGCCTTGTTGAATGAGTTGATTTTTCAGCTCCACAAGGCTATGTAGTAAAATTGTTCTTTCTTGGTTATCCACATATAAATGCTTTTTCTTTTCTCTCATAACAGCACCTCCTTAGAATTTCATTATATTGAGATAGCATGAGAATTTCAAATCTGTAATTTGGAATTTAGTTGTCTTCATAAAAAGGATAGTCAAAGATGATTTCATCTTCACACTCTCTTTTACCTCCAAGTTTTTCATATACATGACAAGCATTGTGCAGGCTCTTTGATGAACACAGAAACAAATTACAAAACCCTTTGGTATTTGCGTAGTTTAGTATGTTTTGCAAAAAGCGTGTTCCATATCCTTTATTTTGATATTGGGGCAGTATATCAATTGAATGCAGATACATTTCTATTTTCCCGTCTGGTCTTGCTAATCGACAAGCATACGCAAGTCCAATAGGTTTATTATCTAATAAATAGATGAATCCATACGCTCCGCTGGTTCTAATAAAATCTTTCAAAATTTCAATATCAAAAACCTTATCATCATTTTCCATAAGCTCTTTCAATCCGTGGATGCTTAATTCATCTAAGATTTCAAATTTCTCCATTGTAAGTCTCCTTAAATAAATTCTTGTTTTTCTATCTACCTTAGAACCGATTATATCACAATTTCATCTGCAAATCAGAACTTATTACACCTACTTAACGAGTCCTTGAACAAGGAACACTCGCCTTTTAAATTAGCAAGGATTTTAGCACGGTTTTTTCGCAAATTAGCAGGAGAGCCATTTTGATTAGCAAACTTCATGAAAATCTTGCTAATCATTAGCAAGCTAATCCGTGATAAAAAACCTTTGTTCAATTCCTCAATGGTCAAATCCGATTAGCAGAAATTGCTCCTGCTAATCGCAATTTGCTACGAGTTCAAATTCTCTCGGAAAATATATAAAGCCGAAAACCTTGATTCTACAAGACTTTCGGCGTTTTTTGTGGCGTCCCCGAGACGATTTGAACGTCCGACCCTTCGCTTAGGAGTGGCACTATATCCTATATAACAGCTACCTCATAAGTTTAACAAATCCCTGTATTTCCTTGCTTTTCACCCGATACTCGTGTTAGATTGTACCCTCGTATTTCTGCTAATCTTAGAGTGTTTTAGACCCTCTTTTTTGCAGTCAATTAGCAGGTCGTCTGTAATTTGGGAATTGTTACAGTGTCAAACAAGTGCTATCTGCTATTGTTATATCTGCTACATACTCTAATTTATCTTCTGAGTTTAAGCAATGTTATCCTTCAATTGATACTAACATTTCATTGGCTACTAAAATAAACTTTTCTACATAACTCTCCGATAGCATTTTATTTGTATTATGGCTGCTAAAGTCTATATTATTAATCTCTTCTCTACCATAATATTTGTTTTCTTCCTCGCTTTTTAATGTCGTTGTTAGAATGATTTGATTACTAATTTCTTTAAACATATTCAATGCCCGTTCTTCTCTGTCTGTTGACAAATCCTCAGCTCTAAAGGAATCTATCACAATAGGATATTTATGATTCAATTTTTTTTGAAAAGCAAACATTTTAGACATATGGAATTCTGTTGCCTCACTTCCAGAATATGTTTTTCCTCTTATTGTGAAGATATCTTTATACTCATCTTTCCCGTCTAGGTCAACACTTTTATAAAATCTATTCATTTCAGAAACTATGGATTCTAATAGTGATTGCTGACGTTTCATCACATCTTTAGATATAGCATCTTTTGTTTCTAACTGTTCATTTAACCCATTCAAATCTGCATCAATTTCTTTCAAACGCTCATCTGCATCTTTTGAATCTGTTAATTCTTGTGACATAATTAGTAATGCATCTAAAGGAATATCCTCTGCACTTATACATGCGTCTAATTCTTTTTGGCACATATTGATTTCACTTGTTAGCCTTGTGATTTCCTCACTATAAATATCTACTTTTTCTTTAATAGACTCTAATATCTGTTTTCTCATTTCTACTGTAGATATATCAAAAGAAAATTCCGTATCTGCACTTTCATATGCGATATGATTCGACCCGCAATCCAAGCAAGCTATTTGCCCTGATTTCATTGTTCTGTTTAACGAACGTAGCTCTTTTAATGTCATCTCATTTTTTGTCCGCCTTGAGATAGCACTATTTCTTTCTTTTTTCAATATCAAAAGTTTGTTTTTTATTTTTTCAACTTCCTTTAGGGTGCTTTCAAGAGCCAATCTATCGTTAGTAGCACTTAGATATTCTAAGGCAATATTGCTTTCCTTTAAAATCTTATTCTCTTTTAGCAATTTGCCCTTTTCATTTTTTAATTTATTAATCTTTTTCTTAACTTCTTCAATATCTTCAATAGTGTCGGTTGTCGTATCAAGTCCGTCCAAAGAATATAATAATTTATAAAAATCCACCTTCTTATAATATCCACTATTAACAATATCGCTTGTTAATTTCTTGTCCTGCCCTACAAAAAAGACTTGGATTAAAAGTTCCGGGTCAACTATCTTCTTTACGTTATCTTTCAAAATAATTGGCAGTTTCTCAATTCTTTTGTTCCAATAGCGTTTAAATTCTGCTGTGTTATCAAACACGGAATATTCATCTTTTTGTTTGATTACATAGCTTTCGCCTCTCCTACATATTTTTATCAATTCTCCATTGCATTCTAAATATAATATATAATAATAGTTTTCATAAGGAAATGATGCGGGAAAAATCGGTCTATTACCCAGACAATACATCATTCCTTGTATTACAATTGTTTTTCCTTTATTATTATCGTTACTAGATATTATATTAAGACCTTCTTGAAATTCTTCATTAATGTATGCTTCTTCCGCATTTCCTATAAAAATAGATTTTAAAATCATAAGTCAATCCCATCCTTAATTTTTGATATAAAGTATTTCAAAGAAAGTGTCTCAAAATTCATGCATCTATCAACTACATTTCCGTCTAATTTCCTGTATATGCTATTGACATCATCTACTGGATTATTAACAATTGTATTATATATATTTTCAAACAGTCGCCAAAATTCCTCTTGTCCATTGACATTAAATAGTGCTTTCGACAAATCCAGCTGACAATCTTCTAATAAATTATTTCTTCGTTCCTCTGGGAACTTTGTATAGATGTCAATGAATGATTTTGGAATACCTGTTCCGATTACCTGTTGATTTAAAATCCTATTTAACACTAATAATCTGATTTCTGCTGAAGACATATGCCTGCCATAATTCAATGCCTCATCCGGTGCTTCTAAAGTTATTCCTTCCACCACCCCAATATTCTTCTTTCCAGCCTGTTTGTCTCTAATTTCATTGAAAATAGCAATCAATGTATCTTCTTCTGGAATGATTGATGGATTTAGTTTTATTATCTTTTTTATGTAATCACTTTTACTTAGATTATCAACTACAAAATATACTTTTTCTAAAAATTCGGTTATCTTATCATCGTCTATATCTTCATCCGCAATATATGTTTTTGCCTTGCACTCATCAAGAAGTCCTTCTCGAATTTTCTTCAACGCATCCGTTTTTATATTTGAAGTGTCAAAGTTATAAGGTTTATCATCTCTACGCAATGTATTTGTCACACCGCCTAGAAATATTATGTATTTATCAAATTCAAAATCGCTAACAAAGTTTTTATATAAGGTTACTAGTTCAGTGCCAATCATATATGGTGAAGAGCTTTTTGCACCTTTAGATTGCATATCCCATAGCTTATTTGACATTCTTGACATACCTGTTAAATCATTGAAAAAATCAACTACAAAATAATATACTTCATTACTATCTTTTCTGAAATTCATAAGATATAGCAATGCTTTTGTCTCTGCTTCCGCTGCCGATGGTCGCAGCTTTTCAGAAGATTTCACAATATATGACATAACTCTCTTCCTCCTTGGTACACACATTCTACGTACTTAGTATTTATTCATCAAAGGAGTATAACAAACTATTATAGAATCTACCTTCAAACTTAATATAAGGACAATTATATCATCAAAATGTAAATTTTTCCACAAAAAGAAAGGCAGTTCCACAACTGCCTTTCCTTGCAATTATAAATTCTTTGCTAATGATTTCAGTAAAGCTGACATTTCAGGATTTGCAAGCAACTTTAACACCATTTCTTGGTCTACCTCTGCGGTCTGTACTACCTCCTGCTGTACTTCCTCAACCTGCGGTGCTACTTTGCTCTGATAGAACTGTTCCTCAAACTTCTGGGCATTTATCCGTCTGTCATCATCTATGATGTGGGAATATACATCAGCCACCATTTTAACCTGTGCGTGTCCAGAGTCACCCTGTACGGATTTCATATCGCCGCCGTTGAGCTTCAGCTTGTATGTGATACTCGAATGGCGGAAGCTATGAAATACAACGGGCGGCAGGTCATTGTCTGTAATGAGCTTTTTCAATGCCCGATTGATTACTTGTCCCTCTATTGGTCTGCCGCAGCTTGTGGCAAACACCAGATTATAGTCGATATATTCATCTCCAAACAATTCCTTGAGGTTATCCATTTCCTCACGGTGTTTTACAAGCATCTCAGCAACCGTTTTAGGCAGGAATACCTTTCTCACACTCGTCTTTGTTTTCGGCTCTTTCAGCACCAAAACAGTATGGGTGCTTGCAAGTGCAGGGGGGAACTTAAAGATTACACCCTTTTCGCCCAACTGCTCCAGAGCATCCCTGTTGACCCTTTGCAACTCCTTGTTGACGAAGATATAGGCTGTGCCTGCCTTGATGCTTTCCTCCGATATATCAATACAATCCCAAGTCAATCCAATCATTTCTCCCATACGCAGCGAACAGGAAAAGGCAAGGTTTAATGCTAACGCCAGATTATCATCATCGCAGACTTCTAAAGCCTTAAACAAGGTTTCGGCAGTCCAGATTTCACGCTGCTTGTGTTCTTCTTTCGGAAGCGTTGCATTGAGTACGGGATTTCTCGACATCAGCTCCCATTTAACTGCTTGATTGAAAGCGTTGCGGAGCAGCTTATGAACTTCTCTGACCGTATGGGCTGTGAGAAATTCGTTGTTTGGTTTACGATTATTGATTACCCTTGTCTTGACGGTGAGCAGACTCTGATAATACTTATCCATTACTCTGGGTGTCACATCTTCCAATTTCAAGTCACCAAGCATCGGATTGATGTAATTGAAAATCAAACTCCGTCTTGCTTCATAAGTGGACATTGCCCAAGTGTTTACGCCGTAAATAGCTGTATATTCTTCAAGTAGGTCGCTGACCGTTTTTGCTGACGGTATAATGAAATTGCCTGTTTCCTGCTCATATTCAATCTGTATTTTACGCTTCTTTGCTTCCGCATTAGTCGCAAAGGTTTCCCACTTCTGCCGCTTTACGCCGTTTTCATCCTCAAAAGTATAGACTACTGAAAAACGGTTTTTTCTTTTTACGATTGATGCCATACATCAACACCTCCTTATATTTTGCTATCAAGCCACGCATCAAAACTGGCTTTTATTATACGAATACCACTACTCATACGAATGCTCTGAAATTTATTCTGCTTTATCAAACCGTATGCAGTAGGGCGGCTTATTCCAAGTATCTGTTGAATTTCTACAACAGAATAACTCTTTTTAATTGGAACTGCTTTTGAAGCTCCGCTCATTTGGATTGTCTGTTCTTTTAACATTCCTCTACCTCCTTATGTATACCAACCTTTTTGTAATGGATCTGTGAGTGATACCATTCCTCAAAGCTGTCTTTGTAAATCCGTGTGCCTTGACCGACCTTTACCATCTGAAACGGTTTCTTTTTGAGTAGGTCATAAAAGGTACTCACTTCAATGCCGAGCAAATTAGCGGTTTCCTGCACCGACATTGTAATAGCCGTCCATTTCTCACCCGCAGGAGTACCGTCAACTTTCTTATAGTGAAGCTGACTGGCGTACCATTCCTCAAAACTATCTACCATAACACGCATTTTGCCTGCAACAATTATGGTTTCAAAATAATTCTTCTGAATGAGCCAGTATGATGCTGTTTTGCCCAAACCGAGCATTCGCCGCATTTCTGTAACAGCCATACTTTTTTTATTCATCAGCCTGCACCTCCGTCTGGCGGTCAAGCCAATTATCAAAACTCCTTTTGGATATTCGGTAATGACCTCCGACCTTAACGCAGCGGAAAAGTTGCTGCTTTACAATGCTATACGCTGTTGTTTTGCTAATGCCCAAAATATCTTGGACTTCATCAACCGTATATACCCGTTTCTCATATGTAACAAAGTCAGGCAATGTTACCGCACCCTCATTTAATTTTGTAATCTTATTTTCAAACATAAGCATGTTTCCTCCATAGCTTCTTTTCGGCTCGTCAGCCGTTGCAATTTGCTATATAGCCAAGCATCTTTGCTTGACTATATAGTATTGCAATTCAGAGGAAAAGTGAAATGTGCGAATCCGTTAAATTACACGGTTTCGCACACTTGACAGACATTCATTTGATTATCGAGCCAGTCATCAAAGCTCTTTTTGGATATACGAATATTCCCACCGATGCGAACGCTATGAAACACACCAGATTTAACAAGGCTATATGCGGAGTTTCTTCCTATGCCTAAAATATCCTGTATTTCATCAACTGTATAAATCCTCTTTTCATATGGTGTACTTGGCATTGCATCTGTCTCCTTATTTAATGTTGCAATTTTATCTTCAAACATCTGTACCCCTCCTTTCGGTCAGTATCACGTCCTTTTTAGCTCCGATACTGATAAGCAATTAAATCTAATTAACTCTTCATTGATTTAACTCCCTAAGATATTCTTTCTTAATCCAAGACTTACAATGATTTTCTTATCAATTCCCCACATTTCCCTTTCATCAAGGGTGACGATATATTCCCTCAATCTTGTTTTATCAATAGTTCTAATCTGTTCCAATAAAATTAAAGATGACATTGGAAGTCCTTCGATGTCATCTACTATATAATGGGTAGGCAAATTTGCCTTTGATTTTGTTTTGCTTGTAATAGGAGCTATGATTGTCGTAGGACTATGTAGATTTCCTACGTCATTCTGTACAATTAAGACGGGTCTAGTCCCACCTTGTTCGCTTCCAACCACCGGAGACAAATTAGCATAGAATATGTCTCCCCTTTTTATCATCCTGCTCATACGATACCTCCAATATAATCTGTAGTGTATTTCTCATTTTGGGACAGGCGTTTTTCATGGAAAATTACTTGACCTTTCGACCCATCAACACCGGACCCATAATGAGATGTTTTATATTGCAAAGTATTATATTTGTCCCCGACACCCCCAATACTTAGGGAAGTCATTAGGCGGCAGGCAGCGTACCTGCTCCACGGGAATTCCACCCCAACTGTCGTTCTGACAGAGCCGCCCCCATTGCGATGTCTGTGGCTGGACGGGAGTATCATTATCCTTTTTAGCTGTTATCGCAATAACAGGAGCTGCCTGTTACTTATAACCAAGTAGTTGTCGCTTGCATTTATAAAAATGATTGTGGCGTACTTGCTAACGTTGCTTACGCTCATCACGATGCTAAAAAGAACGTACCTAATGAATGAGTATTCGATTGTCAAGGAACTGCAAAAAGACAATCGATATCCACTCTCGGTGTATTCTGATTAGAAAGTAGTAACATGCCCTTTCAAGAGGTAGGCAGTGGGGAAAGGCATTTTGTCGTGGTCTATATAAATTTTTTCAAATTCTTTTTTATCCTGCTGATTCTGTCAGCTAGTGAAGAACGGGAAATCCCAAATGCAGACGCAATTTCTTCCTGTGTTTTTTCATCAAAGACATACTGTGTAATGATTTCAAGGCGTTCCTGTGGAATAGAGCGTAAATATACAGCAAGTTTCTCGTTGTCTATATCCTCAATCCAACCATATCTGGAACTGTCACAGTAAGTATCCTATACCGAAAAATTCTGAAAGAATTTTGCAAGTAACGGATTGTTGCTTTCTACCATTCCTGTTTCATAACCAAAAACCTGCTCCGGCATATTTTGATTATGGATACAATGAATACGCTCTTTTTTAAAATCCTCCCAATCATACTCATACATCATTTGAATCGCCTGCTGTTCCATTCCGGCAGCAGCATATTCTTTGCGTAACTGTTCCCATTTCTTCTCAAATTTGCGTTTCTCTGTCTCATAATTAAATTTCATTATCGTGACCTCCTGATTTTGAATTGTGTTTGTGTTCAAAATCAGGAGGTCACGGATATTTAGCGATATATGGCTGCCACTGTGTCATAACTTGTCCTTTCCGACAGCACAAAAAAAGGAGCAACAAAGCTTAATGCTCTGCTACTCCTGCCGCTGTCTGTATAAAATTCAAGCACAGTGGAAAAAGCCGCAATCAGGAAAAATACATCCTAATTACGGCTCTCAATTGTTACTATATTTTCTACAAACTGTGCCATTATACACAGTGTAATCTTCCGGTTGTCGAAAGTCAGTACGGAGTTAGTCGGGATATTGTCGGATTTTTCCCACCTGCAAAAAATGCCGGAATCCCCTGCACATCTTCCGTTTCTGAAAATAATCCCTGTAATTGCGGTATGGCAAATCCCCATATTGCAACTCCTAAAAGCAATACTGCCTCTTTTTTTCGGTCATAGTAAGTGCTGCGTTCCATAGCCAATATCTCTAAAATTTCACTTTCCGTATATTTAAACGCCCCAAGATAACATTTTGAAAGAATTTCAAAGTATGTCTTTCCATTGGTATGATAATTCAAAACTTTCATCATTGCTGTATCAATGAGGTCAATCATCCACTTAGTTTCAAACAGGCATGTAATTTTATTTTCAAAATCCTGCTTCTGCTCAGTAGGAGCAAATTAGGTAAGATACAACAATGCAGTATTTAGTTCTCTACCGTAAAGATGTTCTGCTGTCTCACAAACTAAGTCGTATCGACAAAGAGAAGTCCATACCACATCACGATATACCGACAGTATCATTTTTGATTTGTGATAGACCTCATCTTCTTCCAAATTTAATGCTGCATACATAGAGTGTATGTTCTGAATAATTCTTGTGTTCTTTCTACTCATGCGTAATCCCTTCCTTAAAATTAAGTATTTCCAGTATCTTCTATGGCGAAATCCCTCAAATGTCCTTGACATAATACGCAACTTGTATTACAATTAATGCGTAACCAACTTTCGCATTGCTCATTATAAGCAATTATGTTGCGTTTGTCAATAGGCAATACGAATTTTATTTTCTACAAGGAAGGTGTGACCTATGAAATTTGCAGACAAACTTATTCAATCACGTATAGATGCAGGCTTAACTCAAGCTGAATTAGCAAAGGCAATCAGCGTATCCCTGCGTACAATTACTAACTATGAAACAGGCAACCGTTATCCTAAAAAGCGTGAAGTATATGGGAAACTTGCCCAAGTGCTGAATGTGGATGTCAATTATCTTTTGACTGAGAATGAAGAATTTATTACCGAAGCCACTGAAAAATATGGTTCCCGTGGGGCTGTTCAGGCACAGGAAGTATTAGAACAGGCAAGGGCATTGTTTGCAGGGGGGGATTTATCTGAAAATGACCAATTAGTGTTTCTGCATGAAATACAAGGGTTATATTTAGATTCTAAAGAACATGCCAAAAAGTTTACTCCCAAGAAATATCGAAAATAACTCTATGGCTCCTGATATCTATCATGCTATCATATGCTTGATAGATTTCTTGATACATTTTACTAAGAGGGGGGATACCTATTGCGTAAGAATTACATATTTGAAGAGGTTTGCAAAACTATAAAAAAACATAAAACCCGTAACCCCTATGAATTGCTGGATGCTGTTAATGTTGACATACGGGAATCTTACTCATACCAAAATCTAAAAGGTTATTGCTATATTGCTAACCGTTCTAAATTCGTTATCATTAACGGTTTACTTGCACCTGCCGAAAAAAGGATTGTGGCAGCTCACGAAGCTGCACACCTGATTCTGCATAGGGACTTAATTAAGGCAGCACCTTTGAGGGATTTTACCCTTTATGATATGACCTCTAGTACAGAGTATGAAGCTAATCTGTTTACGGCGGACTTTCTGATTGAAGATGAAGAAATTAATAAATTATCAAACGATGATGATATGAATTATTTCAAGATGTGTCAGATTTTACATACGAGTCCGGATTTAATGAGTTTCAAACTATTCAGCCTTATTCAGAGAGGACATAATTATAATATGCCGCTGCCTATGGACAGCAAGTTCTTGGGCAAGTGAAATCCCGCCATTTCAAAGGAGATGACGGGATTTTATATTACTCTCTTACTGAAACCGCTATCCTTATTCTCATATCTTCATCCATACTATCATTGAAATTTGATGGTTTCATTCGACGTTCATGATTTTACAATGAATCAGTTTTCTTCTTTAAGCAAAGCATATATTTTCATATCCTCTGCCTTTTCGTTTTTTACTGCGTTTTTCCGTAGAACACCTTCGCAAATGAAACCAGATTTTTCAAGAATACGACAGGAAGCATTATTATAAGCAAATGGTTCTGCAAAAATTCTAATAATATCTGTATTATCAAAAATATATTGACATACTTGCCTGACTGCACTTGTGCCAAATCCCTGACCCCAGTAGGGTTCAGCAATATAATATCCCATTTCAGCGGTTTGAAAATGTATATTATCCTTACGAAATACACCGATGCTGCCGATTGCTTTGTCGTAGGCGGTTACTGCAAAAGCATATGTTGTATTTTTATCCGCTTCTAACATCGCTGTAATGTATTCTTCTGCGTCTTTAACTGTATAGGGAAGCGGCAGACCATCCCGCTGAAGCACTTACCATTATAATAAGAATAATTTCTCTGCTAATATTGTGCAAGTTCTGTGCATCCAATTTCATAAAGGATATTATGTAAAGATTTTTTTACAAATTCGCAATGGCTGTTACTACACACAAATGCATTATTTGTATCTGTAAAATTAGCCCCAAGACATCCACGACATATTTTTCGAGCATCACAATTTTGACATTTTAATATGTTTGATTTATCAAAGTGGTAATACTTCTCCTTAGCTATCAGAATAGACTTTTTTAATAAATCAAATTTATCATACACATTGGCAATTTTGAAGGCATCATTATCTATAAAATGAAAACATGGAAAGATATCACCATTAACAGATACTGAATATGTTGCAAATCCTGCGGTACAAAACCCCTTATTACCGTTTCGGTTTTTCAGAGAGAAAAGGAAAGAGTTTATAAATGTTAATGAATATCTTTCCCCATTTCTATTAGCTTTAAATATATCATGAATGGAATCCGAGATTTGAGACTTGTCCTCCAATGTATATCTTGCTTCGCAACCAGATGCAGGGGCTATATGTACTGGAATCTCCCCAAAATTATCTTTTAGTTCCTTTAAAATTGAAATTACAGTAATCTTTTTACTATCATGGACTTTTGTATAAGTAAATTCTAACAATGATGGCTCGTTTGTTTCGCTTTGCATTAACTGAATATTTTTCTTTATTAAACCATACGAAGGTTTGTCTGAAATAAATGGACGTAACTCATCATGGAATAATTCAATATCAATACTTACAGTTATGTTTATCTTATATTTTTTGATTAACCAAATAATATTTTGTGTTAATAAACTGCCATTTGTGACCACTCCAGTTCTTGTATTGTAATTATGCTTATTCACATATTCACAGCATATTTCGATTGCTCTTTCATTAAGAAATGGTTCGCCGCCAAACAACTGGATAATGTCAATCTGCGGAAATAGTGTGTAAAAGTTATTAAGTGTTTCAATTAATAACTCATCACTCATCAATCTCTGCGATTGATTATATGTTCCGTGATTTGCAAAACAATATTTACATCGCATATTGCAATCATTACTTATGTTTATTACAAGTCTACTTAATCTTTTTTCATCCCAAGATAGGGAGTTTTGTTGAAAAGCAAGCCTAGCTGATATCTTATCGAACCAATTTCTTGATATTGAGTATTGGTCTGTTAGCTCTTCAAAGGCAACACCAGAATTGATTTTAGATAGAATTTCTAATACATTATTTTGCACAATAAAATAATCAATACTATTAGGCAGAAATATAATAGACTTAGTATCGCTGAGCGATATAGTATAATAATTACATTTTTTGTCCATTAGGCACCACACCATAATCCAGTCCAGTCACCACATCCACAGTAGAGACCATAGGATGAAAATTTTTCATCGTAAAAAATAAAAATTCCGAATGTTTTTTCACTAATCTCAATAAAAACATGTTCATTATTTTCATCTGCGTTGTATAAGTACATATTGATTCACCTCTTTCTTAATTCTTATCTTTATTGAGTGCTCCAACATTATTGAGCTGCTTAATATAATAATGAAAGGCACCA
>Ga0153997_1000384_pt1 | contig 13189 bp, 11 predicted proteins | sample TSNC081MetaG_FD_104750 | JGI IMG/M metagenome (GOLD analysis project Ga0153997, IMG submission 104750) | Attine ant fungus gardens microbial communities from North Carolina, USA - TSNC081 MetaG | ecosystem: Host-associated > Fungi > Mycelium > Unclassified | place: USA: North Carolina, Lumber...
AACATTAGTCATTTTCTAATCCGCTACGAGGCGACTTATCAGCTTGTTGAAAAAAAAATTTCAATTGTGACAAAAGCACAAATCTATGATATATTACCTGACTTTTGGTATCAGACATAAAAAATGGTGCAAACTGAATAGGTGTAAAAGGCTGTTGCGGTAATCGCAACAGCCTTTTACACTCTAATTTTTAATAGATTAAAAAAAGTAAAAATCACTTTCTATTTATTAAAGTTTGTGTTATAGTTAAGTTAACGAGAAATGTACAATAAAATCATAGTCATATCTGACATGAATTCCAACTACGAAGAGTATATCAGAGCGTAATTAGATGAATACATTATCATCCCGTATATTGGGCATTAGAAAGGAGCCTTCCTATAAACATTGATTTATAGGTATTGTGAATATATGAAAGAAAAATATGAATCTTTACCCGTACTTACGTTAAAATCGTTAGCAAAAGCAAGAGGACTTAAAAACATCTCAACGTTGAAGAAGAGTGAAGTTATTGAATTAATGCTAAAAGAAGACGAAAATGAAAAAATAAACAGCGAGCAAGCAACCACAGTACCAGATACGGAGAGCGTAATATCAGTAACCCAACAAAGTACAGCGCTGAAAAAAAACGAAGAAATTCGGCCAGCAGATAATCAGGCGGCAAAGAAAAACGTTCCCAATACGATCAGGAAAACGAATACCAGAATTCAAAAAAATACAAATACTGGCTTAAATGCAAATTCTACTGCTGGTGTTAATCCAGATAACAGTATAACTGCTGGTTGTGCAGTAAATAAAATCACAAGCACAACAGCAGGTAGTACAACAAATTCGGCTGTTGGTATAAATACAAACCGAAGTACACAAAACAATACATCAGTTCAAAGACAAGATAAAAAAGAGAACGAAGAACGTAGTTCTTATGATATATCACAGTTGGACAGCGGGCAGCAGGCAAACGGTATCTTAGAGGTACTACCGGATGGATATGGATTTATCCGAAGTGCAAACTACCTTCCGGGTGAAAATGATGTTTATGTGTCTCCATCACAAATCAGACGGTTTAATCTAAAAACGGGCGATATCATTTCCGGAAATACAAGAGTAAAAACGCAGCAGGAAAAATTTAGCGCATTGTTATTCTTAAAGACGATCAATGGACTTCCAACTCAAGAAGCGACAAAAAGATATAATTTTGAAGATATGACTCCGATTTTTCCAAATGAGAGAATTAGATTAGAGCGGTCTAATGCCGGAATCTCCATGAGAATTGTAGACATGATTTCGCCAATTGGAAAAGGGCAGAGAGGAATGATTGTATCTCAGCCTAAGGCTGGTAAAACAACACTATTAAAAGAAATAGCAAAATCGATTTTGGTCAACAGTCCCAAAATGCATTTAATTATCTTATTAATAGATGAAAGGCCGGAAGAAGTAACTGATATAAGAGAAGCGATTGTTGGAGATAACGTGGAAGTAATATATTCCACGTTCGATGAATTGCCAGAACATCACAAGCGAGTATCTGAAATGGTAATGGAGCGCGCAAAGCGACTTGTTGAGCATAAAAAAGATGTAACCATATTATTGGATAGCATTACGAGATTATCAAGAGCATATAACCTGACTGTTCCACCAAGTGGAAGAACTTTGTCCGGCGGTCTTGATCCGGCAGCACTACATATGCCTAAGAAATTTTTTGGTGCAGCCAGAAATATGAGAGAAGGCGGAAGTTTAACGATTCTGGCAACTGCATTAGTAGATACAGGAAGCAGAATGGATGATGTAGTCTTTGAAGAATTTAAGGGAACAGGTAATATGGAGCTGGTACTGGATCGCAAATTATCTGAGCGACGTGTATTCCCGGCAATTGATATTCCAAAGTCAGGAACAAGAAGAGAAGACTTATTACTTACAAGAGAAGAGCAGGATGCATCTTATATTATGCGAAAAGCATTAAATGGCATGCGTCAGGATGATGCTGTAGAAAATATTATCAATACATTTGTAAAAACAAAAAATAATGCGGAGTTTGTACAAACTGTCAGACGCCAGAAATATGTATAAAAAGTAACGAAATGATTCATGTATTTTTTTTAGAAAAATAAGTAAATATAAAAGCGAATGAACTGAAAAAACTGCGTTTGAATTCATATTGAAATAGATCCTATAAGATAGACAGTGAAATGGAAGGCTAAGCCTTTAATAAATCTGTCTATCTTATAGGATCGTTTTATATTTGGGTGCTATAAGTCTATCTGTTCTTGTAGGCTAAAGCTTATGAACAGAGTGTTCATCTTCAACAGAAGTAATTACCAAATTGTCGGGATGAGGGGTATCAATTTCAGGAATATTATCATCATCATATTGCGAAGACGTGGTTTCTTCTATCGTATCATTGGTAAAAGAGCGGTTCTGCTTCCTTGATGCTACTTTAAGATCTTGTGCATTTTGCTTATCCATAAGGTATCTCCTTTCTGTTTTTCTTTAGTATTTGCATTATTTTAAAAAAGTATACCAATATAACCTATATATGGATGGCCCCCTCTTCATGCATTTTATTTGGGTTTAACGTAAGCAAGCTTACAATATACATGAGTGTTCTTATGACTTTACATAAATAGAGGCATTCGAAGTCTGTAAATCTAAATTCCATTTTTTATCAGCAGTTTCATATCCGGGTGACTTTGCATCTACATAATTACTAGTTTTCGTAAAGTATTCTGTATTGCCCATATCTATTGAAATTTTGCCATAGGAGGTTGAGGCTTTCAATCTGGAGGCAGAATGGGCTAATTCCGGAATCCTTATGTTTACATGGCCATTATTCGTTTTTGCATTTATATTGTGCAGCGAATATTTGGAGCTTGGCATGGCAAGGCGGGTATTGATAGAGATACTGGCGTTGCTTGTAAATGTCTCTAGGTGACCAATGTCAATGGCGTCGACTGTAATTTTAGCATTGCTGGTTTTAGCAAGAACGAAGTCGGCATGAAACTCACTAAGTGAGATACTGCTATTACTTGATTTTAAGCGAATTTCGTTAAAATGCACAGCGTCAGTTTTAATTGGTGCATTAGAGGAGTCTGCAATAATCTCTTTTCCGTTTAGTCTGTTTAGGTAAATAGGTGCATTTTTGGTAACGATATCTGCCCGTTCCACTTGTAAATCACTTAATAAAATACTGCTGTTTTTTGTTTCTACATGGAGAGTATCCAGTCTGATAAGGGGAACTCTAACATATAATCCCATGGCATAAACAGCATTGTAATCATAGAATACACCATAATTACCCTGTGCATCCTCAAAGTGAACTCTTGGCTCCATATTTCCTTTTGCTTTAAATGAGGCCGTAATCTTTATAGTTTTGCCATTGTATCCTGTGACTTCTACTTTGTCATTCTTTCCAGTCAGGCTAAGAGATGGGATATTGGAAGGTATCTCGTTTGATTCCATCTCGCAGGTTTGTAATTGACTTCCGAAACCAAATGGTCCATAGGTATGAAAGTAAGCCTGTGAGCTAATATAGTTGGTAAGATTTCTGGTTGATTCTAAAATATTATTTTTTAGATCATTTGCCCAATCGGCATAGTTTTGGCCAGTGTTATAGCTGTTTTGGGAATAACCATTGCTATTAGAATAATTGTTATTTGAGTATCCATAATTATAGTTAGTACCGTTATCGTCATCAGCATTTTTGTGATTGGCATTATTGTCGTTAGCAATATTACCGTTTGCGTTATTACCGTTTATATTATTGTCGCAAGTATTATTAATGGCAGTAATAGTATTGCTGCCATTAATGCTGTCTTTAGCATTGCAATCATCATCGTCACAATTAATATCATGCTCGTCATCCTCAGTAGCGATAACGGTTGTTGCCGTCTGTGGTTGCTCTGTACTGTTAATATCTTGCACTGTATGAATATTGTCATTCGTTTCAATTATTGCATTGCCTTCCTTGTCCTGATTCTCTGAGAGTTTATCCAATAACTTTAGTGCATCTTCTGTTGAAATAATGCCTTCTTTTAACATATCCAATACTTTGATTTTTTCTTGACTCATATTATAATCTCCAATCTTATTTTATAGTTATAAGTAAGATATATTCTGTTTTGATTTCACACTAGTAATAACAGCTAGTCATGACGCGAGTGTGCTGTCTCGTTGATATTTACTGCCTCCTTTAAAATCCACTCCTCCATCCTTTTTCTTTGTCCGATATCAAAAAATGGAATAAAATTTTCTAACACAGTCCAGCTTAGTTTTTGATAAAATGTGTAGTCAATGATCCGATTTTTTTGGTCATGGTTAAGGAATGGAAGCATATTTTCTATATGTTCAAATTGATCACATTGTAAAAGTGTTGAAAGTATCTCGGTTTTAATATTCCTCGGCATAAATGGAATCAGAGTTTGCAGCTGCTCAAAATCCCTCTTTTCCAGAATTGTCCTTACAACCTTTATTTTTTGAAAAGTATTGATATACTGGATAATTTCATCAATGATTACTTCGTAATCTTCTTTATCGAATAATATATCTAATAGTCTGTTTTTCTGAACATGACTTAGAAACATGAAAACATCAATAGGAACAGTGATGTCCTTTGCTTCGGGGGCTTGTAAAAATTCTTTTTCAATTCTTCCAAACAATTGTGTATCAACCATACTTCCCAGTGCATTCATAATCTCGTTATAATCAGCTTCATTAGAATCAAGACCGGGAGATAAAATATCTTCTACTTTTACACCATATATTTGGGAAATCATGGGCAAAAGTGTTATATCTGGAAGGCATTCGCTCCGTTCCCATTTTGATACGGCCTGTGGGGTGACTTCTAATTGTCTGGCTACATCAAGTTGCGTTAGATTTTTTGCTTTGCGTGATTCCCTTAAAAAATTGCCAATATACTGGGTATTCAAAAAATGTCCACCTTCCTTTCACAATATTTTGTGATGACACTACCCTCCAGTGTCAACGGAGGGCATAGAACTTTGCTTGCACTTTTTCTATAGACTCATTTTAACAGTCTGCGAGCATTTTATCAATAAACCAGAGGTTGTATTTTTACGCTTTTTCACACCTACTGCTTGCCAAATTAGAAAATTGCGCCCTATAAAGCAAAAACCCTTCGGGGGAAGCGAACTGTTACAAACTCTTTGTTTTAGACTATTATTTTCAATGACAAACAAAACTTATTATGCTATAATTTCACTATTCACAATAAATAGAAAAGGAAAAAACAATGAAAATTGTAATTATTGGAGATGGTAAGGTGGGTCATCTGTTAGCAAAGCAATTATCAGAATGCAATTATGACGTTGTCCTTATTGATAATAACAGCAAACGGTTAAAGCAGACAATCAACGAATTGGATATTAACTGTGTTGAAGGGAATGGTGTTAGCAGCCAGATACTCTTAGAAGCAAATGTCAATGAAGCTGATTTAGTAATTTCCTGTACACCGATGGATGAGGTCAATATGATCAGCAGTCTTATGGTTAAGAAACTGGGTGCCAGACAAACAGTAGCAAGAGTGCGCAATCCCATATATTATCACGAGATGGATCTGCTCAAGAACGATCTGGAAATAGATGTTGCTATAAATCCGGATTTTGCAATGGCACAGGAGATTACAAGGGTTCTTATCTTTCCGGCTGCAATTAAAGTGGAGACTTTTGTAAATGGGCGAGTGGAACTTGTAGAATTAAAAATGCCGCCGGAGAATCCGCTGCTAGGGCAGACTTTAGCAGACATATATAAAAAGTATAATATAAAATTTTTAATTTGTGCAATACAGCGTGGGGAAGATATATTTATTCCAAATGGAAGTTTCATATTGGAAGCAAAAGATAAGATTAATGTAATTGCATCTCATCATGAAATAAAGCAGTTTTTTAAAATTATCGGCACCTACCGAACAAAAGTAAAGACGGTTATGATTTGTGGTGGCAGCAAAACGGCATATTATCTTGCACAGAAATTGCTGTCGCTCGGTATGAATGTTAAAATTATTGAGAAAAATGAGGATAAATGCCGTGAATTAAGTGATATGCTTCCAAAAGCTACTATCATATGGGGGAATGCAGCAGATCACGAACTTTTACAGGAAGAGGGAATTACCAGAGCAGATGCATTTCTGGCATTAACGGGTGTAGACGAGGAAAATATTATTATGTCTCTATTCGTGCAGTCAAAGAACGTACCAAAAGTAATTACAAAGGTTAATAGTGATTCTCTGCATTCTATTACAAATCAGTTAGAACTGGACAGTGTGGTTTCACCTAAAAGAGTAACCGCTAATGCAATCATAAGTTACGTTAGGGCTATGGAGAATTCCTTATCAAGCGATCATATAGAAACTCTTTACCGTTTAGTTGATGATAAACTGGAAGCCATGGAATTTATAGCCAAAGAACATACAGCCTATATAAATATTCCGCTGAAACAGTTACCATTAAAAGAGAATATTTTAGTTGCATGTATTGTAAGAAGGCGAAAAACAATTATACCAAGCGGTGATGATATAATTCTGGCGGGAGACAGTGTTATTATAGTGACCAGGAATCCTGTCAATAAACTGGCAGATATAATAAGCGGGTAGCAGATAAAGTTTTTAAAGTATTTGTGTAGTATCGCTTGGGGCCTGCAATATTCATGTGATTAAAATTGGAACAAAAAATAGGAAAAGGATCATGCGGTGTATCTCAGGATAGCCTGCCTTATGCATGGACATAGGAATGAATAATAAAGGAATACTATATATTATAGGAAAAATGCTGGGAATAGAGGCCTTAATTTTATTGATTCCCATGATGGTGAGTATGGGACATAGAGAGGAAAGTTATTTTGCATTTTTGTGCACTTCGGCTCTGTTATTTGCTCTTAGTTTTCTCTTTACAAGGAAAAAACCGGATACTGTTGGGATATATGCAAAAGAAGGCTTAGTAATTGTAGCTCTTTCATGGATTATATGGTCTGTTTTTGGAGCATTGCCTTATTACATAAGCGGGGAAATTGAGTTCTATATAAATTGCTTTTTTGAAACTGTTTCCGGATTTACCACAACGGGAGCGTCTATTCTGACAGAGATTGAATCATTACCAAAAGGCATTTTATTTTGGCGTAATCTGACCGAGTGGATTGGAGGAATGGGTGTGCTTGTTTTTGCGCTTGCCATTATCCCCTTATCGGATAAAAGTTCTATGCATCTGATGCGTGCGGAGATGCCAGGTCCGGCGGTAGGGAAATTAGAACCGAAAATCCGCTCCACTGCAAAAATATTATATAGTATATACCTGGTTCTTACCATAGCATTGGTGATATTCCTGTTATCTGGCGGGATGAGTTTATTTGATGCCGTTATGCATGCTTTTAGCACGGCTGGAACAGGTGGATTTTCCAATCGGAATGCGAATATAGGCTATTATAACAGTACCTATATTGAGGGTGTTTTGGCGGTATTTATGATCTTATTTGGGATAAACTTTAACATTTTTCATTTTTTTGTTTTTAAAAACAAAAGAGGTGCCCTGAAGAATGAAGAGTTAAAATATTATTTTGGATTATTTGTAGCTGCGGTTGGTGCCATTACCATAAATATATTGCCTCTCTATCAATCGACAATTAAGGCACTGCATCATGCGGTTTTCCAAGTGGCGTCCTTAATATCAACGACAACGTATTATTCAACTGACTACAACTTATGGCCTGAATTTTCTAAAATGATTCTGCTGGTCATTATGGTTATAGGAGGATGTGCAGGTTCAACAAGCGGTGGAATTAAAATTTCCAGAGTTGTGATTGGTTATAAAATAATCAAAAATGAAATCCGCACAATGCTTCATCCGCGCTCTGTAAACGCATTGAAAATGGATGGAAAGGTTATTGGAGAAGAAACTACGCACGGCATATTTGTCTATATGACATGTTATGTTTTTATCCTTAGTATATCGGTATTATTGATTTCTTTGGATGATTTTAATTTTACATCAAACGTTACGGGAGTACTGGCTATGCTGAGTAATGTGGGTACCGGATTTGGGAGCATTGGTCCTGGAGGGAATTATCACGCATTTTCCTGGTTTTCTAAATTAGTATTATGTGTTGATATGTTATTTGGGCGTTTGGAAATTATTCCAATGCTTATGTTGCTTTCACCATCTTTGTGGAGAAAGAAATTTTAATTACAATCTTAATGGAGAGGAATACATTTGTCCAACCCATTTTGTTGATTTTGTTTAGAATATATCAATGCATCATAATAAAACTGAAGTATCTATTATTGCAATTTCATCAGCTATGCCCAGTCATTTAATATATTGACAAATGAGAGAAATTTGCATAAACTATTAAGTGTAAGATTTTATTTTCATACTATGTATTCTGGCAGCATCGCAGGCAGGTTTGCGATATGTATATGCTCAAGTAAAATACCAGTTTGTAATGGTTGATAGCTATTTCATATTGTGTGAGATAAGAAGTTTGTTTTATATCATATTTTTTGTTATGCGGTAACGTAACTGGGTTTTGCGGTGTATTATTCAGGTAAGTAGAAATAGATGTTAAAAAGAAAATAAATATAGAAAATGCTATGAATGGAAAAGTAACTAATTATAGAAATAGGCAGAGAGGAATTGTCAAGGCTGAGAGCGATTTTTATGACTGTATTAGTGAAGTGCCTCCGGGAGCAGATCAGGTGAATATAAGTAGTCTGGTACGTATACACACGTTACGTGAATGAGTGAAAGACAGTAATGAATTGTGACTACTCAGTTACAATTATCTTTTAATAGAGTGGAACCGCGGATAACTTCGTCTCTTAACCAGAGATGAAGTTTTTTTGCTAAAATTGGCCTCCTATAAAGCAAAATCCCTATGTGGGAATGTGCATTTGGGAGTAAGAGAGAGAGGCGTCTGTAAACGCCGGAGGCGCAAAAGTTCACAAAGCAAACTCTTTGTTCTATGGCAAGTCAGGAAAGGAACTACCAGTCAGTAAACTGAATCACATTTTTGGAAAAACACTTCTAATATATAGATTATAAAGAATTGGGGGAAAGAATATGGGAATAATACGTTATATCAAAGAAGAAATCAGCGTAATCAAAGAACGTGACCCCGCTATCAGAACTTCGGCAGAGGTTATCTTATATCCGAGTTTCAAGGTTATATTAAATTATAGAGTTGCACATAAGCTATATGAAAAGGGATATTTTTTCTGGGCCAGATGGATATCACAAAGAGCGGTAAGAAAGACAGGAATAGAGATTCATCCAGGTGCTACTATTGGAAAAGGGCTTTTTATTGATCATGGAAGCGGAGTGATAATTGGCGAGACGGCGGTGATAGGTGACAATGTAACCTTGTATCAAGGGGTTACATTAGGGGGTACCGGAAAAGAGACTGGGAAAAGACATCCTACTTTATGTGACAATGTAATGGTAAGTGCCGGCGCTAAGATATTAGGTTCCTTTAGGATTGGCGAAAATTCTAAGATAGGGGCAGGTTCCGTTGTTTTAGAAGAGGTACCGCCAAATTGTACGGTGGTTGGTGTTCCGGGTAGAATCGTAAAGCAGGGAGATGTAAAAATTCCAAGAAATGATTTAGATCAGATCAATTTACCGGATCCGGTTTTAAGAGATTTGGAGCTGCTCGCACAAGAGAATCAAGAGTTGAATAAACGGTTAGAAGATGTGGAATATTTACTGAAAACTTTAAATGAAAAAAAGGAGAAATAGATGAGGATTTATAACACGTTATCGAAAAAAAAGGAGGAGTTCATTCCAATCGAAGAGGGAAAGGTGAGGATGTATGTTTGTGGACCGACGGTATACAACCTTATTCACATTGGCAATGCCAGACCTATGATTGTTTTTGATACGGTGCGAAGATATTTGGAGTACAAAGGATACAAAGTGAATTATGTATCCAACTTTACGGATGTAGATGATAAAATAATCAAAAAATCCATCGAAGAAGGTGCATCTGCAAATGAAGTAGCAAGCAGATATATTGTAGAATGCAAAAAGGATATGAAGGCGATGAATGTATTGCCTGCAACCACACATCCGTTGGCAACAGAAGAAATCGATGGGATGCTGGATATGATTCGCAGTTTAATCCGGAAAGGATTTGCCTATGATGTAAATGGAACTGTATATTTTAGAACAAGAAAATTTAATGAGTATGGAAAGCTGTCTCATAAAAATCTGGATGATTTACAATCCGGAAATCGTTCTCTGCAGGTATCGGGACAGGATCAAAAAGAAGATCCCCTTGACTTTGTTCTATGGAAACCTAAAAAAGAGGGAGAACCCTCATGGCCTTCTGACTGGAGCGATGGCCGGCCGGGATGGCATTTAGAATGCTCTGTTATGGCGAAAAAATATTTGGGTGATGAAATCGATATCCATGCCGGAGGAGAGGACTTGGTTTTCCCGCACCATGAAAATGAAATTGCACAAAGTGAATGCTGTAATGACAAAACATTTTCCAGATACTGGATGCATAATGCATTTTTAAATATTGATAATCGTAAAATGTCAAAGTCATTGGGTAATTTTTTTACCGTAAGAGAGGTTGGCGAACAATATGACTTACAGATCTACAGATTCTCATTGTTAAGTGCACATTATAGAAGCCAGCTTAATTTCAGTGCTGAATTAATGGAATCGGCGAAAACGGCATTCGAAAGAATCATTACTGCCACCGCCAATTTGGAATATCTCTTAGAACATGCAAAGGCGTATGGAAAGAATGCCATAAAAGAAGAAGAGAAGCAATTGCTTATTTGGGTTGAGGAATATAAAGAAAAATTTGAAGAAGCAATGGAAGATGATTTTAATACAGCAGATGCAATTGCGGCAATCTTTGAATTGGTAAAATTTGCAAATACACATACCACAGGAGACAGTTCAAAAAAGTTTCTGGAACTTTTGCGGGATGTAATCGTAGAATTATGTGATATACTGGGCTTAGAGGTTGTAAAGAAAGAAGGATTCTTAGATTCTGATATTGAACAATTAATTTCAGAGCGTCAGGCGGTACGAAAAGAGAAAAATTTTGCCAGATCAGATGAGATTAGGGATTTGCTATTAGAAAAAGGGATTATATTAGAGGATACAAGAGAAGGGGTAAAATGGAAAAGAGTATAGCGCAGATTATGGGGTATATGAAAGAGCAATTTAAGTTAGAAGAGGTGGATATAAAGACGTATTCACCTCTTACACTTGCTTATATAGGCGATTGCATTTACGAGTTGGTTATTCGCTCGATGTTAGTTATGCATGGAAATCAGACAGTGGACAAGCTTCATAAAAAGGCAAGTAAGTTGGTAAAAGCAAGTGCGCAATCAGCTATGATAGAAGTTATAAAGCCGGAATTTACAGAGGATGAGAAGGTAATATATAAGAGGGGAAGAAATGCAAAGTCATATACAGTTGCCAAAAATGCAACGCTGAGCGATTATAGAAGGGCAACGGGATTGGAAGCGGTAATGGGATATTTGTATTTACAGGAGGACATGGAGAGAATTGTTGATCTGGTAAAAATAGGATTAGAGGACATAAGAGAAATGTAAAATAAATTTTCACACTACGTATTTGTGAAGTATCGCAGGCGTGTCTGAGATATGCATGTGGTTAAGGTTGAAGGAAAATAAAAATGGAAGGCTGCCGCAAGCTCGCTTGCGATATGCAGAGGGATCAGGATGAGATATGAAGAATTTACAATAGAGGGAAGAAACGCAGTAACAGAGGCGATACGTGCAGGTAAGCCAATTGATAAGATATTTATTTTGGATGGATGTCAGGATGGACCTATTCGTTCGATAATTAGAGATGTAAAGAAGACAGATGCGATTCTAAATTTCGTACAGAAGGAAAGACTTGACCAAATATCTGAAACAGGGAAACATCAGGGTGTGATTGCGTATGCGGCAGCTTATGAGTATGCGCAGGTAGAAGATATGTTAAAAGCAGCGGAGGAAAAAAGTGAGCCGCCATTTATCATTTTATTGGATAATATAGAAGATCCACATAATTTAGGCGCAATCATACGTACTGCGAATCTGGCAGGTGCACATGGAGTGGTGATCCCAAAGAGAAGAGCCGTTGGTCTAACAGCTACAGTTGCAAGGACTTCAGCGGGAGCGTTAAATTATACGCCAGTGGCCAAAGTGACAAATTTGGGAAATACGATTGATGAATTAAAAGAAAAAGGACTTTGGTTTGCATGTGCAGATATGGGAGGAGAATCCGTATACAAGTTGGATTTGAAGGGTCCCATTGGGTTGGTTATTGGAAGTGAAGGAGAAGGAGTCGGGCGTCTAGTAAAGGAAAAATGCGATTTTGTTGCATCTATTCCTATGAAGGGGAATATAGATTCGTTAAATGCTTCCGTTGCGGCAGGTGTATTGGCATATGAAATTGTGCGTCAGAGGATGATGCAAGGAGGTTAGGCAGATTGGGAGTCTTATCTGCTTTCAAGATAAATATATACCATCTTGATTAGAGTGTCCACAGAGGCGGGCACATGGGAGTTTGCGATGCAAGGAGGATTATTATGGTGGGCTATAATGACGAATCGGATGAGCAGCTCATTCAATTGTTAAGGGATGGGCAAAGGGATGTCGAAGATTTTATCATGGAGAAATATAAAGGGTTTGTGAGGAAGAAAGCCAGAGCTATGTTTTTGATTGGCGGAGAGAATGATGATTTGATTCAGGAGGGGATGATTGGACTTTTTAAGGCAATCAGAGACTATGATTCAACGTTAGGGACACCATTTTATAGCTTTGCCAATCTTTGCATATCAAGGCAAATATATAGTGCCGTTGAAGCTTCTAACAGGAAGAAACATAAGCCGCTCAATTCTTATGTTTCTCTGGAGTCCGGGATGATTAAGAAGGACGAGCATATGGTTCCAATTCAGGAGGTGTTGTACTCAATAACGGATAGGAATCCGGAAGAGGTTTTGATTGATAAGGAAGAAGTGTATAGTATGGAGTCTCGGATAAGTAAAAGACTCAGTGAATTTGAGCGGGAGGTGCTAAGGCTTTACTTGTCTGGGGAAGAATACTTAGAAATTGCCAAGGAACTGGGACGGACGGCGAAGTCAGTGGATAATGCGCTTAGAAGGATTAAGATGAAGGTGGCGAAGTATGAGGCGTGAGAGATTTGTAATAGTATTA
>Ga0153997_1000391_pt1 | contig 13065 bp, 9 predicted proteins | sample TSNC081MetaG_FD_104750 | JGI IMG/M metagenome (GOLD analysis project Ga0153997, IMG submission 104750) | Attine ant fungus gardens microbial communities from North Carolina, USA - TSNC081 MetaG | ecosystem: Host-associated > Fungi > Mycelium > Unclassified | place: USA: North Carolina, Lumber...
CATAAATTTTCTTTCAACTTTATCCTTGTATATCGCAAGCTCGCTTGCCATATGCACAAAAAACTCCCATCCCAAAGGACGAGAGTAATATTTTTCGTGGTTCCACCTTAATTTGCAGATATCTCACAATATCTACCTTAGCAGGTACGCCAGTTAACTGGTTCATACCCTATCATCTTAACCGTCGATGCCCGGTGACAGCCTACTTGCAAATGTTTCGGTGCCCTACTCCATGAGGTGTTTCACAAATTTCTTCATCACCATTCTCACCAGCCATGATGTCTCTGCTAATCCAAAATATGCTACTTTTCATTTCATTGTATTTGTAGTTTATATGTCTATTTCTATTTGAATATGAAAGATCTTAGAATCATAAATTCCAACATATTTCTCTAGTCGTATTGTAACGTACTAAAGTGATCTTGTCAATCCCTAAAATAATATTTAGTTTATCATAAAAGAGGTATATTACATATAATGATATTTATTCCCGCAAGTAACAAAAAAAAGTGTAGGAATCAAGAATAGAATTGCAAGTACTTGTTCTTTACAGAATAGATATCAGCGAGAAACTAGAATGCGGAATCAGTACATATAGATAAGCAAAACGATAAGCCGGGTTATGTCGTGAATGGTCATCTATCTAGACCTATTGTTACCAATAGGTTCAAGCGACCTACCAAAAAACGCGGCGGGCAGCCACATTGTCTTTTGTTTGGTCTTGCTTCGAATGGGGTTTACATATGCCCCCTTTGTTACCAAAGGGGCGGTAGTCTCTTACACTGCCCTTCCAACCTTACCAGCGAAACTGGCGGTACATTTCTGTTGCACTAGCCTTGGAGTCACCTCCACCGGACGTTATCCGGCATCCTGCCCTATGAAGCCCGGACTTTCCTCACCTGATTCCTTACGGTCTCAGCTGCGACCATTTGTTTTACTTATCAACTCTGTTATTCTACCATCAATTTATACTTTTGTAAATCACAATCTCTTTTTAGTTTCCTCACATAAATTCTTTCATCCCTTAGTAAAAGTGAATACTCACAATCTGTTTTGCTTAAAAGCGGGAGGACTTACTTTGGAGGTTAAACATGAAAACAGCTTCCTCCTACAAATTCCCTTAAAATAGAATTATAAGGAATATCCTCACTCGGTATTCCTACCAGATAATCCAAAAACTTTAACAATCGCTTGGCTTCCAGATATTCCTGTTCATCTCTGCCTATTCTAAATAAAATTGGCTCCGCATAAAGCTTAAGTGCTGCCAGCTCATAGATCAATGCAGAATTAAACATTGCATCCGCTTCTTCCTGAAATGGAAAGATGTTCTTTTCCTCCCCTCTTCTTACCGAATCCCACATATTTATGGTATGTCTGGCATCAATACCTCTCGTTCTTGCATCCCTTACGAGTCTTCTTATGAGTCTTCCATCTGTTGTTGGAATTCTGTTATGTCCATCAATATTAATCTGGGTCAGGGCACTTATATAGATTTTAAATTTATTTTCATGAGGCAGAGAATAGGATAGTGCATCATTCAGGCAATGAATTCCTTCAATTACGAGAATATCATCCTCCCCCAATCTTCTGAAATCTCCTTTATATTCTCTTTTACCGGTTAAAAAATTATAAAATGGTAATTCTACTGTTTCTCCTGCCAGCAGACGATTCATATCATGATTAAACTGTTCTTTATCAATTGCATCCAAACTCTCAAAATCATGTTTCCCAAATTCATCTAAGGGCGTAAACTCTCTATTTACAAAATAATTATCCACCGCAATTGGATGTGGTTTCTTTCCATGAGCTGATAACTGAATCGAGAGTCTGTGGGAGAATGTAGTCTTTCCGGAAGACGATGGTCCTGCTATCATAACTAATTTCTTCGAAGGATTTGCTATTATCTGCGCTGAAATATCCGCTATGTTTTTTTCCTGAAGTGCCTCCTGAATCAGTATTAATTCTCTGGTGCTTCCAGCTGTAATTCTTTGGTTCAGTGCACCTACCGTTGGAATCTCTAGCATTTCCCCCCATTCTATAGACTCCTGTAATATACGAAAGATTTTTTGGGAAGGTGTAAAAGGAGGCACTATCTTAGGTTCTTTCTTCGTAGGTAATTGAAGAATAAGACCATCTTCATACAAATATAACTCAAAATATTTCAAATATTCGGTATTCACAACCATAGGACCGTAATAATAATCTTCAAATTCCTTTATCTTATACACATTCACCTTAGAGGCTCTGCGATAATGAAATAGCTTTTCTTTATCATACATACGGTGCTTATGAAAAAGAGAGATTGCGTCCTCTGTATTGATACATCTCTTCATAATAGGAAGTTTGCTTTCCCTTAGGTCATGCATTCTTCCTTCAATTTTCTCAAGCAGTTCCTGATTAAGCTCTACATCGCCTTGTATGGTACAATAAAACCCCGAACCTACAGAAAAATGAATCTTTACCTGCTCCACAACATCATGACCAAACACATCATACACCGCTTTCACAAACATATGCTTGACGCTTCTTCGATAGGTTTCGAACCCATACGAGTCCCGGGTCGTCAGAGTTGTTATCTCACAATCTTCCTTCAATCTTTTATGAAGTTCCTGTAGTTTGTTATCCACATTAAAAAGGACAATATCATCCTCAAATTTATCTTGATACTCTTTTGCAATATCAATATACTGAATACTTCTGGGATATTCCCGCTCTTCTCCATTCACTTTCGCTATCACTATTTTTCTATCTTTATTAACTTCCATAATAGTCTCTCCCTTTTCTTATAAAGTCTGAACCGGCTGCCTTATTACTTCCGCCAATACGGGAATCTGTTCAAATTCTGCCCTGAGCACCTCCTTCATATGATTGATAAAAATATGCTCCAAGCCATAATGTCCCGCATCAATAATACTTAAGCTGTTCGCTGCCGCATCAATCCCATCATTATATCCAACATCTCCTGTTATCAGAACCTGTGCGCTCTTTTTAACCGCTGGATCAATCAAAGTTTTACCAGAACCTGGTGAAATAGCCACTCTTTCCACTCGTCTTTCCAAATCCCCAAATACCTGCACCTTATGCAGGCTAAATTGCTTCTTCACATATTCTGCAAGCTCCCTTACAGACATTTCTTCAGGCAAATCACCTATTCGCCCAATTCCTTCTTCTCCTCCATCATACAATAATTCAAAAATATCATATGCCGGTACTTCATATGGATGTGTCAGCAAAAGTGCACTCCTTACCTTTTCCAACTTACCTTCCGGCACAATCATCTCCACCTTAATCTCTTTCACATGTTCCATTTCACCTATTGTTCCAATAAATGGACGGGTACCCTTAAGCGGTTTAAAACTTCCTATTCCGCTTGCCTGAAAAGTACAGTGAGAATACTCTCCCATCCTTCCGGCGCCTGCATTGCACATGACCTCTGAAACTGCTCCTGCATATTCATCCGGCACATAAACTGCTATCTTATAAACCTTCCTGCGAAATGTAGTATCCAATACCCTCATATTCTTTAACTTTAAGTATTCCCCACTTAGTCTTCCCATATTACATATATCATAATTTGTGTGCATAGAATATAATGATATGCTATTCTCAATACATCTTATAACTCTTCTTCCTATAAAATTATCTGTATTCACATTCTTAAGTGGTTTAAAAATCAACGGATGATGCGTAATAATCAAGTCCGCCCTATTTTCAATTGCTTCTTCGATTATAGCGTCTGTCGCATCCAAAGCCACAAATATCTTTTTAACAGCTTTATTCCTGTCACCAATCTGAAGACCTACATTATCCCAGCTCTTAGCAAAAGATGGTGGATTTTTCTCTTCTAAAAAATGTATGATTCTATCTAGTGATATCTCGGTCATATAATCCTTCTTTCTATGATATAATTGGTAAAAATGTATTGCTAAAATGTACGAACTGATTTGACATCTATATCATTCATTATGTTCTCGAATTTGTTCAATCAGATATTTGCAATCCGCCTCGTTACTTGCTCATATTTCATGAGGTTAACCTGTCACTTTATTATTACATTGTATCATGAATATGGTAATAAATCTATTTATTTACAGCAATATAATTAAAAACGGTAACAGTACAGCCTGCCTAATACCAACTGCAGTAACCTAGAACCCCTCTATGAATAATAGCAAATCGTAAGTGATTTGGTGATATTATTAACATAATTATAGCTCTCTTTATCGTAACAGATTTTTTTTATCCGTCTATCCTAAAGAGAGCATATGCATGTCTAGCTATAGAAAAATGATGCTTCATTAATATATTCCAATTCCTGTTCAATCTCACAGAGTCTGTCCGCAATATTAGATCCTTGCCTACGAAGCAATTGTTCCCTGAGTTTCAAATAAACATCCTTCTCTTTCTCAAGAAATTGTTTTAAAGTTAAATTTTTGTGTTCTAATAAAAGCTTCCCATACTTAAAAAAGATTTCTCTGTCATAAAACATACACCCCCTAATAACCCTCATCATCGGATAAAACTTCCCATCCTCAAAAACCATATCTTCCTCTATAATACAATACCTTTCATTTGCTAAAAACCTGCGCACTAACCCAATTTCAGACTGTGGCTGCAAAATAAACTCCTCCACAGATTCCAGTACCACTCTTCCATCTTCAATAATTTTTCTTATAAGTCCGCCACCCATCCCGGCGATAATCAGAGTATCTGCTTCATTCTCTTTCAGAGCTTGAACCCCATCCGATAACCTTGTCTGAATGACCTCTTCCATATGCAGCGCTGTCACATTAGCCTTGGCTTTACTTAAAGGTCCCGTCCGAATATCCATTGCAATAGCGCTTGGCACCTTTTTCTCCTGCACAAGATAAATAGGTATATATCCATGATCCGTCCCCACATCCACAACACGATTCCCAAGTTTCACCATACCCGCTACTGCCAAAAGCCTTTCCGATAATTGCATAGCCACTTCCTATCTCTATTCTTCTAAATAATCCTTAAGCTTCCGGCTCCTGCTTGGATGCCTCAGCTTTCTTAATGCTTTGGCTTCTATCTGCCGGATTCTCTCTCTTGTTACCTTAAACTCTTTCCCTACTTCTTCTAGCGTTCTGGCTCTTCCATCATCTAATCCAAAACGGAGCCTTAAAACCTTTTGCTCCCTTTCCGTCAGAGTCTCCAATACTTCTACCAACTGTTCTTTTAATAATGTATACGCTGCTGCATCCACCGGAACCGGTAAATGATTATCCTGAATAAAATCACCAAGATGACTGTCATCCTCCTCACCAACCGGTGTTTCAAGAGATACCGGTTCCTGCGATAGTTTCTGTATTTCCCTGACTCTCTCTACCGGAATATCCATCACCTCCGCAATTTCTTCTGAAGTTGCTTCACGCCCCAACTCCTGCAATAATTGTCTGGATACACGTATTAATCTATTGATTGTCTCTACCATATGTACCGGAATACGTATCGTTCTCGCCTGATCTGCAATTGCACGCGTGATTGCCTGTCTTATCCACCATGTGGCATATGTACTGAACTTGAATCCCTTGCGGTAATCAAATTTATCTACGGCTTTTATCAGACCTAAATTTCCTTCCTGAATTAAATCCAGAAACTGCATTCCTCTTCCCATATACCTTTTAGCAATGCTTACTACAAGCCGTAGATTCGCCTCAACAAGTCTTTTCTTAGGTTCTTCTTCCCCTAATTCCATTCTTCTGGCTAAGTCTATTTCTTCGTCAGCTGTTAGAAGCGGCACCTTGCCAATTTCCTTTAGATACATTCTGACAGGATCGTCCGTACTAATCCCGTCCGGAACGGAAAGGTCTATCATTTCTATATCAATATCTTCTTCCTCAAGCTCCTCTATCTCATCCTTGATAATAATCACATCTTCATCCGTTTCGTCATCGCCTGTAATTTTAAGTACGTCAACATGATTTATATCCAGAAAATCCAGAATTTTTTCAAATTGCTCTGCATTTAACTGCATCTCGTTAAAAAAATCATTGATTTCCTGATACTCCAATACATTTTTCTTCTTTTTAGCTAACTCTAATAATTCATTAAATCTGTCATCTATTAAAACTGATTCTTCACCCATACTATATCCACCCTTCCATCACTTGTTAACTATCTTAAAGATATCTGTAGCTTTTTCAACTTTTCCAATTGATTCTTATCCATAATCGTTTGTTGTATCTGGTGTATATCTGTTATGTCTGTATTCGCTGATTTATAATTGATGCTATTTTGTTTTATGCGGAAAATAGTATCATGTAACGCCTTTTCTTTTTCCTGCTCCGTTTCTATTTGCAGAGTTGCATTAAATAGTGCTGCCACATCCCGCTGCTCCTCGGCATTCATAAAATGATTAATAATTTTTGCGGGATTAATGCTTCCACTTCTATGTTGTTCAAAAAGCATACTGGCCACTGTTCTATATAGCGCTTCTGTAAAATCCTCTTCTGTAATATAAGGTTTTATCAAATCAAAGATTTTCTCATCTTCAATTAACCAAGTTAAAAGAAGCTTCTGTGATTTTAGCATTCCATCTTCTTTTACTCTTCCACTGCTTATTCCTGATTTTGGCTTCTCTCTCTCTCTAATTCCTCCTCTTTTTAAAGCCATGTGATTGACTAATTTTCTTAAATTATCAAATCCTATCTTATATTTTGCTGCAACTGCTTCCAGATAATTATTTCGCTCTATTTCTTCTGTAAAATCCAACAGTTTTTTGGCTATTTCGTTATAAAATGCTGTTTTGCTCTCAGGGTCTTTCATATCAAATTCGTTTTGCAGCACCTGAATTTCATACATAAAACTGTTCGTAGCATTGTCTATTCTTAACTGATATTCGTCCGCTCCCAAAGCCTTGATAAATTCGTCCGGATCTTTGTAGGGACGCATATCAATTATGCGTACAGACAAGCCCGCACTTTTTAAAATTGGAATAGCCCTAAGAGCAGCTTTCACTCCTGCACCGTCACTATCATATGTAAGCATAACCTCTTTCGTATACCTTTTTAATAAGCTGGCCTGTCCACTTGTCAGTGAAGTTCCAAGAGATGCTACTGCGCTATGAAACCCTGCCTGATGCAAAGAGATTACATCCATGTAACCTTCGCATACAAGGATAAAATTTTTTCTGGATGCTCTGGCTATATTCAATCCATATAAGTTTTTACTCTTATCAAATACTTTAGTCTCCGGTGAATTCAGATATTTGGGGCTTCCCTCTCCCATAACGCGTCCACCAAACCCTATTACACGGTTATTCACATCCATAATTGGAAAAATTACCCGATTCCAAAATTTGTCATACATTCCATGCTTTTCATCCACACTCACAAGTCCGGATTGTCTTAATATCTCGTCCGCATGCCCTTTTTTCTTAAAGTATTTGTACAAATCATCGCTATATTTATTTGCATAGCCTAATCCGAATTTCTTTATCGTTTCTTCCGACAGTTCCCTATTAATAAGATATGTATAGGCCTTTTCTCCGGCCTTAGTTCGAAGCAGATAATAAAAATATTTTGCTGCCTCTTTATTTAAATCCAAAATGGTTGACTTCAAATCTGCCTGCTTTTTTGCTTCTTCGGAATACACTGCTTCCGGTAATTCCACACCCACGCGCTCTGCTAAGTTCTTAAGTGCTTCCGGGAAGGAATAGTTTTCATATTCCATTATGAATGTGTAAACATTACCTCCCGCACCGCAGCCAAAGCAATGGTATATCTGCTTGGATTGGCTGACTGAAAATGACGGAGATTTTTCATTGTGAAACGGGCACAATCCAAAATGAGAACTTCCCTTTTTTTGTAGTTTTACGTAGCCTGAAATTACGTCAATAATATCATTCTTTGTTCTTATCTCTTCCACTAAATCATCTGAATAAAACATTGATACCCCTTCTATAGTTTTTGACTGTTCTTATCTGCATTTGCTATTTCATACAGGTTATATAATGTTCCATGAATTTGGAATAAAAAGCTCCTGAAATTGTGAAATTGCATATTGATCCGTCATTCCGGCAATGTAATCGCAGACGACTCTGCTTTTACTGTGACCTTTATGCGCAATCATATTGCGATATTCTTCAGGTAGTTCTTCTAAATGATTGCTATAATATTCATATAACTCCCTTAGCAATCTTTTCCCCTTCTCCTCTTCACTTTTTGCAGCCGGATTTGTATAAACATTTTCAAACATAAATTTTCGTAAATCCCGCATCGCCTGTCTCACATCCAGCGACATAATAATATCGGGCTGCCCCATACTGTTTCTAATAATATCATGGATGAGTGTGTTTAATCTTTCTTTGGTAGAAAATCCGAGTATTTCTCTATAAGCAATGGGTATATCCTCCTCTGTCAGAATACCTGCTCTTTCTGCATCATCCATATCACTGTTTATATATGAAATCTTATCTGATAATTGTACCACTTTTCCTTCCAGAGTACTTGGATTTCCAGTGGATTTGTGATTTAAAATTCCATCACGAACCTCCCGCGTCAGATTAAGACCTTCCCCTTTTTTCTCAAGAATTTCAACTACTCTTACACTCTGTTCATAATGCTTAAAGCCTTCCGGGCATATGATATTTAAAATATGTTCTCCCACATGACCAAAAGGCGTATGTCCCAAGTCATGTCCCAATGCAATGGCTTCAACCAGATCTTCATTTAACCGAAGCGCTTTTGCAATCGTTCTGGCTGTCTGAGATACTTCAAGGGTATGTGTTAACCTTGTTCGGTAGTGATCTCCCTGCGGAGACAAAAAAACTTGTGTCTTATCTTTCAAACGTCGAAAGGATTTACTGTGTAAAATACGATCTCTATCTCTTTGATATACCGGCCGGATGTCACAAAATTCTTCAAATACATCTCTTTCAACTGCATTTTTACTCAATGAAGCATATTCACTTAACGTACTCTCTTCCATTGCTTCTACTTGTTCTCTGATTGTCACTGAAATCACCCTTTCTTTAGGTTGTGGGATTGTAATCGTGAAAGCTTGGACTCTCACTGAAAAAAGTCAAGTCCCACTCACCGATTTCTCTTCGCTTAGAAGCGGGTGACTTACTTCGGAGGTTACACAATCCACTGTATCTTTTACGATACATTTTGAATATCCTCAGTTCATTAAGTGCCGGGTAGTTTATGTCTCTATAGAATATATTCTGCGGAAATGACTTAATTTCCTTTTTTATTATTAAATATCATTCATTTTTTTAATTTTTATTACTTTTTACATATAGCATATGGAGAAAATGAAATCTCCTATTTTATTCATCGCCTCATTTGCTCTTTTAAAGGGAGACATCTGAAATACATGCCACATTCCCTTAAAAGCATCCAGTTGAGCAAATACATCTGCTTTTTGCATCTGCTTCTGCAGCATTGTAGAATCATTAAACAGAACCTCATTGCTTCCTACCTGAATATAAGTGGGGGGGAATCCTGTGAAATCTCCATAAATCGGCGAAATGAAAGGCGACACTAAATCCTCTCCATCTGCATAGGCTTTTATAGCAGAGTTAAGGTACTGCGAATCCAATACCGGATCTATTTCAGCTCTTGCTTCATATGACTTTCCACTTAAGGTAAGATCCGTCCATGGTGATAATAAAACCAGTCCTCTTGGCATGAAACGTTCCTGTTTTTTTAATCTTAACAGCAACACTAAGGCCAAATTTCCGCCCGCTGAATCGCCTGCTACGATTATGTTCTTACTTCCATACCCTTTGTGCAATAAATAGTTCCAAATCCTTTCTGCATCGTCTATGGCAGCAGGATACGGATGTTCAGGAGCCAGGCCATAGTCAAAACTTAGGACGTCCATAGAAGTGGCAAGCGCCAACTTACTGGTAATACTTCTGGCATATTTTAAGCTGCCGGTAAAATATCCCCCTCCATGGCAATATAGTATGATGTATTTATTCAAATGTCTCACCGCAGGACGTACCCATTCGCTTTCTATGTTGTCAATAATCAGAGTATCATATTTTACGTCTTTATTGACCGTCAGCAGATTTCCTATGTTGTTTTGCGATTGTCTTTGTTTTTCTATATCACCAGTTTCAACAATGCTATGTACAGCTTTGATCGCTTTCATTAGCTGTGCGTTTCTTTTTTCTGATTGTTCTTCTCTTCTTTTTGCCATCACTCGCTCCTATCTGTTCGCTTTGACAGGTTGATTTTCATGTTGGTTGCCTTTTTCTTTTATTATACCAACTTACCCATACTTAATGCAATAGATTTCCATTGCATGGAGTGCAGTTTGCCTCGATTCAACTAACCGCTCAGTCCCTATAGCTCATCGAAGCTGATCGGAATTACATTAAAATGGAGCCACACTGAATTTCAACCTCCACTACTAACATTTACACATTGATAAATTTAGCTTAAGCGATTATAATAAGAATAGATTCTTACAAATTATAAAAAGTATTCTGTTTTTTAGAGGTAACTATGAAAGAAAAGAAATTTACAAATACAACGAGAAGAACCTGGTATAAACTTGATTTATCCGCAAATGTTTATCCTACTTTGCAAAAGAAAAGCTTCTCTTCAGTCTATAGAATTACCGCTGTCATGACAGATAAAGTAAATCCTGAGTTTTTGCAAAAAGCTGTTGATTTGATTATTCCAAGATTCCCCACCTTTAATGTGGCTATTCATAAGGGACTATTTTGGCGTTATCTGGACACCAATCATAAGCCTGGTCCTTTTGTCATGAAGGATATCTCGAATCCTTGTATGCCTATGAATTTTAAATCGGAGAATGGGTATTTAATCCGCTTTTATTATTATGAAAACCGTATTTCCTTTGAAGCCTTTCATTCGCTGGCGGATGGCGGCGGAGCGCTTTATCTTCTTATAACATTGGCAGCAACCTATTTGAATCTGCTGGGACACAAGATACCTATTGGAAATGGTGTGCTTGATATCAATGAAGCTGCACCGGAAGAAGAACTGGAGGATGCCTATATTAAATATGCAAGCTCAAAAATAAAGCAGAAACGAAGTCAGGAAAAGGCTTACCGAATCAGGGGAACAAAAGAGGAATTCTATACATTGAATATTATTAATGGAATCATGCCGGTGGATAAACTATTGGAAAAATCCAGACAGTATAAAGTATCTTTAACAGAGTACTTAAATGCGGTTCTTATCTATGCACTGCTTGAAAAGCAGAAATTAGATAATCCGTTCCGGGAAAGACCTGTAAAATTAGCATTACCTGTGAGTTTAAGAAGGTTTTTTCCTTCCAATACTTTACGGAATTTTATTACTATGATATATCCAACCATAGATCCCAGGCTGGGTGATTATACGTTTGAAGAGATTTTAAAGCAAGTCCATTTTTATATGCGCTATTATTTGAATGATAAATTTTTAAATGCAGATATTACCACGAATGCTGCGACTCAGCAGAATCCTTTTATTCGTATAGTTCCTTTGTTTATAAAGGATATAGTAGTCCGGCTATTTTATACCAGAGTTCAGGATAAGCAGTCTACTGCCGGCATAACAAATCTTGGAATGATTGAGACGCCACCCGAAATGCATAAATATATAGAGCGTTTTGATGTACTGATGGGGCAGCCATTTTCCCCCAGAACAAATTGTGCAATTGCAAGCTATGGGAATATTCTGACTATTAATTTTGCAAGCAGTATTATTGAATCTGATGTGGAAATGCTTTTCTTTCGGAAATTAGTCAAAGAAGGAATTCCTGTTAAAATAGAATCCAATAAGAATATGGAGGTGATGTAATGTCATATTGTGTGAATTGTGGAGTGGAGCTGGATAAAACCTGTAAGGCATGTCCTTTATGCAATGTTCCTGTAGTCAATCCGATACAGCCTGTTGATACTTTAAGTCTGGCACCTTATCCAAAAGAAAAAGGGCAAGTTTCGCCTGCAATACATAGTGATCTTGCGATACTTCTTTCTGTAGTATATAGTGCAACAGCTATTGTATGTGGGGTTTTAAATTTGTTTGTATTTGGTGGAAGTGTATGGTCTTTCTATATAATTGGTATCTGTATTTTATTATGGATATTTTCCGTACCAGCGTTTATTTACACGAAACTTCCAATTTATCTTTCCATTCTTTTAGATGGTATGGCGGTTGCATTTTATATTGGATTGATCGCTTATAGTTTCCCCGGAGATGGGTGGTATTTTAACATTGCACTTCCCATAGTGGTTACAATAACTGCTTTTACTAATTTTTTTGCGTTCTTTAACAGAAGAAATAACTCTTCTATTTTAAGTCAGGCAGTCTTAGTCTTTGCCGGAATTGGGCTTGTTTCAGTAGAAATTGAAATATTGATACACCGCTATTTTGATAGTAAAATATATCTAACCTGGGCTGCTGTTGTATTGACTTGTTGTGCTATTATTGTAGTTGCTTTGTTAACAATTATTAAACGGTCAAGGCTTCGAGAAGAAGTTAGAAGGCGGATGCATATTTAACCTCCAATATAAGCTCCCCGCTTCTAAGCGAAGCGGATTGTAAGTATTCGGCCCGATGTTGATAGATATATTACACTATAACCCCACTAAATCCTTCCAACTTTGATTTTTTTTAGGTACGCAAAGGTTTCTTCATTCTGGAATCCTTCCAGTAAGTTATCCTGGGTTTCTTTCATAAATTCCTCACTCGGCGCTTTAAATTCCATATGTGCATAAGGGGTAATTTTGCAAAACCTTATATGCTTTCAAAATTTGTCAGCATTCGCTCTATGATGTGCAGCGTTTCCGACTCGTTTTTTTCCAGTGCCGCCAATTCAAGTGCCGAAGAAATCTGATTGTACTCTCCAAATTCAAAAAGACTCGCCAAGTTTTATATCTTTTCAATGAGCATGTTAGTGGTAAAATATAAATTGTACAAGTTAAAAGTGGAAAATTCCAAAATGAGCGTTATAATAAAATCAATAGTAGATGGAGGAATTTATCATGAGTAAACAGTTTGATAAAAAGTTTAAGGAAGATGCAGCCAAGTATTACTTTGAGCACAGAGAATTCGGTTTAAAAGGCTGCGC
>Ga0153997_1000398_pt1 | contig 12895 bp, 15 predicted proteins | sample TSNC081MetaG_FD_104750 | JGI IMG/M metagenome (GOLD analysis project Ga0153997, IMG submission 104750) | Attine ant fungus gardens microbial communities from North Carolina, USA - TSNC081 MetaG | ecosystem: Host-associated > Fungi > Mycelium > Unclassified | place: USA: North Carolina, Lumber...
AACAGAATTAGGATTCATAGCAGCATCAATTATATGACTCCGCAACAAAAAGAAGATGAGGCATTAGGAGCCGCATAAAAGAGTTCGACTTTTTGTGTCCAAAGTATTGACATAAGTCCAATAATTAATTCAATCATTATTATAAAAAACAGGAATAGGAGGATGTATAACATGGGCATTATTAGAACAAAAGCTGTTGAATTATCGGTAGTACCGGCTATTGCTTTTAAACAAAAGCTTACTTCTGGAGGAGCAGGTATTAAAATAATACGTCTAGATATGGATGCGATTGCAGTGGCTACTATGGATAAACGTTCAGGTGAAGCAATACCATATGGGAAGTTTGACGAAAAATTATTCCCGTCGGAGGCGTTTGATGAAGCAATCAATTTAACCTCTGGTTTACCCTATTCAAATCGTAGTAACATTAAAGTGGATATTTCTAATCAACCAGATATAGTTGAAGAAGTAGTGCAACCCGAACAATCTACGGAAAGCATCAATATGATTGACAGTGACGAGTATGTTGCGATTGTGGATCGTTATTGTGATGAGCAAGGAAAAATAAATTATGTGCTTATGAATAAAGACTTCATTCAATTTGCAGCAAATAGTAAAACTGTTTCCACTATGGTTGCTGATAAGTCTCTAACGGAAGAGATCCTCTTGTTTATTATCAAAAATAGAGCGGCATTTATAGCAAACAAAAAAGAAAGTTTGGATGATCAATCAGTTGCCGCACTTATTGAAACTCTGGATGAAATTGAAACAAGGAGTGCGTTTAAAGAATTGAAAAAACATATCAATAAGCAGCTTGCTAGAAAATAATTTCGGGGACAAGCACTTCACCCAACGCAGGACTGATATGCTGGAACATGTCTGTCTGCCATGACAGTGATGTGTAATCAACTTGTAGATAAATAGGAAATTAGAGGAATGCCATATGAACTTTATAGATTACGTCATTCAAAATGGGGAAGTTTGGTTACAAAACGCAGTGCGGTTAAATGTTAAAAATGAAAGCAAAGAAAGCTTGAAAGAGTTAAGAGCGCAAGTTGTATCAGATACAAAGATTGAAAAATATTTGAATGATATTACTAATTTTCATAGTATTCTTGTAAGTAACCATAAGAATCCTGATTTACCAATCCACAAACTGATATTCCTCTTAGATATAGGGTTAAATACAGATGTTCCTCAGATACAATTAGCAATAGATGAAATAATGGCACATAAAGATAAAAATGGTGTATACCAATCACTTACCAATATTCCAAAGCATTTTGGTGGTAGTGGTGAAGACATGTTTAGCTGGTGTCTCTGTGATGCACCTCTATTATTATATGCTTTATTGAAAGCCGGTATTAATTACGAAAGGCATATAAAACAGGGAGTAGATTATCTTTTGAGTTTTTATAAAACACAAGGGTTCTCATGCAAAGTCTCAGAAGAATTAGGAAAATTTAGAGGGCCTGGAAGAAAAGATGATTGTTGTCCATATGCAACATTAATAATGCTTCGATTGCTTTCATCAATACCAGAATATAAAGAGAGTGAAATGGTAGAGGAATTGGCAAAAGTATTACTCTCTTTATGGGAAAATAGTTTAGAAAGGCATCCATATATGTTTTATATGGGTACAGACTTCCGGAAACTAAAGGCACCATCTATATGGTATGATGTGGTAAGCGTTGTAGATGTATTGAGCCATGTTGAATCCATCAGAACGGATATACGTTTTACGGAAATGGTAGAGCTAATAAAAAATAAGCAAGATGAAAATGGTTTGTTTACACCAGAATCTATTTTCCAAAAATATAAGAAATGGGATTTTGGACAAAAGAAAAACCCTTCACCATATCTAACATATCATTGTCACTTAATCTTGGAAAGAGCGGATTCTTAGTATCGTTATGTTTTTCATAGACCCAAAATACAATTAAATGCTCTTGTCATCGGGCAAAAAGCTATGAGACTATGTTCTTTGTTACTGAAAGACATAGCCTTTTTTAATTGCCCGATTGTGTTTTTAAAATTGTGGTGTTAAAATGATGGCAGTTCAATGTATCCGTTACTATCCAGTTTCTTATAGGACAAAAGTAAGACCGTCTTAAAATTGCGAAGGGGAATACCATGGAGCCTTACTATTACAGTAAGATGAATAAAACACAACAGAATCTTTACCATGCTATGAAAATCGGCCTTTCTGCGCTGGATTCCTCTTTTGTCGTTCTGCGTTTGGACGGGAATGAGTTGCAGGATGTTTTCTTTAAGCTGCGTTTAGACTGCCCGGAGATTTTCTATGCGGTTGGATTTCATTATCGTTTTTATCGGGATGCCAGCCATGTGGAAGTGATTCCGGAGTATCTGTTCGATAAAAAGAAGATAAAAGAACATCAGAAAGCGATGAATGCCAGAGTCACTAAGTTGGTTCGTCCGGCAAGTTCTATGACAGAGTGGGAGAAGGAGCTGTATATCCATGATTTCATTTGTACCCATGTTCTTTATGACAAGCTGAAAAAGCCATATTCCCATGAGATCATTGGTCCACTTGGGCAGGGGGTTGGTGTCTGCGAGGGGATAGCTAAGACAGTGAAGGTTCTCTGCGATGCTTTAGGAATTTGGTGTATCATCGCAATTTCAGATGCAAATCCGGTTAAGAGGATTAAGTACCGCCATGCATGGAATGTTGTCAGAATCGGCGGAAGATATTATCAGCTGGACGTTACATTTGACAATAGCCTTGGCCGTGAAGGGGTGATACGATACGATTATTTCAATCTGAATGATAAGCAGTTTTTTAGAGATCATGAGTCGGTAATCTACGAGATACCACAGTGCGTCGATGGTGATCATTTCTATTACAGGGAGAACAAGCTGTCCTTTACCAAACCGGAAGATGTAGCCGGACGGGCACTGCAAGCCATGCGTAAGGAACGTTTGTTGATTTTCCACTGGCGGGGAGGCTATCTGACCCGCAAAGTGTTATCAGAACTATTAATATTATTGGAACGGACAGCCCGGCATAAAGGGAGGCATGCCAGAATCAGTTTAAACCGGCCTCAGGCGGTAATGTGTGTAAGTTTCATTGAAAACATACCCGATGAGGAATTTATTGTTGAAGATGCCAATGAGGGTGAAAAGAAATAAATCCTTACAAATAGGGGTAATGATGCATTTTTAAACTGTTAAAAGCTGGGTGATGCTTAAGTTACTTGCCGTCAAAGTGACCACAACAGTGCGCAATGTAAATATGGCCGTCTTCTATATGGTAAACTAGACGGCCATTTAGCAAGCATTCACAGCAGTTCCATGATTAATCCGGTAATCTTGTCCGCAAACAATTGAAACATCCGGTTGCCTTTTTCCTTGGTTGCCAGTGTCGGATCGCCATAAACTCCCGTTTTACTTAGTTCCCCAATTGAAGTATTGTCCATTCCATAAAGAGAAGGCGTGACTGGATACTCCGCTCTGGCAAGTGTCATATCTACTTGAGACTCATATGCGGATAACATCAGGGATGTTTCAAACTCGCAGGCATGGAACATTCCATTCCAGGTGGGTGATTCCATATGCGTCTGATAGATCTCCTGCAATCCCGGATAAAACATCCCCAGCAACTTTACCTTTGTTTCATCCTGTGCTTCACGGATTGCATATTTAATGGTTGCTCCATTGGCTTCGTGTCCATTAAGAAATACCAGAACAGAAATCCCATATCGTTCCACCGATTTTACGATATCGATAAGTAGAAGCCGCAGATGCTCCTGATGTAGTGACACTGTTCCTGGTATATCCCTCCACACCCAGGAATATCCAAAATTCAAAGATGGATATACCAACGCTCCGATCTGGTCTGATATTATACTCGCCAGCCGCTCCGCTAAAAAGATATCCGTTCCCAACGGAAGATGATAACCATGCTGTTCCGTTGCCCCTATGGGTACAATCGCCACCGGACATATTTTAATCTGCTCCTGCACCCTAGGCCATGTCATATTCTGAAGCAAGTATGCCAATTCCTATCACCTCCTACGAGTATATTCCACGTATATTTTTGCTTTCCGTGCAATCTCTTCTACGTCCCTGATGGTCGCTCCCCGTGGCACTAAGTTACTTCCTACCGCAACACCTGTGAACCCCTGATCAAAAAAACGGGTAATATTCTCTTGATTCACACCTCCCACGGCTATATAATTTGTCTGGGGAAACGGACCTTTCAGGCTTTTGATATAAGAGAGCGAAAAGGCATCCGCCGGAAATAACTTGAGCAATGTAATCCCGCGATTCACTGCACACAGAACTTCGCTTGGAGTTAACACCCCAGGCAGTACCTCTAATTTCTTCTCCAAAGCATAGGCAACTAATACGTCATCATAGCCAGGAGTCAGTATAAACGAAATCCCCATATCCACCAGACAATCCACTTCTCCTTTTTTTGTCACGGTGCCTGCACCCAGATAAAACTTTCTGTCTGCAAAGGCTTCCTGAATTCTTCGGATACACTCGAATCCATTTTCCGGATCGCTTAACGAAACCTCAAGACCATCGATTCCTTCCTCCAGTAAAACCGCCGCAATTTCATTTACGCTATCCAGATCCACTTCCCGGATAATCGCCATCAGCCTTATATCTTTCAACATAATAACTCCTCTCTAAAAAACTGCCAGCCAGTGCTTCGGGTTATGAATAAAGATTCTGTCAACATCCATCTGGCTTATGCCTTCCTCCAGCATACGAGGAATGAATTTTGTCTTAATAAACCGAAACCCCGGCCCCCCTCCATAAGCTTCCAGATATGAGGCCCGGCCCATATCTCCGGAAATCAACAGCTGATCCACATGTCCATGTGCGATTAGGGACTTTATTAATTGAATGCGGACGCTGTCCGGATAATATTTCACCTTTCCCGGACCGTCAAACTGGATATAAATACCTCGCTCAGCCAGCTTCAGTAAATAATATTCATCTGCATTCCGATCCAGATGGCCTAATGCGACCGTGGACAAATCAACATTCTCCCTCTCTAAAAGATCAAGAATCTCCATCCCCATAGTCCCCGCCTCCGTGTGCCCCCAGATCGGAGCTCCACAGCTCTTCTGAGCCGTCGCTGCGGCCACCATTGTTTTTTGCTCTAATGGATGAATCACATTGTAAAATGCACCGATCTTTATAAATCCGGCTTTTGCATTTCCGCCATCCGCACCTGTTGTTATGTCCTGAATGAGTATATCTGATATTTCTTCCATACTCTTTTCCACCGCCCATTCCGGATAATATATATGTTTATTAAATCCTGTAGTGGCAATCACATGAACGCCTGACTCTTTTGACATTCTTCTTAACTGATTGATATCTCGCCCATAATCCAGTGTTGAAGCCTCTACCAAGGTAGCTCCGCCGATTTCCTTAAAAAAGCAAAGTTCTTTTATACTGTTTTCATAGCAGCTAAGCTCTAAATCCCTGTCCTTCTGGCAAGCTGGCGGCACTGCATAAAGATGTTCGTGAGGATACGTAAATCCCATCTCATTTGCCGGAATATCTCCCAAAACTGTCCTTGCATATTTCATCATTATACCCATGCATATCGCAGAGGTCGTCTGCGATACTGCTAAAATAGAAAGATTGAAAGAATTAATGCAGTGCATGGCCTCCTTTACTTTTATTTTCTTTCACACTTCTGCCTCATTTCGTACCGAACATTTTCTTATAGCGGAATGCCAAACAGCATACCAAAAAGCCGCATAATTACCGATACAAGAATGGCATCCGTAGATGCAAACCACAATCCTTCCACACCATACCCGGTTACACTAATCAGCGGATAGGCCAGGGCAACTATGACCGTAAAGGCAAATCCCAGGAAAAGCCCTGCAACCACGGCGCCTCTTTTGCCGCCCAGTTTATCACCAAATACGCCCGCTGCTCCGCCCATAAAGAACAACCCAATCACTCCCGGCAATACGACGACACTCATTGCGGTACTTACTAGTGTGCCGACAATTCCACCAATCATAGCTGCTAAGAATCCTACCGTAGTAGCAATCGGACCTGCTGGATAGAAGATAGGAATATCCAGTGCCGGTTTCGCTCCTGGCACCAACTTTTCGCTGATCCCTTTAAAAGCAGGAATAATTTCACCAAGGAACATACGGACTCCCTGTAACAGCACCAATACCCCCGCAGTAAATGTTAGTCCTTGGAGTAATGCAAACAGGATAAAATTCTGGCCTCCGGAAATTTCGGTAACTACATCTTTCCCGGCAATCAGTGCAGTAATAACAAAGACCATAATCATTACAATACCCATCAATATGGACATATCTTTTAAGAAATTCCATTTCTCAGAAACCTTGACATTTTCCCAGGTATCCTCCTGATCATTCCTGTTTCTCTTAGCGGTCAGCCCCCCGATCCACCCGCTTAAACATACCAGTGAACTTCCCCAGAAGCCAAAAGCCACATCGTCAGATTTTAGAATCTTTCGGACAAATGGCTGGGAAATGGCTGGAAATACTACCATAGAAATTCCTTGCACTACGGATCCGATCATAACTGCCGTCCATCCATTCAGACCCATCTGATCCAATACAATCGCCATAGTTCCGGCAAAGGAAAACATCATATGCCCCGTCAGAAAAATATATTTGAACTTCGTAAATCTAGCTAAAACCAGATTGATTGCAAAAGAGAACAGCATAATTAACGGAGTCTCAAACCCAAGCACTACCTGTACCGCTGCCACCAATGCATTGTCTTCCGGCACTACCCCCGACATGCCAAACGCACGGTTAAACATTTCACTGAAAGGAATTAATGCCCCACAAATTACACCCGATCCCGCATTCAGTATCAAAAATCCCAAAATCGTTTTTATGGTTCCTGAGACTACTACCGAAGCAGAATTTCTCATTACCAATAGTCCTATCATTGCCACCAGACCCAATACAACTGCCGGCTGACCCAAAAAATCAACTAAAAAACCTACCATATCCTTTTCCCTCCTATGTTTCGTACGCCTACTACAATCCATTACTGTTTCAAATATGGCAATATCATCTGTTCGATATCCGCCTTATCCAGAATATTGGTAACTGCAAGAACCGGCACCTCTGCCATGATTTGCTTTGCAATCTCTGACGAAGCGATAATAATATCACAAGGTTTCCCTTTATAAGAACCCAGATCTACTGCCTCACCTTCCACCTTAACCCCATGCTTTCTCCCTATCTCCTGCACCGTCATAAGCATCATAAGACTGGTGCCAAATCCCATTCCGCATACAGTTAATACCCGCATGTCAAACCCTCCTTAAAAATATCCACTTAAAACAACAGTATTAGTTCCTCATAAGAACGAATCTTCAACAGCTTTGATACAATCCCCTCCTTTTCCAAAAAGCTTCCCAATTCTTGTAATATAGCAATGTGACTATTATCTTCTTTCCCACCCAATGTAAAAACCAACTGTACCGGATCATTATCGAAATGACCGAAACACACCGGCACTTTCAGCCTTATCATACTGATACAGGGGGTCAGCACATCACCTGATGGTCTGGCATGAGGCAGCGCAATTCCCGGTGCCATGACAATATAGGGACCGATAGCGGAAAAACTTTCTATCATCTTTTCAATATAACCCTGCGTGATTTTCCCCGTCTCCATAAGCAACTGGCCGCCATATCGAATCACTTCCTCCGGAGTCTTCAAATCCTCTACATCCAGCTGCACTACCTCTCTTGTTAAATAATCCCCTAACATGACCTTCCTCCCTCGAATTCTTCTATATATTCAATAAATTCATCATAACTTGTGCATGAAATTAACTTTTGAACATTTTTCTCCTCCCTAATCATTTGAAACAGTCGCTCCAGAACCTCCTTAAATCTAGTATCCCCTTTTTTGATACAAACCAAAATCACCAGCCTGACCATCGTCCGTCCCCAGATCATCGGTGTATCCAGCAAAACAAAGGAAATAAAACTCTCCCCATCTATCAGGCAATGGGGCATTGCAATATTAGAGGCAATCTCCGTAGATACAAGAGCCTCTCTTGCAAATAAAGCTTCTTCATCCTCCAGCTTCATACAGCCTAGCCGCCACAACTCATGGCACAGGTTTGCCAGCAGCATCTTTTTCTTTCGCGGCTTATTCCAGATAAAGAACCGTTCCCTTGAACAGACCTCCGTAATTCGCAAAGAGTTGGATTTATGTTGCAGTTTTGACAAAAGCTGTTCCACCAGTTCCTGATCTTCCTTATTCAGTAACGGGGATAGCTGTAATACCTCATGGTCATATTGCTGCCCGTTCCTAATCCTGACAGGGCTGATATAGAAGTCCACATTCTTTGGAAGAAGCTTCAACTCCCTATACGGGTAAATTCCAATCACTTCGATCATTTCAAAATGCTTTTCAATTCTGCTTTTCAACAGCAATGAACTACCAAATGCTCCATCGCCCAAAAGGGCAGTTTTCCACTTCCGAACACCTAAGTTCCGCTCCATACTGGAAGCAAAATGCATAATTAGAAAACCCAGTTCACTGTTAGACATGTTCGCATTCGTATATTTTGAAATACACTCTGCCAGTTCAATGGAATAATAAAAGGCTGTAGGGTAACTCTTTTGAAGCTCCTCATAGAATGGATTCTCCGTTTCCATATGCAGCAAATACTTCCCATAGTTTGAAGCCACATGGAATGTCAGTCCATATACAAGAAATTCATCACGAGATAAATCCACACCATAATTATGCCGGATTTTTTCAAGTGCTTCCATAACCAGATTGTGGAAGAAAATCATATTATGTTCTTTCATTGGATGGATGTCCGCTTCATTCTGAAAAGTCTGCATCTGGATCAATGCCAGATACATACTTTCACCATTTAGCGATCTGTCCGGAAACCATTCGATCAACATTTCAGATATATTTTTCATGTTTCTCTGCAGAAGCTCCAAATCTGCTAAATTAGCCAGATAACCAAAGTTAATCTCTTTTCTCTGGGAAATACGCTTCATGGTTATTGCCAGATATTTTAGAAACTGTGTCCTTTCCTTCTGGGCGGCATTAATTTTTTCTTTTGCCAGCCAACCGGTCAGCCAGTTTTGAATCGCTATAAATGAGATCCCTTTCAGTTCGAACTGCCTCCATAGCTCCTCTTCATCTAACGTTTCCTCATACAAACGAAACATACAGTCCCGGATGCTGATTTCATCTCCGCTGACAGACAATCCGGAATACGGCTTGCTTGTCAAGCTGAGACCAAACGGTTCCAGATAAGAATTCGCAGCAATTGTAATTTTTGACATTCTGGATCGGCTATAATTAAATAATTCTGCTAAATCATCCATTTTGCAATTTTCTATCAGCAGGATTCTTTTCAGCACCTCCCAAAGCAACGTTTCATCCTGCAGGGAAAGACCATGTCTCCCATACTTCTTTGTGAATTCAAGAAATTGTTCTTTATCTGTCACCTGGATCTGATATCCTTTTCCCTTAAAAGAAGAAATCTTGAATCCGAGCGTACTGCCATGTTCCCGAGCTGTTTTCATGTAACGGAACACCATTCTGGCACTAATTCCAAGTTGATTGCTTAGTTGTGACGAAGTTATAAATTCTGTTGATGAATTTATCAGGAGATCAACCACCATATATATTTTTGTATACATGCACTCTGCCTTCTTCATTCTTTCCATCTCCTTTATATGTTCATTATAGTGTTAACTGAATAATAAGTCGATAGTCTTAAATGGCAGTTAGTAAATGACATTTTAAAAACCCAATCGGATTGTCTTTACATAATAGGACAAGAAAAGAACAATATTGTACAAGGAATTGTCAACGACTTGAACTGGGATGGAATCGGGATAAATTCCATTTACACTGCTTTCAGTATGGAACAGGCCGCAGTATATCCGTATAATCTTCATAAATGGTGCTGTTGCAAAACTCTGATATGCCCCTTGTCAAGTGGCATAAAGGGAGGCATGGGGTTCCGACCGATGGATTTTGATCATAAAAAATTAATAATTCCCTCTATTGACAAACAAACAGATCATGCATATAATGTTAGCATGTCAACTGTTAGCTTGCTTACTAAATGGAGGTGATGAAGCAATGATACCAACGAGGTCTATCGGTTTTGAGCTGCGTAGTGTAACCAATCTGTTCAAGAGAAGAATAGACAGCGTGAATAACGCTGATACTGATCAGAATGTTACCGTGATGCATGGATGGGTTCTTGGCTATTTGATGGAGCATCAGGAAACCGAGGTTACGCAGAGGGACTTTGAACGGGATTTTTCCATGAGAAAATCGACTGTTTCAAGAGCCTTACAGCTTATGGAAAAAAACGGGCTAATCAGAAGGGAGCCTGTGGAATACGATGCCAGGCTGAAAAGAATACGCTTGACCGATGAAGCCGTTAAGATACAAAAAACTATGGAGGAAGCTGTAAAAAAGGTTGAGAAGGAAGCAATCAGAGGTATTTCGCAGCAGGAGCTTGACGTTTTTTTCAAAGTACTTTTTAAAATAAAAGAGAATCTTGAATAAGAGCTGCCAGTCATGTTTGGCAGCTTACATTCAACACATATAGTTAGCTCGCTTACTGTTGCAACGATAACTAATTTTAAAAGGAGTGATTGGTTCATGTTGAAAATTTTTAAATACTTACGCAAACGGGAATGGCTGTTCATTTGCGTAAGTCTTGCTTTTATTGTTTTTCAGGTATTTTTAGACTTGAAACTGCCCGACTACATGGCGGAAATTACAACGCTTGTGCAGACAGAGGGCAGCCAGATGAGTGCGATATGGGCTGCAGGTGGCTGGATGCTGCTTTGCGCTCTGGGCAGCGTGATCGCATCGGTCATTGTGGGGTTTTTCGCCGCCAAGGTTGCGGCGTCGCTGGCAAAGCGACTCCGCAAAATGATGTTTGACAAAACCTTGTCCTTCTCCATGGAGGAAATCGGTGGGTTCTCCACCGCCAGCCTGATTACTCGTTCCACAAACGACATCACGCAAATTCAAACGGTGGTGGCGATGGGCTTACAAGCAATCGTGAAAGCACCCATCATTGCGGTGTGGACAATCGTAAAAATATGGGGCAAAAGTTGGCAATGGACGGCACTTACAGCGGTCGCAGTAGTGATACTCCTGCTGATTGTCGGTATGACGGTTATATTTGCCCTTCCGAAATTCAAGATAGTCCAGAAGCTAACAGACAAACTTAACCAAGTGACAAGAGAACACCTGACGGGCCTCCGGGTTGTCAGGGCATATAACGCCGAAGGCTATCAGGAGGAAAAATTTGAGAAAGCAAACGAGGCACTGACCGGTACGAACCTGTTTGTAAATAAGATTATGGCTATCATGCAGCCGGGAATGAGCTTTATTATGTCGGGCCTTAGCCTTGGGATTTACTGAATTGGAGCGTATTTGATAAACAGTGCCAAAACGATGACGCAATTGACGCTGTTTTCCGATATGGTCGTATTTTCCTCTTACGCAACACAAATCGTTATGGCGTTTATGATGCTTACCATGATCTTCATCATACTGCCGCGGGCGACGGTATCCGCTAACCGTATCAACGAGGTGCTGGAAAATATCAGCTTTACCGCAGACAAAGGAGAAACCGTGGCCTTTATCGGCTCCACTGGCAGCGGCAAAAGCACATTGATCAATTTAATTCCCAGATCTACGACGCCACCGAGGGCGAAGTCATCATCGATGGAGTCAACGTAAAGGATTATGTGCAGGAAGCATTGTACAACAAGCTTGGTTATGTGCCGCAAAGAGCCGTGCTGTTTTCCGGCTCGGTGAGAACCAACATTGCCTATGGCGATAATGGCGGGGCGGTTCCAACAGACGAAGATATCAGCAATGCGGTGCGGATCGCTCAGGGGACCGAATTTGTTGAAAAAATGGACGGCGGCTATGACGCAGCTATCTCCCAGGGTGGAACGAATGTGTCAGGTGGGCAAAAGCAGCGCATTGCAATTGCGAGGGCGGTTTGTAAAAAGCCGAAAATTTTCATCTTTGACGATTCCTTCTCCGCATTGGACTACAAAACGGACCGGGCACTCAGAAGCGTGTTGAAGGAAGAAACTGCGGAGGCGACCAAGCTGATTGTCGCACAGCGCATTGGCACAATCAAGGATGCGGATAGAATTATCGTTCTTGACGAAGGAAAGATGGTTGGCATGGGCACACATGATGAGCTCATGAAGACCTGTGCCGTTTATCAGGAAATTGCCTATTCACAACTATCAAAGGAGGAACTTAACGTTGGCTAAAAATAATGAATATAAAATTGGAGATAACAAGGAAATGAACGGGCGGCAAAACGGTCCGGGTGGAGGTCCTCCCGGCATGCACGCCGGAGGCGGAGAGAAAGCAAAAGATTTTACGAAAACGTGGGGGAAGCTCATCACGTATACGAGACCATATATTCCAGCAATTATCATCGCATTGCTCTTTGCCGCCGCCGGTACTGTTTTTAACATTATCGGTCCGAATCAGCTCAGTAAAATCACAGACATGATTACCAAGGGCATGAGCACTGGGATTGATCTTGCGGCAATCAAAAGCATAGGGCTGTTTCTTGCCGTTCTCTATGGCTTGGGATTTTTATTCAACTATATTCAGGGCTTCATCATGGCAACGGTTACGCAGAAGGTTTCCAAGAAAATGCGTACCGATATAACGCTGAAAATCAACAGGCTGCCGCTGAAATATTTTGATTCCACAAGTTACGGTGATGTTCTGTCCCGCGTGACAAACGATGTGGATACCATCGGGCAGACACTGAACCAGAGTATCGGTTCTCTTGTTACCGGGGTTATCATGTTCCTTGGCTCACTCATTATGATGTTTTCCATCAATGCTGCAATGGC
>Ga0153997_1000399_pt1 | contig 12878 bp, 12 predicted proteins | sample TSNC081MetaG_FD_104750 | JGI IMG/M metagenome (GOLD analysis project Ga0153997, IMG submission 104750) | Attine ant fungus gardens microbial communities from North Carolina, USA - TSNC081 MetaG | ecosystem: Host-associated > Fungi > Mycelium > Unclassified | place: USA: North Carolina, Lumber...
AGGCGCCTGGCAAAATAGCCCATGGGCAAACTTTACAGAGAACCGGCGTCATGTATTATTGCAGTCTTTAAAAATATTTTTTTAAAATTGAGTGTTGCAATATTAAAATTTCTATGATATAATACTATTAATGTATTGAGCGAAGTATTGATTTCACATGTTTTTGTAAGTCTTTATTAGTTAAGGATTTACAAAAATATGTGAATTTTTATTTCACGGTATATATCTAAATTTAAGGAGGTATCTTTCATGAATAAGGGTACAGTAAAATGGTTTAATGGCACTAAAGGATTTGGTTTTATCACAGACAATAACGGTGGAGAAGACATCTTCGTTCACTTTTCTGGTATCGTTTCAGACGGTTACAAATCATTAGATGAAGGACAAGAAGTTACTTTTGATATTGAACAAGGCGCTCGTGGATTACAGGCAGTTAACGTTTGTAAAGCTTAATTTCTAAAAAAGAGAAGAGTTCATATGAGCTCTTTTTTTATGGATATTAAATCCTATAAAGAAAGAAAACTTCCACAATGCATTAAGTAAGAATTTCATATCCTGTCTCAGTGACAACGATTGTATCTTCCCACTGTGCAAAACAACTGCGATCCACAGTAATTACGGTCCAATCGTCATTCTGGGTCTCCGTATCATAATTTCCTTCATTAATCATAGGTTCAATTGTAAAAACCATCCCTGGCATCATTATCATTCCCTTCTCCTCTGTGATAAAGTGATGTATATGAGGATTGTCATGGAATTTAATTCCAACCCCAGTCTAAGACAATCTTTAGCCACCTGTACCAGTTTTTTCTTTCCTCACTTACATTTCCCACTGAATACATTCTGCTTGAGTCCGAATAAAACCCATTCAAAAATTCCAATTTTTCATCCGATATACTATGACAAAATTTATACTTTATATTGCTGCCGCACCAGCACAAATCATTTCTTGACAACTTCACTCTTACCCTTTTTCATGCAAGTATTATAGCAACTTCCTCCTTGCGCAGGAGTGCCCATCCCCCAGAGGGAATTTGTTTATAGATGCAATTTCCATAAAGTAAGAAAGAGGCAATTGCATAAGTCAAGTGGTCTCGAAATCCGCTTCGCTAATTACGAATAACCAGCTATTCTGCAATACTGCATAGCTGGTTATATTAGAAAATCCTTCAACCTTTTACTTCGCGATGGATGACGTAGTTTTCTTAATGCCTTTGCCTCAATCTGACGGATTCTTTCTCTAGTGACTTTAAATTCTTTTCCTACTTCTTCTAAAGTTCTGGCTCGTCCATCTTCCAGGCCAAACCTAAGCTGTATAACCATTCTCTCTCTATCTGTTAATGATTCAAGTGCTGTGGAAAGTTCTTCTCTTAGCATTGCAAACGCTGCTGCATCAACTGGGGAGAGTGTTGCTTCATCTTCAATAAAATCACCTAAGTGACTATCTTCTTCTTCACCTATTGGAGTGTCAAGTGAAACCGGGTCTTTAGAAATCTTCAATACTTCTCTTACTCTGTCCACAGATACACCCAATCTATCAGCCACTTCCTCTGCGGTAGGCTCTCTTCCAAATTCTTGTAATAGTGTTCTTGACATTCTCAGAGTTTTATTAATGGTCTCAACCATATGAACCGGCACACGAATTGTTCTCCCGGTATCAGCAATTCCACGAGTGATTGCCTGACGTATCCACCAAGTCGCATAAGTACTAAACTTAAATCCTTTGGCATAGTCGAACTTGTCCACTGCCTTCATCAGTCCCATATTCCCTTCCTGGATCAAATCCAGAAACGGCATACCGCGACCGACATATTTTTTCGCAATACTAACAACTAAACGAAGGTTGGCTTCTGTAAGTTCTTTTTTCGCATTCTCATCGCAGGCTTCAATTCTTTTCGCTATCGCTATTTCTTCCTCCATACTTAAAAGGGGGACATTTCCAATCTCCTTTAAGTACATACGTACAGGGTCTTCTGTACTAACTCCATCCAGAATGTCAACATCGTCAATAATTTCGACTTCTTCTTGTTCGATAAGGGAATCCTCATCGTTTACCAATAATAAGCTATCTGCATCATTATCGTCTATACTTGCATTTAGCACATCCACGTTATGTTTATCAAGAAAATCTAAAATTTTATCATATTTTTCTGCCGTTAGTTCCATTGTTCCGAACAGCTCATTAATCTCTTGATATTCCACCACATTCTTCTGGGATTTTGCTAATGCCAACAGTTCATCCAACAGTTTGGAGAATAATAAATCTTCTTCCATTCGAGTTCTCCTCAGTAATTTTTTGCTTTTTCTCTAAAGGTACAACTACCGTTTACTATTATACCATAAGAAAACAGAATAGCAAAATTATTTTTAACAAAAATGGTTTTTTCTTTTATAATTAATAAAATATACAATTTATTAAGATTTATACAACTATTTCCCATATTTTGTATGAAACAACTGAGAAATAAAAATAAAAATAGTTCCCAGAAAAATAAACCAATCCGATATATTAAAAACAATGCGTTTTACTCTTTTTATCTTTGTATTGATACTAAAATAATCCACGACCTGCTTTTTGACTATTTTATCATATATATTGCTGGCCGCACCACCTACTACAAAACTAAGCCCCAGCTTTAACAAACCATATCCATTTTTTAATAATAGTTGCAAATATGCAATTAGTGCTACAGCACCAAATCCAACAGAAATCCCGGTAGTAAATTCCGGTTTCTTAGAACCCAGGCCAAAAATAGCTCCTTTATTGTAAACCTTATGCAGAATTACCTTCCCTTTTAAAATCTCTTCAGGCTTATTTTCCTCTTTCTTTCTGTCAATATAATCTTTCATAATAAAATCTGTTATAAAAACCCCAATCGCAATCAATAAATATATCATATGAATCCTCCATCGAACCTTTGTTCGTTTCATATCGCAAATTTCCATGCCCGACCTCTGTGGGCAGTCATTCAAGATGGTGAAAGGTATCTTTCAATGAAAAGATACCTTTTAATCTTCGCTTGCATTCGTGCTTTTCGAATCCAGCTTCGCTGGATTTTCATACTTATTGCTCTTCTTCGTGTCCTTCGTCTTCTTTCATTCTCGTCCCACATTTTTTACAGAAAGCGTCATCCTTATCTAGTACTGCACCACAAGTCTTACATGCTTTTGTACCTGAAAATGACAGCAGATCTGCTTTGTATTTCTCTATCATATCTTTCTTTTCTGCAATTGCTTCACAGGTTACTAAAAGCTCAGCTTCAACTACCTGCTCTTCTTCATATCTTTCCCATATTATTTTTCCCATGCTTTCACATAGAATTCCAATTTCTCTCTCCATTGTTACAATCTGGTTTCGAAGTCTCTGTCGTTCAATTACCTCATTTGTTTTTCTTCCTACATCCCCTGCTGCTTTCGAAATCTTTTTACTTATATCCTCAAATATATCACTGCTCATAGTTTTTTTCTCCTTTCTATAATTTTTAGATAATTGCAATATCCTCACATTTTGCACTTGTTTTGCAATTACCAATATTTACTTTATTATAGTATACCCAATACATGTCGGAATCATCTTACCCACTGACAAATTGTTTTCTTGTTTTTTCTTCTAAGCTCAAGACACTTCTCAAATCAATAATTGGACCTCCGGTATTATTGATATATTCTCTTGTTATGGTGACTCTTCCAATATTGTCGTCTTTTGGTATCTCATACATAATATCCATCATGAACTCTTCAATGATTGCACGAAGTGCTCTAGCCCCCGTCTTCTTTTCTAATGCTCTTCTTGCTATTTCTTCTAATGCTTCCTCCTGAAAGCGAAGCTGCACTTCGTCTAGTTCTAATAGTTTTTCATATTGCTTTAAAATAGCGTTTTTAGGCTCCTTTAATATTTTCACAAGCATATCCTGTGTCATTCCCCGAAGTGTAAATACGATTGGGAGGCGTCCCATGAACTCTGGAATCATACCATAGTTCCTGATATCTTCTAATGTCACTTGTTCTAATACGTCTACATTATCATATTTATCTTTTAAATCAGATTGAAAGCCTATGCTGGCTTGACTACTTATTCTTTCTTTTATAATTTCTTCTAAACCAGGAAAAGCACCGCCTACTATAAACAGGATGTTCTTTGTATTGACTGTTGTAAGTGGCACCATGGCATTTTTACTGCTCGCTCCCACAGGTACTTCGACTTCACTGCCTTCTAATAACTTTAATAGCCCCTGTTGTACGGACTCGCCACTCACATCTCTGTGGTTTGTATTTTTTTTCTTTGCTATCTTATCAATCTCGTCTATAAAAATGATTCCTCTTTCCGCTTTTTCCACATCGTTTCCAGCTGCTGCCAGAAGTTTTGATACTACACTCTCTATATCGTCGCCAATGTATCCGGCTTCTGTCAGGGAAGTCGCATCTGTTATAGCAAGCGGTACGTCTAAAAGGTTGGCAAGTGTTTTCACAAGATATGTTTTTCCACTTCCGGTTGGACCAATCATTAACATATTGGATTTCTCAATCTGTATTTCATCCATTGTACCGGTTGCCACTCTTTTATAATGATTGTAAACCGCTACCGAAACAATCTTTTTCGCCTTATCCTGACCAATCACATGTTCATCTAAGCTTTCTTTTATCTTATGAGGGACTGGAATATCCTTTAAGTTAAATAACGGCTTATCTTTTTCTTTCGTATTCTCCTGTCTCTTCTTCACTTTCTGTTTCTTAGGTATCTCTCCCTGCAAATCCGAGAGATTAATAATGCCCATACTGGATAGTTTCGACATGTCATTAAAATCAATATTGCTATTATTCATGGCATCAAAAGTCTTTTGCATACAATCTGAACATATATGTATATTGTTGGGCAGAGATACCATTTTCCCCACACGGCTCTCTGCTCTCCGACACACAAAGCATACCTCCTCATAGCCATCATCGTCCTTCTTTGTCTTACTATGAGCGTCATTATCTGCTTTCGTATCCGCTACGATTTCATTCTGGCTCTCATACTGTCCTTCAGCACTCTCATCCGCATTATTAATTATCTCTTCTATATTAAAATCACTGACTAAATTCTTCATAATATCTATAATAACCCCTTTCTATCAGCTCTGTAGATTCACTTCTATTTCGCTTCTATTACTTCTATATTTATTATATCCTACAAAAATGCCTCTAACAAGTGAACTTTTTATAAACTTAATAAACAAGGATTGTACACTCTTTTGAGACATATTACTTCAACTAGTGCATATATCCCTATAGTATCGCTTTTCCCCAACATACTATCTTATACTTGATCCCAATGTAACTTCTATTATTTTCTCTTCAAATCCGCCATTCTGACTGACCTGTACAACGACTTCAACTGTTTCTCCTGCTTCATAATATTTTAAAGTATCAATTAAACCGTCTGACGTTGTAAGTGGAATCCCATCAAATGCAGTAATCACATCACCAGCTTTAATTCCTGCATTATCTGCCGCACCGCCCCCTACTATGTTACGCACATAAACACCTACAGGCATATTATATGTGACTGCTATCCCCGATGTGACGGTGACCGGCTCTATTCCTAAATATCCCTTTACATCTTCGTCCACCTTTACTCTTGTGTCTCTTAGCATAAGTTCACTAATAATAGGTTTTGCAGTAGAAATAGGAATTGCATATCCCATACCTTCCACATCGCTCTTTGAATATTTAACTGCATTGATTCCAATAACTTCACCTTTTATATTTAATAAAGCGCCGCCGCTGTTGCCAGGATTAATTGCTGCATCGGTCTGGAGTAAAGTACTTGTAATGTTTTCTACAACAACTTCCCTGTCAAGTGCACTTATGATGCCTCTGGTTACCGACTGACCGTAACCCAATGCATTTCCAATGGCAATGGCTGTTTCCCCAACTTTTAAACTGTCCGAATCTCCTAATGTGGCAATTTCAATGACTGCCAGAGTTTCATTAGATATATCCGTTAATTCTACTGCAATTACTGCCAAATCATTTTCCACAGAAGTTCCCTTTATCTGTGCCTCGTAAATATTCGAATCTATGAATGCAACCGTAAGCGTTGTTGCATTTGCTACTACATGATTATTGGTTGCAATTAATAATTCAGTATCATTTTTACCTACTATGATTCCTGAACCGCTATTTTCCACTTCCTGCTGAAGAGGAATTCCAAACATAGCCTGAAGATCCTGCACCGTCTTATTGGTTATGGCAACAATGGCAGGCATTACATCACTGGCGACCTGACTTACATCCTCCGCATATACAATTGTCTGATTCGTATATTCTGTATTCTCTATACTTTCTTTTGCTGTCTCGATTTCTAGAATCTCGCTTTCTATACTTTCTGGGAAAATGGTACTGTATAACCTATCGCTAACTTTAAGTGTGAGAAAGGCTGTAATACCAAAAACAATTCCCAGTGGAAACATGGAAAGAAGACGTATACCAAAATTATTTTTTTTAGATCTCTTTTCCTTTTCTATTTTTTTGCCGACTGATTCTGGAATTTTATAGGTTTCATACATATAGTTATTATTTCTATTGGAGTCACTATGCAGTTCCATATCCTCTGTACTTATATCCTCCGGATTCTCTTCGTAGAACTGAACATCATGTGAAACGGTATCCTGTAGATTTTCTCCATTGTTTTCAAATTGTTCCGTGTCTTTATCATCAAACATAATTACATTCCCCATTTCTTCTTAACTATAAATATATTGTTTGGAATTATCCTCTAATTTTATTCAAAAACTTCTAAATACAATGATAAATTAATGATTTTTACGATCTTTCCAAGTTTATGCACCAGAGCGCATTTGACAATGCAGGATGCAATTCCCTGGTTTTTTACAAAAAGTAAAAAGAAGCAATTGCAATGGATGATGAATCGCATGGCAACGCTCCTTAATAGATTATTTATTCAACTGTAACTGATTTTGCCAAATTTCTTGGCTTATCTACATCGCATCCTTTGCCAATTGACACATAGTATCCAAACAGTTGTAATGGGATGACCGCAAGTGAATTTGTAAAATAATCATTTGTCTTCGGTATATAAATAACATAGTCTGCATTCTTCTCAACCTCATTATTTCCTTCATTCGTAACCACCAATACAAAGGCACCCCTGCTCCTTACTTCAACAATATTGCTAACTGTCTTTTTATAGAGAGCCTCCTGAGTTAATACCGCAGTAACTAAGGTTCCTTCTTCAATTAGGGAAATGGTACCATGTTTTAATTCGCCTGCTGCATATGCTTCTGAATGAATATAGGAGATTTCTTTTAGCTTTAAGGATCCTTCTAGGGATATAGCATAATCAATTCCGCGGCCTATAAAAAAGATATGATCCGCAGCAATATATCTATTTGCAAACCTTTGTATTTTTTCTTTATGACTAAGAAGCTTTTCAATCTGCTCCGGCAACCTTATTAAATCCTTTACCAGTGCCTTCATCGCCAGTTCCTGAATCTGTCCTCTTACCTTCGCAAATTTTATAGCCAATAGATAATGCGCAATGAGCTGGGTGGAATAAGCCTTTGTTGTTGCTACTGCTATCTCCGGACCTGCCCAGGTGTACATCACATTATCCGACTCACGTGCGATAGAACTTCCCACTACATTTACAATACTAAGAACTTTGATGCCGTGGGATTTTGCCTCCCGGAGTGCTGCAAGTGAATCTGCCGTTTCTCCAGACTGGCTAACAATAATAGCAAGGGAATCCGGCTCAAATATAGGATTTCTATATCTGAACTCAGAGGCCAAATCCACTTCTACAGGTATTCTTGCCATTCCTTCAAAGACATACTTTGCTGTAACACCTGTATGATATGCGGAACCACAAGCTATAATATAAATTTTCTTGATTGCCTTTATTTCTTCCTCTGTCATTCCAAGCTCTTCGATTACGATATTACCATCTTTAATTCTGGGATTTATTGTATCCCGAACTGCTTTTGGCTGTTCGTACATTTCCTTCAGCATAAAATGTTCATATCCGCCTTTTTCAGCGGCACTAATATCCCATTCAATAGTGGCAGGCTCTTTCACAATCTCTTCTTCGTCAATATTATAAAACTTCATATCAGTCTCTGTAAGTTTTACAATTTCTTCGTTCTCTATAAAGTAAACATTTCTTGTGTATTTTAAAATAGCTGGCACATCTGACGCAATTAAATTTCCACTTTTTCCATGTCCTACAATTAAGGGACTATCTTTTCTAACCGCATATACCTCACCCGGATATTCTCTAAACATAATACCTAATGCGTAAGAGCCTTCCACACGCTGCATAATTTTAATGATTGCATCCATTGGATTGCCTTCATAGTAGTAATCCAGTAAATGGGCAATTACTTCCGTATCGGTATCAGAAACGAACTCGTAGCCTCTTTGCTGTAATGTATTTTTTAATTTTAAATAATTTTCAATTATCCCATTATGTACTACCACGATGGATTCATCTTTGTTGAAATGAGGATGGGCATTGTCATTGGTAGGGGCACCGTGTGTTGCCCATCTGGTGTGACCAATACCTACCATACCCGGCAACAAGTCACCTCCATGGGTAAGTTCGTCTAAAACCTTTAATCTGCCCGTAGCCTTTTGTACCACAATATCCTCACCATTAAATACGGCAATTCCTGCTGAATCATATCCCCTATACTCTAACTTTGATAATCCATCCAGCAAAATAGGCGCTGCCTGAGATTCTCCAATGTAACCAACAATACCGCACATAATATGACCTCCATTCAGTAAACTTCCTGTGTTGTTTCTTATTCCCATGTTCAAAAGGTTATTTTCATGCCGCAAATTCACTCGTAACCTGTACGGCCATGTTTCATACATTTTACTTCCATCTTTTCACCTTCAAGTACACCTTGAAATAAAAAGCTCATTGTTTCTGCGTAAATATTAACTTTATATTATCAAAAATCATATGTTTTGTAAATTTAAACATACCTCTTTCCATCTCTTCATTTTATGCATTCCAATATGCTTTATTCATAGTTAATTTCAAAATCAAACTCTTCGGCAATGATTTGTACATTTTTCCCAGTTTAAACCCGATAAGTTTAAAACCACTTTTTAATACCAAATCAATAATAAGCCATGGCTTGTGAATTTTTATCAGATGGGAAGCCGTTTGCTTTACGAGTTTCATACCTTCGTTTTCGGATTTTAAGTTATTAAACAATTCCGAATACTCTGCTTGCGAAACCCCAAGATCAAAATTTCGCTTTAACTGCTGTATGTTTCCATAGTTATGAGAGTGGATGACCTTTGCATCTGCCACATATGCAACTTCATATCCTGCATTTATTAGTTTTCCAGCAAATATCATGTCCTCATTAAATATGGTTTTCATGACAAATCCACCTAACTCTTCATAAAATGTTCTTCTATATGCAGCACAAACATTAGAACAGAAATAAGTTTTGATTCCTAATATGTCGATATCCTTTCGTGATTTAATACTGGATTTCTCTGGGTAATTAAAGCCTCTCGTATATTTCTCCACTAAATTACTCTCAGGTGCCGGTAACTGTCTTGCGTAGGCAGCTCCTACTTTTCCGCTACTAAAGGGACGGATTAATTTTTCTATTAAAAAAGTCTCTTCCGGTACTGCATCCTGCGTCATATATATTAATATATCTGCCTTGGATTTGCTTGCCGCCATCGCTCGGGTCTTTCCGTGATCAAAGTCTGCATAGCAAATATGTGTTACTTTCATATTGGGATTCTTATTATATTCTTCTTTTGGAAAATATGCTTCTTCTGTATTGATGATAATGATTTCATGAATTTGATATGTTTGTACTCTTAACATACGTAATAAATGATTAAATTTTATATCTGGTTTGTATGTCGGAATAATGATATCTACAGTATATTTATTTTCCATGCATTCTGATGCCTTTCTTTCTTTTTGAAGCTTAACTTCAGCGGTCAAGATGGGGACTCATTCGCTAAATGTAAGAATGCAGGCATTCCTACATTTAGCTCATAAGAAATTAATAGTAACCCGTCAGGTAACTTATATCTGCGCTGATGCTTGAAACAGTTTGGGATGGGGTATATTCTTCATCTCCAAATAAAAACTGATGTAACTGAATTACATTTGATTCTAATGTAACAGGTGCGACGCAGGAAGAATCATTTAAATCCGCCGGTGCGTTATCAAATGGAAAACCAGCCGTTTCTCCCAAGTCATAGGATAGTGCACTAGATGTTATGCTGATTGCCTCTGTTAATTTCAGACTGGTAGCTGTAAGCGGAAATACCTCATTAATCACTTTATTTATTTCACTTATATTAGCTGTTTTGGCTTTTGTTAATAATTCTGAAAGAACAAGACGTTGTCTTTCCGTTCTCTTAAAATCATTACCAGCTGTAGCACGTATTCTACAGTATGATGTGGCTTGTACACCATTTAAATGAACCAACCCATATTCTGTTAGAGGAGTATAGTCTAATCCTGTAACTTCAGAAGTTTCGATACTATAGTTGTTCAAGTGAACCATTTCTTCTTCCGTAATCTCTATATCCAGTCCACCTACTGCATCTACGGCTTTTGCAAGCGCAAGAAAGTTAACAGATACATATTCTGTTATATTTAAATCCAGATTCTTATTCAGCATGCTTAAAGACCTTGTTATTCCGCCCAGAGAATAAGCCTCTGTCGCCTTCCTATACTCAGTATAATCCCCTAGACTTGTATCAAAAATGGTATCTCTATAGACAGACACAAGTTTTATTTCCTTTGTTTCATTATTTATACTTGCTATCATAATCGTATCACTTAAAGAAAAAGTATCTCCGTCTAATTCATTATATCTGGAGTCCAAACCAAATAGGGCTATGTTCGTATAACCTGTCAGCGTTTCATTGTTTGCTGCCTGTTCTGAAATAAATAAATCTTTTAGGTTTATTTCACCACCGCCTATTTTCCTCCATTGATATACCAAATATAATGCAGCGCATAAGACCAGTAACACAATTATTTCTATTATAAATATAATTTTCCTTTTGCGTCTGCGTTTGCGCGCTCTGCTGTTCTTTCTGTTTCTATTATGATCTCCCATCGTCTTCTCCCCTCTGTCTGTAGACAGTCATTGAACTTTCGATTGCATTTTGACATGTTACGAACCATTAATACGCATTTCTATTTAAAAACCCTTTAAAAAAGGTTAGAAATATAATTTTAAAATCAAACCCCAGTGTCCAGTTTTCGATATAATATAAATCATGATCTATACGCTTTCTAATAGATGTGTTTCCTCTGTATCCATTCACCTGAGCCCAACCTGTGAGTCCCGGCCTTACCTGATGTTTTACCATATATCTGGGAATTTCTTCTCTAAACTTCTCTACAAAAAATGGTCTTTCTGGTCTTGGTCCAACCAAGCTCATATTTCCCCTTAAGATATTAAACAGCTGGGGTAATTCATCTAAGCTTGTCTTCCTCATATATTTCCCAAATGGGGTTACCCGCGGATCATCTTTTATGGTCCAGGCTGTCTTTTCTTTTTCACTGGTCTGTACTTCCATAGTTCTGAATTTGTACATCCAGAATATTCGGTTATGAAGCCCTACTCTTTCCTGCTTAAAAATCAATGGCCCTTTTGATGTTACTTTAATAATAATACAGGATACAATCATAATTGGTGATGCAATGACGATTGCAATCGATGCTCCTATCACATCTACCGCTCTCTTTATTGCCATATTAAATGTGTTTGTCAAAGGAACATGGCGGATATTAATAACCGGAAGACCCAGCAAATCCTCCGTATATGGCCTAGTGGGAATAATATTATTATAATCCGGTATAAACTTGGTATGTACACCAGATTTTTCACAAAGTGCCACTATATGTTCTAACTTGGAATACTCGTCCAAGCCTAAGGTAATTGCGATTTCATCTAAACGGTTTTCAGGTAAGATAACAAGAAGATTGTCTATGCGTCCAATTACTTTTACGCCTTTGTACACGGTACCGCTCTCAACTTCATCATCTAGTATGCCACGCACCAGATAGCCCCATTGTGGGTTTTGCGCTATACGATCAATATATTCTTCCGCTGCATGACTATAGCCAACTAGTAATATATGCTTTAGATTCAGTCCTTTTGCCCGCGCTTTTCGTAATGCAATTCTTAAAATGCTACGCAGGACTGTTTCTAACATAATATTAATTCCGTAAAAAATAAATACAATATATCGCGAAAAATCTAATTGCTTTGTTAAATAAAGATACATCATGAGCAATAAAAGTCCAATTGTATTGGCCTTAACTATATTTGCCGCTTCTAAACGTCTGCCTTGTACCCTTTTGGGTGTAAACAAATTAAATGCATAATATAAAATAATGTATCCGGGAATAATAAATATCAGTGTCAGAATATATTTTTCAAATGTATAAGTACCTATATCTAAACCCTGCTTAGCTTCGCGCCTGGGAACAAGCACAGCTACATTAAGAGACCATGCGATAACATAGGATATTGTAATGACTATTGCATCTAATAACACATGGATTCTATTTAAATATTTTTGATTTTTCTTTATCATAACCTGACTCCCATACGCTTTCTTTCAAAGATATTAAAAACTACAGACTTTTCTTTAAAGATACCACTAATAATGAGCATTGTCTTTAAGCTTTCCTTAATAATCTGTGTCTTTTTATTGTAGTATTTTTAATAAATTTGCAAATAATTCTAATTCTATTTTAAAATAATTCCTTAGATTCCGCCATCTGAATTTCATCTTTTCTCCCTGTAAAGAGAGAGAGAAACCGTCTTTAATGCCAGCAATATATTCCTTGTGCATCCCTTTTTTTA
>Ga0153997_1000402_pt1 | contig 12763 bp, 13 predicted proteins | sample TSNC081MetaG_FD_104750 | JGI IMG/M metagenome (GOLD analysis project Ga0153997, IMG submission 104750) | Attine ant fungus gardens microbial communities from North Carolina, USA - TSNC081 MetaG | ecosystem: Host-associated > Fungi > Mycelium > Unclassified | place: USA: North Carolina, Lumber...
CCGAGATAGCGGCTGATGTATTACACAACGCAGTCAGCGTCGCAAAGATTCGCTTTGGCGTAGACGTAAAAGCCCTCCTTGTCTTTCCTGTAAACGAGAGCCTTCGTTTTTATAAAGGAAGGACCAATATGTTTTTCCATTTCATTTAAGAGTGCGCTCTGAAAAGTTTTTCTGAGATAGGTATAATTAAAATAGTTTACAACACGCCAGATCCCGTCATCGGAATTGCCTCCTTCGGTAAGAAGGCAGTGGATATGAGGGTTCTATTCCAGAGGGCGGCCAAAAGTATGAAGTACACAGATAAAACCTGGAACAAAGTTTTTACTTTTGTTCAGTTTGTGGAACATTTCCAAGATCACGCTGCGGACAGCTTGAAACAAACAATTAAGAAGTGAGCGGTCTTCAAGGAAAAAATGACGGAGTTCTTCGTCAATGGTAAAAACGAGGTGGCGATGAGGGCAGCCATACATGACACCGCCATAGGATGGATCCCCACAGTTAATCATCTTAGAGATATTTTCCATAACAACATCTCTGGGATGAAGAGTATATTGAATTACCTGATAGTTATCTATAAAAATCTTCTGTAAAATATTCATAAGACCATTATAAGGGAAAAAGATAGAAAAGAAACCCCAAATTCCCCTCATGAGTGAGGGGTTAGGGGAGTTGATGTGTCTCAGACACTTTTTTATATAAGGAATTTAAAAATTGAATCAAGATGGAGGATAAGGGATGGAAAGAAGGATTGCATTAATTGGTATCGTGGTGGAGAATTTTGAATCAACGGAAAAAATCAACAGTTTACTTCACGAATATAGGGAATATGTAATAGGGCGCATGGGCCTTCCCCATGCAAAAAGCAACGTGGCGGTAATCAGTATTGTGATGGATGCGCCGGTAGATGCCATTAGTGCATTGTCGGGCAAGCTGGGCATGCTGCCTGGTGTTAATTCCAAGACCATCTATGCCAAACTGACCGATGGGAAAGGAGAAGAAAATACTTGATAAACCATGTAGAGGGAGTGTTTCTTTTAGACAAGCTGGAACAGGATTGCATTCTGAAACAAGAGGAATTTGTCCAGCTAATTCTAAGTCGGACGCCCAAGCTGGCTGAGGAATTAGCAAAGCGAGCTACGACTATTCGTCAGCTATACTACGGGAACGACGTTTATATCCGTGGGTTAATCGAGTTTACCAGCTATTGTAAAAATGATTGCTACTATTGCGGCATACGCCGAAGTAATAAAAACGCTAAGCGTTACCGGTTAACGAAGGAGCAGATTCTGGATTGTTGCCGTACCGGTTACGACCTGGGCTTTCGGACATTTGTACTACAGGGTGGAGAAGACCCATTTTTTACAGATGAAGTAATGGCTGATATTATCCGCACTATAAGGCAGGCTTATCTGGGTTGTGCGATTACCCTTTCCTTTGGAGAGCATAGTCGTTCGGCTTATGCCTTATGGAAGGAGGCCGGCGCCGACCGCTATCTGCTGCGCCATGAAACTGCAAATGCAGTACACTACCGCAAGCTGCATCCGGAAGGCCTGACTCTGGAAAATCGCAAGCGCTGTCTGTGGGATCTCAAGGAATTGGGCTATCAGGTAGGTACCGGATTCATGGTGGGCACACCTAGTCAGACAGCTGACTATCTGGCAGAGGATATGATTTTTATTCACAGTCTGCAGCCTCAGATGGTGGGTATAGGACCATTTATTCCCCACAGCGACACACCTTTGGGGGAAGAGCAGGGAGGTTCAGCAGAGTTAACGACCTTTATGCTGGGTCTTCTGAGACTCATGTTGCCTGGGGCGTTGCTGCCTTCAACCACCGCACTTGGTACTATCGATCCCATGGGAAGAGAAAAAGGCATTTTGGCTGGGGGGAACGTGGTGATGCCTAACCTTTCACCAGTGGACGTTCGCTCAAAATATTTATTGTATGATAATAAAATCTGTACTGGGGATGAGGCAGCCGAATGCCGTCATTGTATGGAAAACAGGATAAAAAGCATTGGCTATAGAGTGGTAGTTGACCGGGGAGATTATCGGTCAACTATCACATCTTCATCCGGTCATAGGGACTAAATAAAACATTTATCTGAGAGAGAAGGGAGTATTCCCGCAAGGGTTAAATATCCCATGGCTTGCTGTGGGGAATTTGACTTCCTGACAAATTAAGAAAAAAAAGGAGTAAAAGCCATGCAATACAATCCGAAATCAATGGAAGCAGAAGAATTTATTAATGACGGGGAGATTCTGAATACTCTGGAATATGCCGAAAAAAATAAGACCAATATCACCTTAATCGACCAGATTCTTGACAAGGCCCGTTTGCGCAAAGGACTAACTCACCGGGAAGCGGCAGTCCTGTTGGACTGTGATATTCTTGAAAAAAATGAGGAGATATACAAGCTCGCAGAGCAGATTAAAAAGGATTTTTATGGTAATCGTATCGTGATGTTTGCTCCATTGTACCTCTCCAATTACTGCGTGAATGGATGTGTGTACTGTCCTTACCACTTGAAAAATAAGCATATTGCCCGCAAGAAGCTTACGCAGGACGAAATCAGGCGTGAGGTAATCGCCTTACAAGATATGGGACACAAACGTCTTGCTCTGGAAACGGGTGAGGATCCTATCAACAGTCCTCTTGAGTACGTGCTGGAAAGTATTGATACAATCTATTCCATTAAGCACAAAAATGGGGCGATCCGCAGGGTGAATGTGAATATCGCCGCTACAATCACAGAAAACTATAAGAGACTTAAAGAGGCTGGGATAGGGACCTATATCTTGTTTCAGGAGACTTACCATAAAAAGAGCTATGAACAACTGCATCCTACCGGTCCCAAGAGTGATTACAAGTATCATACCGAGGCCATGGACCGGGCGATGGAGGGTGGTATTGATGATGTGGGAATTGGCGTACTGTTTGGATTGGAGTTATACCGTTATGAGTTCACTGGTCTGCTGATGCATGCAGAGCATCTGGAGGCAGCGAACGGAGTGGGGCCTCACACAATAAGCGTACCTCGCATCCGCCATGCAGATGATATTGACCCGAGTTCTTTTGTCAATGGCATTGATGATGATATATTTGCCAAGCTTGTGGCATGCATCCGCATTGCGGTTCCGTATACGGGGATGATTGTTTCCACCAGAGAAAGCCAGAAATGCCGTGAACGGGTGCTGCGCCTGGGTATCTCCCAGATTAGCGGAGGTTCCCGTACAAGCGTAGGAGGTTATGTGGAGCCAGAGTCAGTGGGCAATAACAGTGAGCAGTTTGATGTTATGGATTCCCGGACACTGGACGAAGTGGTCTGTTGGCTGATGGATGAAGGGTACATTCCAAGCTTCTGCACCGCTTGTTACCGTGAGGGAAGGACTGGTGACCGTTTCATGAGCCTGTGCAAATCGGGACAGATTCAGAATTGCTGCCAGCCTAATGCAATGATGACACTGAAGGAATATCTGGAGGATTATGCCACATCCCATACCCGAATAGTGGGTGAAAGGTTGATCAACAATGAGCTGGGTAATATTCCAAAAGATAAAGTGCGAAACTTGACCATAAGCCACCTGGAGGAAATCGCAAAGGGAAACCGGGATTTCCGTTTCTAAGGAGGATAATAAAATGGGACTCAATTCAACCCCTATGTCCGATAGGGTGCACATCGGCATCTTTGGGAAGAGAAATGTTGGTAAATCCAGTGTGATTAACTCAATCACCGGTCAAAATCTGGCTATTGTTTCAGATGTCATGGGAACTACTACCGATCCGGTATCTAAAGCCATGGAGCTGCTGCCTTTGGGACCAGTGGTACTCATTGATACCCCCGGTCTGGATGACCAAGGTGAACTTGGCAGGCTCAGGGTGCAGAAGAGCTATCAGGTATTGAATAAAACGGACATTGCCTTGCTGGTAGTGGATGCGCAAACAGGTGTTATGTCACAAGACAAGGAAATGATACAGCGCTTTCGAGACAAAAAAATTCCGTATCTTATTGTATACAATAAGACAGACCTTGCTCCTGATGCATGCAGGGAAGAAACTGATCGGGAAATATGGGTTAGTGCCGTTACGGGTAAAAATATTCATGCCCTCAAGGAAAAGCTGGCGGTCATGACCCCATCCTCAGACTCCAAGCTGCATATTGTAGCGGATATACTTTCTCCCTCCGATTTTGTAGTACTGGTCACTCCGATCGACAAGGCGGCGCCCAAGGGACGACTGATTCTACCCCAGCAACAGACTATCCGGGACATTCTAGAGGCTGATGCTACTGCAATTGTGATAAAGGAGCACAAGATTAGGGAAACCCTTGCCACTCTCGGTAAAGAGCCGAAGCTAGTAATTACCGACAGTCAGGCGTTTGCTAAAGTTTCAGCGGATATACCAAGGGATATTCCATTGACCTCTTTTTCTATCCTATTTGCTCGATATAAAGGTATTTTGCAGGACACAGTAAAAGGGGTTCTGGCAGTGGAAATTTTGGAGGATGGTGATAAGGTATTGATTTGTGAGGGGTGTACCCATCATCGTCAGTGCAATGATATCGGCACGGTTAAGATACCCCGCTGGCTCCAGAGTCACACGGCAAAAAAACTGGACTTTTCTTTTGTCAGCGGTACGGAATTTCCTAACGACCTATTGCCTTACAAATTAATCGTCCATTGTGGCGGCTGTACCCTCAATGAACGCGAGGTGAAATACCGTATGCAGTGTGCGAGGGACCAAGGCGTACCTATGACCAATTATGGTATTCTAATTGCTTATATACAGGGAATCTTAAAACGGAGCGTGGATCCGTTTCCGGACATTGCCCTGCAAATGGAGGAATAGTGCGGTAGTTGTCAATCTATTGTGTGGTATGGTATCAAGGGTAGAGACCAGAAGGTGGAGGAAATCCATGTAATCTTTTGCATATTTTCTTTATTGATTAGAATTATAGTGATGGGATCATAAATCTCATTAAAAATATAGCGTTCATATCGGACATGCCTGTAAAAGTATTGATATAGACATAGCTGGTAATACACCGAGTTTTGCATTATATGTAAAACCGAAAGGCGAGCTGGATTTCCCGGTAAGAGGTCTTGCAGTTTATAGGGATTATGGAATTAAGGTAATAAGCACTGAAGAATCCGCTAATACTGCAATTCTGGCTGTTTCATTATATTTGGCTGATAGGATCACTTTTTAAGAAGTGAAGAGATTTAATAAAATAAAAATAGGTAAAAGCCATTACTTATGATATCAATTAATATATGAATAAAATATAGGGACAATTGTTAAAACCATAACGATAAGTAAGGCAGAGGATCTTTATTGTATGTACTTAGTAATGGTATTACATATTCAAATATTTGATTAACCTTAATACATAAAGAAAAGCCCCTTGTACTTTGACCGAGTCAGGGGCGATTCAAAAAAGTTGTAGCTGTTAACTGTAGTTCCTTCCTGTAACTTAATTAAACTACAAGTATAGTATAATTAGAAGCCCATATTATACTATGCCTTTTTGCAAGCTGTCTATAATATTCTGAAGGTTACTGCTTTTTGTATCTATTGTATGATACGGTTCTTTTATGTCTTCCAGATAATGGGCATCTGAATTACATAAAATCTTGCAGCTTTCCAGATAAGGATTCTCTTTTTGTAATCGATGAAGATTATCCAAATTGTGTAGTTCCGCACAGCTAAACTTGCTGTCAGGAGGAATGAATCCCAGATTAGACAACAGGCTGTTTGCCGTTTTATCGATATGAGCCGGAAACATGACTCCATGGAATTCCTGTACAAGCTCCCACAGTGAGTCAAAAGAGATATCTGTGCTGTTAATGAGCAGATAAGGCTCCGTTTCTGTAATCTGCTCCTGTGCATTTAGAATCTGCTGCTTTCCAAATATCTCAGGGTTGTTTTCTATACGTTGGAGTTTTTTATATACATATGCATCAAAATCCATTGCATAGTCCAGTTTAGGGAACAGGCAGACCGCATGAACTTCTTCCGCAGTACACAGCTCCATTCCCGGTAGGACAATCACATTGTATTCTTCTCCCCAGACCATGGCCGCAGGGCAGTTTTTACAGGAATTATGGTCTGTTAAAGCAATTAGGTCCAACCCTTTTACTGCCGCCATTCCGACAATGTTGGCTGGTGTCATATCATCATCCCCGCAAGGGGAAAGGCAGGAATGAATATGCAGATCATATGTGAGATTCATAACTCTCTTTTAACATCTCGTAGATAATAAGCGCTGCCTCAAAGATGGGCATATCCGTTTTTAAAATTGTGATCTGCCTATCTTTTGCTTTTATGGACGCTGCTTCATCTAAAGAAGCATTTTCAGCTAATATCACACAAGCAGCTTCTGCGAGAGAAGCTACTGCCAAGGTATTGAGATTCCCCATTACCGTTACCCAGGCACAATCTGCAGGTGCTCTGCCCATCGCAATACTAAGCAAATCGCAGCAAAAAGGTTTTTCTATTGAGATATCTAAATCATCCGCAACATGTACTACCTGAAATACATTTCTATTCATAAGTTCCTTTACTGTCATTCCATTTCCTCCCCATATACAATATATTTAAAAAAACGGACTTATTCCTCATTGTCATCTGTCATCTGCTCGGAAAGCTTTTTAATATAAGCTTCTAAGATGTGTATGTCATCGCTTGGGCTTGTATCCAAATTAGGGTTATGCTTTGTGAGATAAGAAATTTGCTCTGCTAGCTTATGAACATCTTCCTTGAGAATGTGGATACAGTCATTTGAAGATGCATTGCCCCGAACAATATCCTCCGCAAGTGCTCTGCAAGTTGGGGCGCCACAGGATCCGCAGTCCAGAGCCGGAAATCTGTGAAACAATTCCTCTACCTCATTTAGCTTTGCAATACTTTCCTGCATGCTGTTTCCCAGACGGTACACCGGTTCAAAGTTTACTTCTTCCGTCCAGTATATGTCAGGATCTCCTACAGCTGTACGTTTTACTGCCACTGGCATGTATTTATTTAATTTCTTTAACTTCACTTGTGCAATATAAGGATTTTCAACTGTGAGTACACCCCCAACACAACCGCCGCTACAGGCGTTTAGTTCAATAAATTGCAAAGAAGTGGCAAATTTTTCGTCCTCCAGATCTTCTAAAACCCTAATTACGTTGGTAATTCCATCCGCCGCCAGATAATTATCGGTCAAAAGCCCGCCGCTCTCGCCACCGGTACCTCCCCAGCCAATACCAATTTTCCCTGATATTTTTAAAGCTTTCGGATTTTCCGCAGCCGATTGCATTTTCCGCAGCAGCATTGGATAGATTTCTTTTATGGCAAGTACCGCATCTATCTCGCTCTTTTCCAGCCCAAAGGGTGATTTCGCATAGGTTACCTTGGACGGGCAGGGGGATATGAATACAATCCCTATTTTTTCTCTTGGCAGACCGGTCTTTTTTATAGCCTTTTTTACCGCAAGTTCTGCAGCTACCTCTACCGGAGGTTTAATTGGAAGCAGATTGCGGATCAGATTCGGAAAACGTACTCGAATCAAACGGATAACAGTAGGACAGGCTGTACTAATCACCGGGCATAGATCAGGATGCTCCTGTATATATTTTCTGGATTGTTCGGATACAATTTCTGCACCGCCGCTCACTTCAAAAACATCATCAAAACCCAGCATCAATAGTGCGGTCAGGACAATATCCACATCCTCCAGGTTGTTAAACTGTCCATAAAGAGAGGGCGCAGGAAGAGCCACTGTATATTCATATTTATCCAATACTTTCCACTGGTCATAAATTGGAATTTTTGCATGATGGGTACAAATGCGGATGCATTCACCGCAGTCTATGCAGAACTTGTTGATGATTTCCGCTTTTTTATTTCGGACGCGTATAGCCTGTGTCGGGCAATGTTTAATACAGTTAATACACCCTTTACACAAATTTTTATCCAGACATACTGAATGAAAAAATTTATCCATAAAACCCCCCATCTGTCCGCATTTAACGGACACTCAAATAAGGATGGTGAAAGGAACTTTCACACTACCCCCATCTGCCTGCGCTGCAGGCTTTTATATACGTGGAAAAACGAGCCAAATGTGAGATCGCTCTCTTGGCTTATCCCTCGCCTGTGTCAATTTACCATTATCTGTATATATAGGCGACAAATACGACTCTGTCCGCCTTGAATCCACTCCATGAAGATAAAGCATCACGATTCATTGTTATGAACAACCATGGTTACCGTTGTCCCTTCCCCAATCACTGTGTCCACAGTCATTTCATCCGAACATCTCTTCATGTTGGGAAGCCCCATGCCCGCTCCAAAACCCAATGCACGCACGGAATCGGGTGCAGTGGAATACCCTTCCTGCATGGCTTTTTCAACATCGGAAATCCCGGGGCCTTTATCCTTTAATGTCATCTTGATTTCAGACGGTGAGATATCCACGGTGATATCCCCTCCATATGCATGAATGACCATATTGATTTCCCCCTCATACATAGCAATCACAACTTTTCGTATGACATCTTTACTTACCTGCATTAGCTTCAGCTTATTCTTCACATCACTGCTCGCTTCGCCGGCTCTGGTAAAGTCTTCTGTGGAAACTTTATAAGTTAAAATCAAACTATCATCCAACCGTAAAACCTCCTTATCGAATACCTGCAACATAAAGCAGTCCACATGTAGTAAACATTTTATTTTTGGTTCTTAAAATAGCAATGTCTTTCTCAGAAGCCAGGTTGAGCATCAATTCATCCGGCTGCTTATTGCGTACAAAAATAATACAGGCAATGTCAAGCATGTCTGCCGTTCGGATAACCTGTGGATTACACAGGCTGGTAACCAGAATGGAATGATTCATTCCATGGGCTAATACATCGCTCATCATATCCGAACTAAAAGCAGTATATACCTCTTTACCCAAGAAATCCTCGCCAAATAGAGTTTCCGCCCCGAGTAAACTCTTTATACTTTCTATAAGCATATTTTTCCTCTCCTTGTACTATAATTCATATAGTGCTAATAATTTTTAGTATAGCACTGTTTCATGGCAATTTCAATTTAATATTCAGGGCATTTCGTTGTGTTAAGTCAGCCATAAACGCACATCAACTGCGACGGTCAGAAATTCCATAAGGGCTACCGGATTCAAAAGGCTCTTTCAGGCTACGTACATAAGACATCGGACTGCGCTTATGGAACCTCGTCCGGTACAAACACTCACTTGCTATGAATGGTAAAGAAAGGAAAGTATGATGGTGATAAATTTATCAATTATTGTAGATTTTCGCATTTATTTATGCTACAATAAACAGTGTTGATTAAAAAGAAAACCAACAAGAGGAGGTTAGACAATGGTTGCAAAAAAGCAGACGGTTCCATTTAACGGAACAAAAGAGCAAGAGGAGGAGCTGTTAAAAGTAATTGCCGAATTAAAAGAAGAAAAAGGCGCATTAATGCCGATTCTACAAAAAGCACAGGATATTTATGGATATCTTCCGGTTGAAGTACAGACCATCATCTCAGATAAAACAGGCGTTCCTTTAGAAAAAATCTATGGTGTTGTAACATTTTATTCCCAATTTTCTTTAACTCCTAAGGGGAAATATCAGATATCAGTCTGTCTTGGAACTGCATGCTATGTAAAGGGTGCGGGGGATATTTATGAAAAATTCCAGGAAAAGCTTGGAATCCAGGGAGGCGAATGCACGCCTGACGGTAAATTTTCATTAGATGCATGCCGCTGCATAGGGGCTTGCGGTCTTGCACCTGTCATCACGGTAAATGACGATGTTTACGGAAGATTAACAGTAGATGATGTAGCTGGTATATTAGAAAAATATCAATAAATATGCTGACTGAAATCTCATTAAATATATTAGATATTGCAGAAAATTCCGTGCGGGCAGATGCCAGCCTCATTGAAATATATGTTTCTGCCAGCGAAGCAAAAGATGAGCTTGTAGTAGTGATTAAAGATAATGGATGCGGTATGACACCGGAGCAGCTTAAAAAGGCGGAAGATCCTTTCTTTACGACCAGAACAACCAGAAAGGTTGGATTTGGATTATCCTTCTTTAAGCAGGCTGCACTTTTAACCGGAGGCAGTTTTTCCATTGAGTCAGAACCTTCTGTTGGAACCTCTGTAAAGGCGGATTTTGGATTATCACATATTGACAGGATGCCGCTGGGAGACATTACGGCGACCATTCATAATCTGGTTGTATTCCGGAAAGATATAGATTTTTACTATACGTATCGAATAAATGACCGTGAATTTGTATTAGACACACGCAAGCTACGTGAAATATTGGGTGATGTCCCCTTTGATACCAGGGAGGTATCCGAATATATCAGGGAATTTTTAATAGAAAATAAAAAAGAAATAGATTGTGGCATGATATTATAAAAACAAAAAAAGATTGGAGGAACCCAATGAAATCCTTAGAAGAATTAAAAGCAATCAGAGAAAAAATGCAGGGACAGATCGGGATTCGTGAAGAAGATGCTTTACAGACAAGAGTTGTGGTCGGCATGGCTACTTGCGGCATTGCAAGCGGCGCCCGTCCGGTTTTGAACAAGCTTTCGGATATGGTACAGGAAAAAAATCTGAATTATATTTTAGTTACACAGACAGGCTGCATTGGTTTATGTCAATATGAACCAATTGTAGAGGTAATGGAGCCTGGTAAAGAAAAGATCACTTATGTTAAAATGACACCGGAAAAAGCAGAAGAAGTTGTGGAACAACATTTTGTCCGTGGTCAGGTTGTTGGAAAATATACTTTAAATTCCGAAAATTTATAAGACAGGAGGGTTATGTAACATGTATCGTTCACACGTATTGGTTTGTGGTGGAACCGGATGTACTTCCTCCGGCTGTGAAAAAATCATCCAAGCCTTAAATAAAGAACTGAAAAGCAATAATTTAGAAAATGAAGTATCTGTTGTTAAAACAGGATGTCATGGTCTGTGTGCGTTAGGCCCGATAATGATCGTCTATCCGGAGGCCTCTTTTTACTCAATGGTAAAAGAAGAAGATGTTCCCGAAATTGTATCTGAGCATCTGTTAAAGGGCAGAGTAGTTTCCCGGTTGTTGTATGATGAAACCGTGACAGAGGAAGGCATAAAACATCTAAAAGATACCGACTTTTACAAAAAACAGCACAGAATTGCTCTTAGAAACTGTGGTGTTATTAATCCGGAGCTGATTGATGAGTATATTGGAACCCATGGTTATGAAGCTTTGGGCAAAGTGTTAACAGAGATGACAGCGGATGATGTTATCCAGACACTGTTAGACAGCGGACTCAGAGGACGCGGTGGTGCCGGATTCCCAACCGGTTTAAAATGGAAATTTGCAAAAGGAAATGATGCCGATCAGAAATATGTATGTTGTAACGCTGATGAAGGTGACCCCGGTGCATTTATGGACCGTTCCGTTTTGGAGGGTGATCCTCACGTGGTGTTGGAGGCTATGACCATTGCCGGTTATGCCATTGGCGCTTCACAGGGATATATCTACATAAGGGCAGAATATCCCATCGCAGTAGAAAGACTTAAAATTGCCATTGATCAGGCACGTGAATACGGTCTGCTTGGTAAAAATATCTTTGGAAGCGATTTCTCATTTGATATTGACCTTCGTCTTGGAGCAGGTGCTTTCGTATGCGGTGAAGAAACAGCCCTTATGACATCTATTGAAGGAAACCGTGGGGAGCCGCGTCCGCGTCCTCCATTTCCTGCATTAAAAGGTTTGTTTGGAAAACCTACTATTTTGAATAATGTGGAAACTTATGCAAATATTCCTCAAATTATCCTAAATGGAGCAGACTGGTTTGCGTCCATGGGTACTGAGAAATCAAAAGGAACCAAAGTATTTGCCCTCGGAGGTAAAATCAAAAATACAGGTCTTGTGGAAATTCCTATGGGAACCACATTACGTGAGATTGTAGATGAAATCGGCGGCGGTATCCCGAATGGAAAGAAATTTAAAGCGGCTCAGACAGGTGGTCCATCAGGCGGATGTATTCCTGCTGAATGCTTCGATGTAAAGATTGACTTTGATAATCTGATTGAAATCGGTTCAATGATGGGTTCCGGTGGTCTGATTGTTATGGATGAAGACAATTGTATGGTTGACATTGCAAAATTCTTCTTAGAATTTACAGTTGAGGAATCCTGCGGTAAATGTGCACCGTGTAGAATTGGTACAAAACGTATGTATGAAATATTAGAAAAAATCACAGAAGGCAAAGCAGATATGGATGACCTGGTAAAGCTGGAAGAGTTATGTGAACATCTTAAAGAAAACTCGCTATGTGCACTTGGTCAGACAGCGCCGAATCCGGTTATCTCCACACTTCATTATTTCAGGGATGAGTACATCGCTCATATCGTAGATAAAAAGTGTCCGGCGGGCGTTTGCAAGTCTCTGTTGACTTTCAAAATCATACCAGATAAATGTAGAGGATGTACGTTGTGTGCAAGAGTCTGTCCAAATGATGCTATAATTGGCAAAGTAAAAGAAGCACATATTATTGATCCTGTTAAATGCGTTAAATGCGGTGCTTGTGTTGAAAAATGCCGTTTCGACGCAATTATAAAAGAGTAATGTGGAGGAAATGAACCATGGAAAATATTACAGTTAAAATCAATGGCGTTGAAGTCAGTGCTCCTGCCGGATCCACGGTTTTGGAAGCTGCCAGAATCGCTAATATCGATATCCCCACACTATGCTACCTGA
>Ga0153997_1000403_pt1 | contig 12749 bp, 7 predicted proteins | sample TSNC081MetaG_FD_104750 | JGI IMG/M metagenome (GOLD analysis project Ga0153997, IMG submission 104750) | Attine ant fungus gardens microbial communities from North Carolina, USA - TSNC081 MetaG | ecosystem: Host-associated > Fungi > Mycelium > Unclassified | place: USA: North Carolina, Lumber...
AAAATATAGCTTATATGGAGACATAGCACTTGCCAGCCTGCTACAGACATCCAACCCTTCAGTCCACCATCTTGTTTTTCTTTTGACACTAAGTTCGAAGACTCGTCTTCTGTCTTCGTATCAACTGCACTATTATCGGAGCAGTGTATGGGAGGAAGTTCATGTAGCTCGTTCATGTCCTGGAAACTAAAACAGCTGAGGTGAAGGAAATTTGAGGCTGAGGCTCTAACTAAATACTTTACGCTTGTTCGGCTAGCTTTTGAGCTAACCTATGTTAGTTTCGTTTCGTGCGTTATAAAAAACTGACCACCTAGAAGATCTGGAAAATCCCTACTAGTGGAGGCTTCTCGCTCCTCTCTCTTTTCCATATATCAGTTGACATGAGACCAACATAACATCAGAATCAGTGGGTTATGCCTGTTCCGGTAACACAAATCACCTGTCGTCAAGACCTTATTCGGCTAAGTTCTTTCAGAGTGATACAAGCTAATATGAGATGACCTTCCGTAGGAATCGAAGATCTGGGAGTGTAGTGCAAACCCTATTCTAGGGTCTGAGGAAATTTGGGACAAATGTGACATCACTACAGTGTAGGATGCTCTACTACAGTACCAAATCAGCACTTTTCTGTACAAAAGTACTGATCATAGTATAGAATGATGTACTAGGATGATGTTTACCAAATCTTGAGCCAGATGGAGCAATGAAAAAAATGTTATGGTTGACTTTGTGCTGATCAAGTCTGCTTTTGGAGTGATCACAACAACTTTGTCCTAGACATATAAAGGAAGTGTAGACAAAATTCGTATATACATCAAGCTGACCACTTGGGTAAGTTGGTTTTAGTCATTCTGAGGTGCGTTAACATGTTACAAAAGGCATGACTCTGTTGACTAGTGCTTGCCATGCCAGTGTGACAGATTTGATAGGTGACAAATTAGGCAAGGAGTAGATGTGGGTATCATACATTTATCATAGTTGCCAATTAGTTGTATTTGACTGGTGACATGCCCTTTTTTGAGATTAATCTCTATAAATTTGACAACTTGTTCAATGTAAGTACTATGGATTTAGAATATTTGATACTTTTTAACTCAGACTTTAGCTAACTGTTATGTGAGCAAAACTATTCACATGCAAAGAAGATAGTTGCCAGTCATGTGTCTTACACTGTATGTTACACACACATCTTGTATGTATTTTGTGTTACAACACAATATTGCAACAAATCATAAATTTATCTCTCTTGAGTTATCCCAAGGATAAGCTATTACTTGCAAGCTATGCAATACTTGCTATTATATATCATACCAGTATTTAGGTATATGATGCTTAATAACAATGCTGTAAAATGATTTAGACTTTTACTATCTTTGATTTGATTTTCTTAGGAAATAGCTTATATGAAGCCTATAGAGAAGAAACTCATTATCACAAATGGCTACTTACTGATTTGTGATGGGTGAATTTAGTATTCAAAAGGCTCAAAAAAGTTTAGACAGTAGCAAAAGATATTGTTAAGTCTGAGGTTTAATCCTTAGATGAGGAGTCCTTATATACATGAATGTAATGGTCTATGCACCAGAACAAACTATCATATATTACTAACTATTGTTCTATATATGATAGTATCTTTGTACTGGAAATAGTAATAACTTAACTACATTGGGACTGTTCTTTGTTCTATCTAAGATCAAATGAGTATCTATAGGTAATTAATTAAGTTTATGTGCAAACATTGAGGACATTGTATCTCTATTAATATAGACTGTCTCAAGGTCATTTTGAAGTTTTTCTAAGCATAATAAAGAGTGCTTTTTATATTGCTAAAAGCAGGGCTATCACAGTTGTGCTATGGACTAGTAGTCACATACTTCATGGTTTACCACTACACCAAAAGGGCAATGTTAGCAAGGCTACTTGCTAATGAGGGTCCAGCTATTTATGTAGTTCATTTGAATAGGTATTTTGTTATACCTCTATAACACTATTTAGTAGTTACTTTTTTGTGACAAGGGCATTGATTGTGATAGTTTCTGAGATATTGGCAATTTAATATATGGTACCATAGAGTATAATGAGTTATCTTGACCATGATAAGGCATCTATAAATCAAAGAACATAAAAGAGAGTTAAACTACTAATGTCACAAACTTTATTTGGCCATATCTCCATCAATTCTTCAATGATTCTCATGGTCTCAACAGCTACAGAAAGCCCTCAAAAAGACCTTTTGATCATTGCTAGTCATGTCTTGAGGCAATTAGTATTGGCCAAGATATTAAGCAGATCAACTGGTAACCACCATGTTACCATTTATTAAATTGCTAATATCTCAGAAACCACTATGATCAATGCTTCAGTTCTAGGCTCAGCAGAAGCCTTCTTCATAACACTCAGAATGAGCCTAGAACAATCTCAAGGCAATTAATATTAGTGGAGGTATGAAGTTCTCAACATTTGCACATGGATATTAATTAATTACCCATTGATAGTCATCTGCCTTTAGTTAGAACAAAGGACAGCCTCCATATGGTTAAGTTATTGCTATTTTGAGTACAAAGGCACTACCATATGTAGAATAATAGATAATAGCATATGATGGTCTATCCTAGTGCACAAACTATTACTTTTTTGTATATAAGGATTTCCTGTTTGAGGATTAGACCTCAGACTTAACAACATCTCTTGTCACTGTCTAAACCTCGCTTATAAGCACTTTTTAAGTTAACCTTCAACCCAATCACAAATAGTAAGTGGCCTTTTGTGATAGCTAACCTCTTGGACAGTTGTAGTTTAGATTAGTGTGTTATGAGACAATTCCAGAAAAGGAAATATTTTCCTATACTGTCATGACTTGGCAAAATGGCTAAGTTATTATTTATATTTCTTTTCTTTTCTTATTTGGACTTACTATACAAGAAAATAGCATAGAAAAAAGTATTACATAACAATGTTACATATCACATGATGAAGTCACATGATAAGCATAGGAAAGTAGTGCATAGACCATATAGTAGTTGTAGAGTAGAGTATAGAATCTAATGGAAACTCTATTGAGTTCTTGTTAACTTGGACTTGAAGGGTAATCAAGTTATCTTAGGCTAAGTCACTATAAGGGGTGCAATTCCTGCCAAAGCACACAAACATCAATAACATACATCTGTGGTGTCTTCATCATAGCTCGCCAACTATGCTATATCTACATTGTTGAAATTACACTTGTACACATAGGGTAAATTTCATCTTAATTAGTGGTTCAACTCTGGCATCTGTAACCTTCTCTAATCCATATGAACATGCTTTTTAAATCTCTCTATGACCTAGCAATAGTGGCATTCAATTAACACAACGGAGTCTGGAGACTAAGTATCACAAAAGGCCACTTACTGATTTGTGATTGGTGAATTGAATATTCAAAAGGCTCAAAAAAGCAAAGTTAGACAAGCAGCAAAGATGTTGTTAAGTTTGAGGTCTAATCCTCAGACTATAAGTCCTTATATACAAAATTGTGATAGTTTGTACACTAGGACAGATTATCATATGCTACTACCTATTGTTCTACATATGGTAGTGTCTTTGTGCTAGGAATAGTGATAACTTAACCATATGGAGGCTGTCCTTTGTTCTAAGAAAAGGACAAATGACTATCTATAGGTAATTAATGAAGTTTATGTACAAGCATTGAGGTCTTCATATCTCCACTAATATTAATCACCTTGAGGTTATTCTAGGCTCAATCTGAGCATTATAAAGAAGGCTTTTGCTGAGCCTAAAACCAAAGCATTAATCATGGTGGTTTCTGAGATATTAGCAATTTAATAAACAGTAACATAGTGGTTACTAGTTGATCTGCTTAATATCTCAACCAATATTAATTGCTTCAAGACATAACTAGTATCAATCAAAAGGTCTTTTCAAGGGCTTTTTGTAGCTTTTAAGACTATGAGAATCTTCAAAGAATTGATGGAAATATGGCCGAATGAAGTTTATGACAGTACTGTTATATCTGTCGAAGTGTTCACTGACCACAAAAACCTGACTTACTTCTGTGAGTCAAAGACCTTATCCTGTTGCTAGGCTAGGTGGTTAGAATTCCTCTCACAGTTCAATCTCTCCATCAAGTTCTGCCCTGACAGATTAGATACTAAACTTAATGTGTTAATCTAATGTTGGGACATCTATGATAGCAAGAAAAACTCCCTGCTTACTAATACATGACTGTTGTTCTCAAGAGATCAAGTAGATCAGCAAACAATAGCACCAAATCCTAGCCCTCTAGTACTCTGCACTGTAGTCATACTTGATTCGCAGATGTTACTAGATGATATTCGAACAGCTATCAGGGAAGACTCAACTTATACAAGGTTCCTAGAGACTAGTGAAGATCTGGAGCCAAACTGTTAGTCAAGGAAAGAAAACAGACTCATTTTCCATGATAACTAGATGTTTGTACCAGATAACAGTAATCTGCGATTACATGTACTCAAGTCCAAGCATGACTATAAACTTGCAGGCTACCCAGGTTAGTCCAAGACTCTCTAACTAGTTTGAAGATACTATAGTTAACCTAACCTAAAGGATTTTGTGGCAGATTATGTCGGATTCTGCAATACCTATTCAAGGAACAAATCAAGAAGACACAAACCTTATGACCTACTCAAACAACTTCCTATCCCTTCTCAATCTTGGGAGTCTATCTTAATGGACTTTATTGAACAATTCCCAGAATCCAAGAGTTATACTGATATACTTGTGGTCATGGATAGGCTCACAAAACAAGCAATCTTTGTACCAAATAGAAGGACAATTGATATAGAAGAGTTATTAGAGGTTTTCATTTATGAAGTTTTCTCAAAACACAGTATTCCTAGCCATGTTACATTAGACAGGGATAGTGAATTTGTCTCAAAATTTTTCAGGTCACTAGCCAATGCACTCAACATCAAGCTCCACTTTACCTCAGGATACCACCCAGAAGCAGACAGCCAAATAGAGCATACCAATTAGATACTCAAGCAATACTTGAGAATATTTTGTACTTACCAGCAATTAGACTAGGCAAAACTACTGCTGCTAGCAGAATTCTCCTCCAATAACTCACCGTTGGCTACTACAAATATATCCCTCTTCTTAGAGAATAAGAGTTACCATCCAAGGTTGGAAGTAGAGTCAGACTAAGGACTCTGTTCAGATACTGCAAAACCTTACCTAGCCAACCTGGAAAAGATATACTCTAGACTCAAAAACTCAATAGCAAATGTGCAAGTCTACTACCAAAAATGGGGGGACCAACGATGTCTCCTAGTACCACAAATAAAAATAGGAGATCAAGTTTTTGTACTGGTGAAATTCATTAGAACTATCTGACCATCAAGAAAACTGTTCAAAAAATACCTAGGCCCATTCGAAGTTACCAGGCAACCAGGTACCCATTCCTACTTGATCAGACTATCAAAATACCTTAGGTCAATTTATCTTGTCTTCCACATATCACAGCTGGAATTCGCTTCATCAAGTCAAATCCCAAACTACTACAACCCACCCCTACTATCTGTTGAAGTTGTAGGTTATCTTGAATTTGAGGTGGCTCAGATCCTGGATTCAAAGTTGGACAAGCAATAGAAGGACCCACTCCTGTACTATGTCTGTTGGGTAGATTATGAAGGTACTTCTAAAGAATATTCTTGGCTTATTGCAAATGATCTTGAGAATACAACTGAACTACTAGCCAACTTCTACTATCACCACCCAAACAAACCTGGCCCAATTCTAGCTAGTTACCCAGGTACCAGCCTATTGACCTAAGGTTCTCCAACAAACTTACCATAATTCCTAGAATGATCAGCAAGGTCATGAGAGCACAATCTTAGAGGGGGGTACTATCATGCCCCATGATACCCAATGACTAAGCAGACTTACCTACCAATCCAACTTTACATTACTAACTTACTAAGAACTATACTACTATGACTAAGCATACTAGACTACCCAGCTAGAGTACTATTATTTCTTAGTTTTGTTATCAACAAAGTCTCCTCATTGTCCTGTTTCTTCTCCCTATTGGCAAGCTCTATATCCTCATAGGCAAGCACAGAGGAAGACATAACCTGATTGGTTGAGGTCAAGCCCAACAATCCTGAGGACCAAGACTTGACAGCTGCCCTTAGTGCAAGGATATGACTCTATGACTCTATCCTAGTAGTTGTGGACTAGTTAACTAAAATAGTACACTTTATACCTACTACAAAAAAGATGTCAGCAGAAGGATTGACATGGTTGTTCAGGGATAATATGTGGAAGTTACATAATCTACCTAAGAGCATTATATTGGACAGAGGACCACAGTTTGCAGCAGGATTGATGTGAGAGTTAAACAGGATATTGGGGATTGAAAGTAAATTGTTAACAGCATTCTATCCTCAAATAGATAAATAGACAAAAAGGGTTAATCAGGAACTGGAATAGTACTTAAGGATGTTTATTGACCATAGGCAAAAGCAGTAGCCAGATTGGTTAGGAACAACAGAGTTTGTATAGAACAATAAAGTATACTTGAGTACTAAGATGACATCTTTTAAGGCAAATTATGGACAAAATCCTAGGATGGGGTTTGAGACAAGAAAGAAAGAGAAATACTAGGAAGCAGAAAAATTTATGACAAAGATGAAGGAAATACAAGAGGAAGCAAAAGTAGCACTAGGAAAAGTACAAGAAGAGATGAAGAAATACACAGATAGGAAGAGAGCAGAAGTAGATAGATATAGAGTAGGAGACTTAGTTATGTTAAGTACTAAGTGCCTGAAATATCAGATGGTCGGAAGAAGAACAGAGAAACTAATAGAGAGATTTGTTAGCCCTTATAAGATTAAGAAGGTCATATCATTGAATATAGTAGAATTAGAGCTACCTAGTAAAGTAAAAATACACCTGGTAGTTAATGTTAGTAGAATACAAAAATATGTAGGACAGGTAGAAGGACAGAAAAGGAAACAACTAGCTCTAGTTATAATTGAAGGAGAAGAGGAGTAGAAAGTAGAAAGGATCTTGAATAAGCAAAGAATAAGGGGGAAGGATAAGTACTTGGTATGGTAGAAAGATTTCACAGTATAATTAGATACTTGGGACAGAAGGAAAAACTTAGAGAATGCTAAAGAGATAATCAAAGAATACAAAAAGGAATACTGACAGAACATGGAAGATGTTAGGAGACAAAAAAGAGAAGAAGGAACATTTAGGAGGGGGGAATTGCCAGGATGATTTATGGCAAAAAAGTTATTTGGGTGGTCAGATAAGAGATACAATGAAGAATATTGGGGAAGACTTGAAAGGAACTGAAGATGATAGAAAGATGGATAAGTAAAAGAAAGAAGAACATTAGAGATGATTCAAGAAAAAAAAGAAATTGAGCAGAAAAGATTGGAAATTAGAGGGTGGATAGAAGAAGATGAAGACAAATTGTGTAACAACTTAGCCTAAGACAACTTAATCATTCTCCAAGTCTGAGTTGGCAAGAAGAACTCAATAGAGTCCTTATTTATTTCCTGTACACTACTTATACAACTACTACATGGTCTGTGCACTATTTTCCTACACTCCTCATGTGACTTGATCATGTAACATGACACTGTGTGATACTTATGACATGATACTTTCCTGCACTCTTTCTAAGTAGTAAGTCCAAAAGAAAAAGAGAAAGAAAAGAAATATAAATAATAACTTAGCCATTTTGCCAAGTTATGACAAAATGGACAACATGATGATCCATATTATGAGTTGTAAAAATCCTCGGAACAAGGAAACTTAAAAGGGGGTAGATATTATAACTTGACAAAATAGTATTAATGTTAAGCTATGAAGACTCAGAGTTTACCCTAGGTGAATGTTTAGAAAGAACTTGATAGAGTTCCCCATTGTATTATATACACTACTTATACTTAAGTCCTACAATCACATGTTTCATCTCAATATCTGTTATACTGTTCAAGTACCCACTCAAATAAACACAGACCGATTGGAATATTCCATTGGATTGTTTTTCTGGAATATTCTACAATTACCTGACCTAATCATGTGATGTGGTTTACTTAAGTTTCCTATGCTATTTATAGTTTAATCCTGTTATATATCTTGAGGTTATGAATCAACTATTCAAAAGTGTGGGAAGTTATTTCCTTTTTGGGACTCTCATAACAAATAGCTAAGTCATTGTTTATATTTTCTTTTCTTTTCTAGACTTACTATACAAAGAGGGAGTATAGTAAAGTATCACATAACTATAACCATATTACAGGTCATAGGTCAGCATGATATTACATGATAAGTATGGGAAAGTAGTACACAGACCATATAGTAGTTGTATAAGTAGTATACATGTAGTGACTTAGCCTGAGATGACCTAGACATCCTCCTTATTGAGTTGACAAGGAGTACTTGATAAAGTTCCCATTTGATTTTCTATACTATATATAGAACTACTATCATGGCTATACACTTCACCTCCTACAGTCCTCATGTTACCCATCATGTGATTACCCTGTCACAAGTTGTGACAGTGACAGTGACAGTGACATGACTCCTTTTCTATGCTTCACCTTCATAGTAGTAATTCAACTAAATAAAAGGAAAAGAAAATAGAAAATGAAAATAGAAAATAACTTAGCCATTTTGCCAAGTCATGACAATACAAGAATTGAACTAGAACTCTATTGAGTTCTTGTAAGACTTAGTGGTGAGCACTTAATCTTACTCCTTATTTGAGTTAACAAGAAGAACTTAATAAAGTCCTAGTTCAATTCTTGTATACTACTTATACAACTACTACATAGTCTATGCACTATTTTCCCATGCTTATCATGTGATATCACACTGACCTGTGACTGTGACTGTGACTTGGTCATGTGATACTTTCTGTACTCCTTTCTTGTATAGTAAGTCCTAATAAGAAAAAGAAAAGAAAAATAAATAATAACTTAGTTATTTTGCCAAGTTATGACAAACAGAGGTAGTTAGTACAGAGGAACAACAAGACTAGGACCAATGGCAGTAGATGAAGGAGAAAAAAGAGAAAGATATCAAATTTGTTTTAATTACAGAGGATTTGGGCATATGGCCCAAGATTGTAGAAGTAGGAAAGGAGAAAAATCAATCAAGGAGAAGAATTGTTAAAAGAGAATGGAGAATGGTAAGCTCCCAGCTGCCCTTCTACAATAAATACAATGTTTTGAAGTATATAAAATTGGACAATGCATTGGGTATTCAAAATGTTAAGGGAATAAGAGAAGTAAGGAGAACAATGAAGCTACTAAGGAAAGTATGAATACAAATAGGGGTAAAAAAAACAGACACTCATGAAGGAGTATCTGTTAAAGTATTATTGGATAGTGGTGAAAGGGTGCAAAAGGGAATTGCATACTGGGACAGACAATAAGACATAGTATTAGCTTTCAATTGCATGCTAAAGATTTGAGGGGAGATAACTAAAATGAAGGTTTTAAGTCAAAAGGGAAATTAAACATTATATGCAGCTTTAAGTAAAATAATAATTGTTTGTGATGTAAAAGAAGATAAGATCTTTCTAGATCATTGTTGCATAGCCTCTCTAAGGTATTAACCTTTATACATTATGGCACCAACTCAACTAGAAAATACAGTTAGTTGATCTCTCATAGACTCTTTACACTTAGTTGCCCTCTTGTCTGCACCCCCAATACTGAACCTTATGGGTATGATACAGTTCAAGTGTACACCTAGCCAAGTGTCATAACTTGGCAAAATGGCTAAGTTATTATTAATATTTTTTTTCTTTTGGACTTATTACACAAGAAAAAAGCATGGGAAAGTGTCATATGACAAGTGTCACATGTTACATCACATGTTAGGAAGTCACAGGTCATATCACATGATGCATCACATGATAGGTGTGGAAAAATAGTGCACAGACCATGTAGTAGTTATATAAGTAGTATACAAGAAATAGAAGAGGACTCTATTAAGTTTTCTTTGTCAACTCAGACTTGGAGTAGGTTTAAGTTACCTTGGCTAGAGCCTTACACCAAGCTTTCCCAGCCTGCTATTCTCTCCAAAGCTTGTCCAAGTTGCATCTGCTATTCCTCCCTAGATTGAGTTTTGGGTATATTTTGTGTTCTTCTCAAGATATCTTACTGACTCCAAACTCTTATACTCATTAGATTTGTATTTCACCATTCCAGAGGTAGTGATGATGGAGATAAGTGCCAAGAGGTTCCTTCCCTTTATCCTTGCTCTTCAGATACTATATTAAAATTATTACAAATGTCTGAAACTCAAAGATAAAAAAAAAAAAAAACTATTGCTACTTTTGGGTTTCCATTAACTCCTTTTCTCACTAAGTCCCCCTAAACTCCCAAGGCTTATGCATTCTCCTAGGTCCTTCCCATCAATGATGACATGTTCCCACCATTGTTTTCTTCTAGAATCTTTTTCATACTTTGTTGTTCTTCCTTTTGTTATTGGCTTGTGATTTAGAACTCCTTAGTTACCTATCAATTGTTTAGTAAGCTCCAACTACTGCTCAATTTCTCTAAGTCCTAGGTATCATTTATCTAAATATATCTTATTTGATACTATCAATGCTTATTTGCAATTAGGGACCTATTTGTCTAAGTCTATCCCTAGCATACCAATGGCTCTAGAGCTCAAGTCTACTATTCCCTCTAGGTAGTCCCAACCAAAAAGTGAATCTAGAATGTTACTATCCAACAACTCTCTTTATAACCTGATGCTAGCTCATCTTGCTTGCCTCCTGAGGTTCCATCATAAGCTCTAGGTCTATTTCTACCTGCTCACTGATTCATATAACCATTTGGTACATTCTGAGGATCTATAATGGGTTCTAGAGCAAATTATGATTAGAAATCTATTAGTATAAAGCATATCAAATACTACTTGCTACAGAAAATCTGCTGGCAGCATAACACTAGGGACAAGGGTTTGTCTTTGAAGAGTACCTAAGAAATGTATGGTATGAGAGCTGTCTTAAGGCATGAAAATGGAGAAACAATGAATCAGATGTAGAGAGAGGAAGTAAAGTCAGATGTACAAAATGTAGAAGGAAAGATACTGTCACAAACTTCATCTGGCCATATCTCCATTAGTTCTTTGACAAATCTCATGATATTAATGGCTACAGCAAGCCCTTAAAAAGACCTTTTGATTGATACCAGTTATGTCTCAAGGCAATCAATATTGGCTGAGAAATCAGACAGATCAACAGGTAACTACTATGGTACTATTTATTAAATCACTGATATCTTGGAAACTGCCACAATTGATGCTTCTGTTCTAGGCCTAGCAAAAGCCCTTTTTATAAAGCTCAAAATGAGTTTAGAACAACCTCAAGGCAATTAATATTAGTAGAGATATGAAGTCCTCAATGTTTGTACATGAACATTAATTAATTACCCATTGTAAGACTCTAGCCACAATGACTTAAGTCCACTCCAAGTCAGAGTTGACAAGGAAAACTTGATAGAGTTCCCATTTGATTTTGTACACTACTTATATATTTTACTATAGTAGCTATGTAACATCCTCCCGTGGTCCTCATGTATCTACCTCATCACATATTGTGACTGTGACAAAATATGTGACTGATGTCATGCTTTGTGACTATGTGACTGTCACATGATGCTTTCCCATGCTCTGCCTTAGTAATGATCTAACTAGATAAAACAAAACAAAAGAAAAAGAAAAATAAAAAATGACTTAGCTGTTTTGCTAAGTCATAACACCATCCCCCTCTTAAGTTTCCTCGTCCCAAGGATTTTCTTTACAATTCATAGTATGGGTCAACTATGTTACCCATTTTGTTATCTTCATCTGTCTACTCTATTATCCCCAAATTTCCTTGCTCAATTTCTTCTTTTTCCTTAATTGTTTCCAGTATAGTTCTTCTTTTACCTGGTTTGTTCTTCTTCCATTGACTCCCTTTCCATCTATTCCAATTTCTCTCTAACTTTCCTCAATATTCCTGGTTGTATCTCTTATCTATCCATCCAAATAATTTCTTTGCTGTAAATCTTCCTGGCAATTCTCCTCTTCTAAATGTTTCTTTTTCTCTTTCCTATTTCTTTATATTCTCCATATTCCATCTGTATCCTTTCTCAAATTCCTCAATTGCCTTCTTGGCATTTGCTAAATTTTCTCTCCTTTCCCAAGTGTCTGATTCTGCTGTAAATCCTTTCCACCATACCAAGTATTTATCCTTCTCCCTGACCTTCTGCTTATTCAATATTCTTTCTACTTCCTACTCTTCTTCTCCTTTAATTATTACTGAAGCCAGTTGCTCCTTCTTCTGCCCTTCTACTTGCCCTACATAATGTCATATTCTACTAACATTTACTACCAGATGAATTTTTACTGTACTAGGTAGTTCTAATTTTACTGTGTTTGATGACACTATCTTTTGTACTTTGTAAGGGCCTACAAACCTCTCCATCAACTTCTTTGTCCTCTTTCCAACCATCTGATATTTCAGATCCTTAGTACTGAGTATTACCAAGTTATCACAAATGGCCACTTACTAATTTGTGATTGGTTGATTTGGTATTCAAAAGGCTCAAAAAAGCGAAGTTAGACAAGCAGCAAAGATGTTGTTAAGTCTAAGGTCTAATCCTCAGACTATGAGTCCTTATATACATAATTGTGATGGTCTGTGCACTAGTACAGATCATCACCTGATTACTATCTATTGTTCTACATATGGTAGT
>Ga0153997_1000405_pt1 | contig 12653 bp, 11 predicted proteins | sample TSNC081MetaG_FD_104750 | JGI IMG/M metagenome (GOLD analysis project Ga0153997, IMG submission 104750) | Attine ant fungus gardens microbial communities from North Carolina, USA - TSNC081 MetaG | ecosystem: Host-associated > Fungi > Mycelium > Unclassified | place: USA: North Carolina, Lumber...
CGAAAGATGGTTTGTTTGCTATGCTCTTATGGGTATATACAAGTTTTTCTTTTATTTTTCAACCTTATCACCCTGGATAATTATACCATGCCTTTTATTTTAAGGATAGGCCCTAAGTCCCTGGATAAGGTCAACTAAACTTCAGCTGGGGTAAAAACCCCAGCTGAAGCTAAGTCTCTCTTTATAGATAAAACCACATGCTAGGCATGTGGTTCCAAAAAGCTTAAAGCTATTATTAGCCCCCAAAAAAAGAGAAAACGAGCAAGAAAAAAGAAAGCAACTATAAAAGTGTAAGAAAGGGGGCGGCTTTTCGATAGGGAAAAAATAATATTTCTGGTGGCCGGGTACGGCGACAAGGATAATCAAGCTGCCGATATTTCTTAGTTGTTTTTATTGAGTACAAATTGAGTAAGAATCGCTACACCGACCGGTAGCGCTTCGTCGGTAAAGTCAAAGCAATTATTATGTACACGCATTTCTTCCTCGTTCTGCTTAGCAACGCCCAGGCGGAAAAATGCGCCGTAGGGAACTTTTTCCAAGAATACCGAGAAGTCTTCAGAGCCCATAACAGGGGAAGGGAGCGGCAGGACATGCCCTGCGCCTAGCGCTTGATCGGCGGATTGGCGAATCAAGTCAATAACTTCTGGATGATTAATGACCGCTGGGATACAGTAGGAATAATCAAGCTCATATTTGCAGCCAAAGGTGGCTACCGCCCCACCGACGATGCGCTCCATTTTGGCTTTTATGGAGCTGCGGGTAGCAGGATCGTGACAACGGACGGTGCCAGAGAAGACTACTTCTTCAGGAATGATGTTAAAAGCATCTCCACCATGAATGGTACATACCGAAATGGCCACTTTATCGGCGGCGTCAATTTCCCGGCTAATAATGGTGTTGAGAGCCTGGACAGCGTAAGTGGCTGCTAACAGGGAGTCTTTGGAACGGTGGGGGTAAGCGCCGTGGCCACCATTGCCGATGACTTTAAACGTGAATTTATCGGCGGAAGCCATGTAAGGACCGGACCAGACGCCAATTGAACCAGTTTCTATTTGCGGCCAAGCGTGCAGGGCAACAATGGTGTCGACATCGGGATTTTCCAGCGCGCCTGCATCAACCATACTTTTGGCCCCTGTCAATGTTTCTTCGCCGGGTTGAAAAATCAATTTGACAGTGCCACTGAATTGATCGCGCATAGAATTTAGCATTTTTGCGACACCAAGTAAAATAGTGGCATGTCCTTCATGCCCACAAGCGTGCATGATACCTTCGTTTTTCGAGGCGTAAGGCAGTCCTGTTTTTTCTAAAATTGGCAAAGCGTCAATATCGGCACGTATGGCAGTAACGGTATTGATACCTGCTTTATTGCCCTTAATAAGTCCCACCAGACCAACCTTGACATCAAGAGAACAAATTTCGATGCCCATATCAGATAATTCTTTGCGAATAAACGCAGTGGTTTCATACTCTTTCATTCCAAGTTCCGGATATTGGTGAAGGTGATGGCGTACTTTTACTAGATAGTCATTAATTTCCATTGTTTTGGACATGATTTCACTTGTCATTGTACTGCCTCCTAAAATTTATTTTATACGTGGTTCTGTTCAGAGACATGTCACTCCTGCCGGCATCATAGAAGAAGCTGATTGGCTTCCGATTAGTCGGCTAATTTTGGACGTTCCGGGAAGACAATTTCTTTCACTAGCATTTTTAATATTCGTAGTGGCGTCTTGTGAAAACGATTCTTACTCTTACTATCGATAGAAATTGTAGGGTTATTAATTCCCGCTATACTCAACTAGAGAAGTTCATCAATAATTATCACAAGATATTGCCGTTTTTCAATAGATATCAACACTTCTTAATTATTTATCTGTTGGGGAGACTACCTTTCCAGCCAATTTCTTTAGCTTTTGCTATAGCCGCCTCTACTGCCAATTTGTCACAACGTTCATTAAGAGGGTTTCCGTTATGTCCCTTGACCCATTTCCACATTACCTTATGAATAGAAGTCAACCTATCAAGCTCCATCCATAAATCTTGGTTTAAAACAGGTGTTTGGGTTGAGGTTATCCAGCCCGTTCGCTTCCAATTCGCTACCCAACCCTTGGCGAAGCCGTTACAGAGATATTTACTGTCTGTATATACTACGGCGCTGACCGGAATGGGAAAAGTTTTAAGGGCTTCAATTGTTGCTTTCATTTCCATACGGTTGTTAGTCGTCGAGGCTTCGGCTCCGACTATCTCTTTCATCTTTTCACCTAACTTAATGATGGCGGCGTGACCGCCAGGACCGTTTGGGTTTTTTAGGCATGAACCGTCGGTGTAGATAACGATTTTAGTTTCATCAATAACGGTAGTATCTTCTTTGTTTATGGTTGATGAGGGAACTCTAGCCTGCTTCGGCTTGTTAGTTTTGGGCTTTTCTTCTAGTTTTATCCCTGCGGATCCGGCAAGCCCAAGATATGCAATAGCCTCATCTTTCGTTTGGAAACCTTTAAAAATAGCATTAGGGAAACCATCAATCTGGGCTTTGCAATCGTCCCATGTTAGAAAAATTCCTGTCATCCGTCCATTTTTTACAGCATAAAAATTTTTCCCCATATAAATCAATCCTTTGTTTGTGGCATACTCCCACTACCTGCGCAAACGCTTAGGGGGGAGATTACAATGATTCCTATTCTTAATATCGACAGAATTTGCCGGGCTATTAATCCCCGCTTTGACAATGGAGTGGTAATTCGAGTGATATGAATTTCTTGGCATATCTTTAAAGATTGGTTATAGTATCAATAAGAAAACTGACATGCGCTAACATGCCAGTCCCGCAGGTTGTCTAACCAGAGCGGCTAGCCTAAGTTATACGATTACGCAGCAGTAACCGCGATTCTAGTCAGGAGTGGTTATTTGCTTTTTAGCAGTACTAGGACGTCACCAATTGATGTATAATAATTATAACAAATTGCGAAGTAATTGAAAATAGCGAATTGGATGTTTTTGGTTAGGAGCACGGAGCAGATTCCTTGTCCGTGCTGCAGTGAGCATCTGGGCGTGATCGGGAGCCGGCGGCGTCAGTACTTAACGAGTTTGGGTCAACTAAGCTATTAGTAATCCTCGCGTTCGGCAATCTCTTTCGTTTCTTGAACAGTACCCCATGGATGTTGAGGCGGCGCATAGATAGAGTATAATTTGATCGGTCTATTACCCGTGTTAATTAAGTTATGCCATGTACAAGCTGGGATAATAAAGGCGCACCCACTGCATACACGCCTCTGAAAATTTAAGCACTTTCTGGTGTTCCCCATTTTAACCAAACCTTGGCCCGCTTCAATGCATATGAATTGGTCAAGATGCGGATGCATCTCTAAACCTATATCTTCTCCAACATTGATGCTCATTACGGTAAGCTGCAAATGATCTCCTGTCCACAAAGCAGTACGAAACGTATTATTTCCCAATGCAGCTTGACGTATATTCAAAACAAATGGCCACGGGCCATAATCGGTTATTGTTCTATTGTTGTAATAAGAATTCATAGTAATTATCCCCTTCCTTTCTCCTTTTGCCATATAATATGCGCTTTGGCAACCGATGGTGTAGATGCTTCTGCATTTCAGCTTCCGGTAAAACCTTAATTTCAAAAAAGTTCTTGACTTTACTAGAACTACCATTTAAAATAAATTCATAATAAAAAACGGGAAAGCTCACCAGAAAACTGGAGGCTAACTACTACAAGTAGTTAGCCATTTTTTATTTCCCAAGCTCTTTAGCATGCTTCTATCATGTTTGCCGTTCGCGTGCGCACCGACGGTAAATGCAAGTGGAACTAACAGTCAGGATCAAGCCCCTATCCTTACTGGCTTGTCCGACTTATTCCGAGTTTTGCGATCTGATTACTAATAATAAAAAATCGTAGGGGATGAAAAAATGTTAAAATCAATGGCAAATCCAAAGGTAAACTCGATAAAAAGCGTTATTCTTATTAGCGCAATAGCTTTACTTGTTGTTAGTCTCGCGGGCTGCGGCAAACAGGAGGCAGCCGCCGATAAAGCCGGCCAACAGGCTGCAGCATCGATTAAGCTGCTCAATGTTTCTTATGATCCGACCCGTGAATTGTACAAAGAATTTAATGAAGCCTTTGCCGCTTACTGGCACAACAAGACCGGGCAGACTGTTCAAATTCAGCAATCTCATGGCGGCTCAGGCGCTCAGGCGCGTACGGTGCGTGAGGGAATTGACGCCGATGTCGTCACGTTAGCACTAGCGCCGGATATTGATGAGCTACAGAAAACGGAACTGCTGCCAGCCGACTGGCAAACCCGTCTGGCTCACAACTCGACTCCCTATACCTCGACAATCGTCTTTTTGGTTCGTAAGGGCAATCCGCAAAATATAAAGGACTGGGATGATCTCGTTAGACCAGGTCTAGCCGTTATTACTCCCAATCCGAAAACATCGGGTGGCGCCCGCTGGAATCATCTCGCTGCCTGGGGCTACGCACTGATAAAGAATAACAATGATGAAAATCAGGCCAAGGAGTTCATTAGCAAACTATATCAAAATGTGCCGGTACTCGATACCGGAGCCAGGGGGGCAACAACCACCTTTGTGGAGCGTGGTATTGGCGATGTGCTGCTTGCCTGGGAAAACGAAGCATTACTGGCCGAAAAGGAGTTAGGCAAAGATAAGTTTGAAATTATCGCGCCGTCGATTAGTATTCTAGCCGAGCCGCCGGTCGCTATTATCGATAGAATTGTTGATAAAAAAGGGACCCGCCAGATAGCTCAGGCTTATCTGGAATATCTCTACACTGATCAGGGTCAGGAAATCGCGGCCCAAAATTATTACCGGCCGCGAGCCGAAGCTGTTGCCGCTAAATATGCCGGCCAGTTTCCCCAGCTTAAGCTGTTTACGATCGCTGATTTGGGCGGCTGGAATGAAGTCCATAGCAAGCATTTTAAAGACGGTGGCATTTTTGATCAAATTTATGCACCTAAAGCCAAACAATAACGAAGTGGGGAATCACTATGCGCTTTACATTTCTGTCACTAACTAAACATTCCATATTGCCGGGATTTAGCCTGACTATGGGCTTTACCATGTTATATCTTGGACTGCTAGTCTTAATTCCGTTGTCGACGATTATTCTTAAGGCAGCCGGAATCGGCTGGCCGCAGTTCTGGGAAATCATCACGGCGCCGCGGCTGATCGCTTCTTATAAACTGAGCTTTGGTGCATCGCTGCTCGCTGCTACTATCAATGCCGTTTTCGGGTTGTTGGTGGCGTGGGTACTTGTTCGCTACTCATTTCCCGGCAGGAGGATTGTCGATGGTCTTGTTGACTTGCCGTTTGCTCTTCCGACGGCTGTGGCCGGTATCACCTTGACAACGCTGTATGCCCCTAACGGCTGGCTTGGTCAACATCTGGCCGATCTGGGAATTAAAGCTGCCTATTCGCCACTGGGCGTTGTCATCGCGCTTACGTTTATCGGTTTGCCGTTTGTGGTACGCATGGTGCAACCCGTCTTACAAACGTTAGACCAAGAAGTAGAAGAAGCGGCAGCCAGCTTGGGCGCCGGCCGTTGGCAAACATTTACCCGGGTTATCTTCCCGGCATTATTCCCGGCTCTGTTAACCGGGTTTGCCCTGGCGTTTGCCCGGGCTCTGGGCGAATATGGTTCGGTTGTATTTATCTCCGGCAATATGCCGATGCGTACTGAGATTACGCCGCTCCTAATTATGACCAAGCTTGAGCAATACGATTATGCGGGCGCGAGCGCTATCGCTGCTGTTATGCTGATCGTTTCGTTCGTATTGTTATTTTTAATTAATCTATTGCAGTGGTGGCAGGGCAAGCGGCATGGATGAGAGGAGGAGCTCTAATGGCTGGTAATGTAGCGCTTAGACAAGGAACAACGACAGAACGACCAACGACCGGGGCAATAACTGAATTGCCGTTAGTCCGATGGCTACTAACTTTAGCGGCTCTCGGCTTTCTCGGACTGATGCTGATCGTTCCGGTCATTGCCGTATTCGTAAAGGCGTTTGAACAAGGCTCAGAACTGTACATCAAGGCAATCACGGCGCCGGATGCGCTGGCGGCAATACAGTTGACGCTATTAACTGTAGTTATCGCTGTACCGCTTAATACATTGTTCGGTTTGGCGGCCGCCTGGTCGATAGCCAAGTTTGAATTTCGCGGACGAAGCTTTCTCATTACGCTGATTGACCTGCCGTTTGCCGTTTCACCCGTTATCGCCGGACTGATCTTTGTCTTTTTGTTCGGCAAACCGGGCGTGTTATGGCCCTGGCTATCGGCCAATGATATTAAAATAATTTTTGCTGTGCCAGGCATTGTCCTAGCGACAGTTTTTGTTACCTTCCCGTTTATTGCCCGGGAACTTATTCCTCTGATGCGGGCACAGGGAACGACTGAGGAGGAAGCGGCTTTAACCTTGGGGGCGAGCGGCTGGAAAACATTCTGGCATATTACTCTTCCCAATATCAAATGGGGGCTTATTTATGGCGTAATTCTGACAAGTGCGCGGGCTGTCGGTGAGTTTGGCGCGGTGTCGGTCGTTTCCGGCCATATTCGCGGCGAGACTAACACGATGCCCCTGCACATTGAAATTTTGTATAACGAATACCAGTTTGTTGCGGCCTTCGCCGTCGCCTCGCTGATGACGCTGATGGCGATCATCACGTTGATTGTCAAAAATATCTCGGAGTGGAAGGTGCAACAACAAAGCCAGGAGTCCGAGGAGGTTACAGCATGAGTATCGAGATTGTCAATATCAATAAGCAATTTGGCTCTTTTACCGCGTTAAAGGATATTAATCTGACGATTGCTACCGGACAGCTTGTGGCCCTGTTAGGCCCGTCTGGTTCCGGCAAGACGACACTGCTCCGGATTATTGCCGGATTAGAAGCTGCCGATCAGGGCTCGATTCTTTTTCATGGTCAAGATACGGCTAAGCAAAATGTCCGGCAACGGCAGGTCGGGTTTGTATTTCAACATTATGCTTTATTTCGTCACATGACGGTGTTTGAAAATGTTGCCTTCGGGCTGAATGTCCGTCCTCGGCACCTGCGGCCTAGTAAAAGTGAGATTAAGGAAAAAGTGCAAACACTGCTCAGCCTGGTAAAGCTCGAGGGCTTGGCCGACCGTCACCCAGGACAGCTTTCCGGTGGTCAACGGCAGCGGGTAGCGTTGGCTCGAGCGCTGGCTGTTGAACCGCAGGTGCTGCTGCTTGATGAACCGTTCGGTGCTTTGGATGCCAAGGTGCGTAAAGAGCTGCGTCGCTGGTTGAGACAATTGCACGATGAACTGCATGTCACTAGTGTATTTGTTACCCACGATCAGGAAGAAGCTTTGGACGTTGCCGACCAAATCGTTATTCTCAACAACGGGCGCATCGAACAGCTTGGCACTCCGGAAGAAGTATATGAACAGCCCGGCAATCCATTTGTATACGATTTTTTAGGCAATGTAAACCTGTTCCACGGTCGTATTCATCAAGGCCGGATTAATATCGGTTCAATTGAGCTCGATGCTCCCGGCTATGATGACACGCTGAATACGCGGGCGGTGAGCTTTGTGCGGCCCTATAATATTGAGGTTGAACGTGAACCAAAGGGTCAGGAATTTATTCCGGCGCGTATTTTGTTTATCCGGGCCGTCGGCCCGACCGTCCATCTTGAATTAAAACGAGAAGATAGCAGTGATTTGGTAGAAGTTGAATTAAGTAAAGCGCGCTTCCAGGCGTTGGCATTAAAGTCGGGCGAGCTAGTATTCGTCCGGCCAAAGGATCTCAAGATATTTATTCCCGATGACTATGTTATCTAGAAGGTGTCGTGAAAATAGTGTGAGGTGTTGTGATGTTACAAGAAAAGCGACTGGCGACAGATGTACTCATTATTGGCGGGGGAACAGCAGGCTGTTTTGCCGCGCTGACAATTGCCGAGCAAGCAAGTGCCCAAGTCCTTGTTGCCGAAAAGGCCAATATTAAGCGCAGCGGCTGTCTGGCTGCCGGTGTTAATGCCCTCAATGCCTATATTGTCAAAGGTCAGACACCGCAAACGTATCTCGATTATGTCGAACACGATGCTGCCGGCATAATCCGGCAAGATCTTGTTTATACGGTGGCAGAGCGTCTTAATGGCGTTACCCGGAAACTGGAAAACCTCGGGCTTGTCATCCAGAAGGATGCGGCTGGCGAATATGTCGCACGGGGAATGCGCAACATCAAAATCAACGGTGAAAATATCAAACCGCTGCTGGCTCAAGCTGTGATAAAAAGTCACAATGTTACGGTACTCAACCGGATTAACATCACTGATTATATTTTACAGGACGGAAAAGTAATAGGTGCGTATGGTTTTTCGGTTGATGAGCCCGTTTTTTATATTATCTCGGCTAAAGCCGTCATCTGTGCTACCGGAGGAGCCGCCGGACTGTACCGGCCTAATAACCCGGGTTTTTCGCGGCACAAAATGTGGTATAGTCCGTTTAATACCGGGGCTGGCTATGCTATGGGAATCAGGGCCGGCGCCGAAATGACCACTTTTGAGATGCGGTTTATTGCTCTGCGCTGTAAAGATACGATTGCCCCTACCGGCACGATTGCCCAGGGAGTAGGCGCACCCCAGATTAATAGCCGGGGTGAGCAGTATGAGCAGCAATACGGCGTTATGAGTACAGCTAACCGCCTATATTCTACTGTTATGGAAAACAGACAGGGCAGGGGTCCCTGCTATTTGCAAACTGCCGGCATCAGTTCCAGCCAGCAAGCCGAGCTGTACAACGCCTATCTTAACATGGCGCCGGCGCAAACGCTGCGCTGGCTGGAGAGGCAAGGACCGGCAGCTGCCAACGTCGAGATTGAAGGCACTGAACCGTATATTGTCGGGGGACACACGGCCAGTGGCTATTGGGTAGATACGAAACGAGCCACAACCTTGCGTGGACTTTATGCCGCCGGTGACGTAGCCGGCGGCAGCCCGCAAAAATATGTGACGGGGTGTTTAGCCGAAGGCGAAATTGCCGCAGCTTCGGCCTTAGCCTATATCGCAGATAAAAGCAATCTCTGGCCTGAGCAGCAGGAAATACAGGATAAAGCCCTGGTGTTTCAGAGCTTTTTGCAGGCCGGAGCAGGGTTTTATACCGCAGAAGTCCTAGAGGAAGCTATGCAAAAAAATATGGATGACTATGCCGGCGGCATTTCAGCAGGCTATGCTTTTAATCTTGAGCAGCTACAAAAAGCTGAACAGCGTACCGAAGAACTGCTGGAGTTATCCGGGACGTTACGGGCAGGCAGTATGCGCGAACTGCTGCACATCTGGCAAGTGATTGACCGTTTGTATGTTTGTAAGATTCTTATCAGGCATCTGGCGGCTAGAAAAGAGACTCGCTGGCATAGTTTTCAGCAAAATACCGATTGTCCGCTGCGGGATGACACTGCTTGGTTGAAATATGTAAATTCTTACATGGTGAACGGCGAGGTTCGGATGATCTTTCGCGACTTGGTAAAAAGGGATGAGAGCTATGAGCATCAGGATTGATCGGGAAAAATGTACGCGCTGCGGCCGATGCCGGGATGTATGCCCCGGTAATTTGCTTATAGCCGGAGCTGCAGGTAAAACTGAGATTACCGAGCCAAAAGACTGCTGGGGCTGTACGGCCTGTTTAAAGGAATGCCGTTATCAAGCCATTCAATATTATCTCGGAGCCGATTGCGGCGGGCGGGGCAGTGTGCTGTATACCCGCCGGCAGGGAAACCGGCTGCACTGGATCGTCGTAAAACCGGACGGCAGTGTGCAGACGCTGACTGTCGATAAAGACCAGGCCAATGCTTATTAGGGAGGCGTTTAACTATGGATCATTTAGACCGTTTGGAAGCCCAAAGTATTTTTATATTGCGAGAAGCTTATAAGAAGTTCGGCAAGCTAGGCATGCTGTGGTCAATCGGCAAAGACTCGACAGTCTTATTGTGGTTGGCTAAAAAAGCATTTTTCGGGCATTGCCCGTTTCCGTTCATTCATGTTGATACAAAATATAAGATTCCGGCAATGATTGATTTTAGAGACAAAGTAGCTAAACAGTACAACCTTGAACTGATTGTCCATGCCAACGAAGAGGCTTTGCAAGCGGGGATGGGGCCAGAAAAAGGCCGGCTGATATGCTGCAAAGCGTTAAAGACCGACGGTCTGCAGCAGGTCGTTGCCAAGTATGAATTTGAAGGGCTGATTCTTGGCATCAGACGGGATGAAGAGGGATCGCGCTCCAAAGAGCGGGTGTTTAGCGAACGAAACAAAGACTCAGAGTGGGATTATACTAACCAGCCGCCGGAATTGTGGAATCAGTTTAAAACCGACTTCCCTCCAGGCAATCATATTAGAGTTCATCCCATCTTACACTGGAACGAAATTGATATCTGGTCCTATATCGGCAGGGAAAATATACCGCTTGTCGACCTCTATTTTGCGAAAAACGGTAAGAGATACCGCAGTCTTGGCTGTGCTCCCTGTACTGGGCAAATTGATTCTACAGCAACAACTGTCGCCGATATTATTGAAGAACTGAAAAATACAAAACAAGGGGAGCGGGCCGGCCGGGCCCAGGATCAGGAAGATTCGTACGCAATGCAGAAGCTGCGAAAGGATGGATATATGTAATGCAGAACATTAATGGGGTAGGGGAGGCCGGAAAAAATGAGTGGTGAACGCGAAGTATTGAATATTGTCGTCGTCGGCCATGTCGACCATGGCAAATCGACTGTAATCGGCCGGCTGCTGTATGATACGAAATCGTTGCCTGAAGGCGCAATTGAGCGGGTAAAACGAATTGCCCGGGAAAAGGGAAAGCCGTTTGAATACGCGTATCTGTTAGATGCGTTTGAGGAAGAGCAAAAGCAGGGTATTACAATAGATACGACTCAACTGCAATTTCGTACCGAAAAAAGGGATTATGTAATTATTGACGCCCCCGGACATAAGGAATTCCTGAAAAATATGATTTCCGGGGCGGCTAGTGCCGAGGCGGCGCTGCTAATTATTGACGCCAATGAGGGCATTCAGGAGCAATCAAAACGGCATGGCTATATCTTGTCGCTGTTAGGCATTCAAAAAGCCTATGTACTGATTAATAAAATGGACTTAATTGATTACTCGGAAGCCAAGTTCACTGAGATTAAGCAGGAAATGAACGAATTTCTGCACAGTCTCCACGTCTTTCCCCTAAAATACATTCCAATCTCGGCATTTTTTGGTGAAAATATCGTTTCACCATCGGCTAAAATGCCCTGGTATCAGGGTGAGCCTATCCTCAAGGCTATCGACTTGTTCGAAAAGGATACCGGTTTAGCGACAAAGCCGCTCCGGTTTCCTATCCAGGATGTCTATAAATTCGATAACCGGCGAATTATTGCCGGGCGCGTTGAATCAGGTAGATTACAAGTAGGCGACGAAATTTTAATCTCGCCCAGCAACAAGCTGACAAGGGTTAAGACGATAGAATACTGGACCGAACTGGATAAGACTACTGCTGTTGATGCCGGCATGTCGGTGGGCATTACTGTGGCCGATGAGTTTTTTAACAAGCGGGGGGAGTTTATTGTTCATCCTGGCCAGGAATCGCTGGTAGCCGATACATTCAAAGCCAATATCTTCTGGATGGGAAAAAAAGCGCTTGTCAAGGGGCAAGAGTATAAGCTCAAGCTGGCAACTCAGGAAGAAGAGTGTGAAGTCTGCTCGATTGTAAAAGTTATCGATGCCACTACGTTGGCAACGGTCGAAAATGCCGGGCAGGTCAAAACAAATGATGTTGCCGAAGTTATCATTAAAATAAAAAAGCAAATTTGCTTTGACGAATTTAAAAATAATCAGCTTACAGGCCGGTTTGTTATCGTTGACGGTTACGATGTGTGCGGTGGCGGCATTGTATCCGGCCTTGTCGAACAGTGGCAGGCCGTGAGCAAGTTGGTTGGCAATGGTTTGGATCTGGCGGTCAACTGTTTTGATAATTATTTTTATGTGCTTTCGGAAGCAAATGTGAGAAAACAGGAGGCCAGACCGTATGCGTTTTCCCTCGGTGACGTCGTCGCCGTCGCCGGACAAACATACCAGTACCCGGAAGATTTTGATATTGTCGACATTCAGGGCAAGGTGGCTGCCAGAGTGCGCAAAGCAAGGCTCGTCAGCCTAGTTCGACTGGCGGCGTATGATTATGCGGGTGTGCCGGTGATTGAAACGAATGGCTGTTATGTAAAAATTGCGACGCAAGAGCATTTTACCCAGTTATTAGCAGAGCTTGCAGCTATCGATGATTGGAGCGGCAAGCAGGCTGCACGTTTTATCAGCAGGTGGCTTGACTTTACAAAGTATCGTACGATGCCTGTTGTGACGCAAATTGGGGTAACTGGCGCCGATTATCAAATATAGATAAAGAGAGACTTAGCTTCAGATGGGGTTTTTACCCCATCTGAAACTAAGTCGACCTTATCCAGAAACTAAACCGCTCTAACTCCTCTTGCAGAAGAGTCCGGCGGTGAAATGTCAAGCACTTAAATAGAGAAAGTTTAATAAATTCACCGCTAAAATTGCAAAAAAAGGGTACAACAAAGAAACCCTGCCTGCTCAAATTTTTTTAAAAAAGCA
>Ga0153997_1000408_pt1 | contig 12572 bp, 14 predicted proteins | sample TSNC081MetaG_FD_104750 | JGI IMG/M metagenome (GOLD analysis project Ga0153997, IMG submission 104750) | Attine ant fungus gardens microbial communities from North Carolina, USA - TSNC081 MetaG | ecosystem: Host-associated > Fungi > Mycelium > Unclassified | place: USA: North Carolina, Lumber...
ATGATGTCGGGGTCAAAAGGTATTTTGACCCCTGATACCTACGGATTGCTACGCACTTTGTGCTCCCGCAATCCTAAAAACATTCGAAATCCGCCCTATTCGGGCTACTTTCTCATGTTTTGCTGGTCCCAAAGTCATGCTTTTTCATGCAAGCATGAAACGCATGACCTTTTGACCCTGGTATCATATACATTATACTGAACTTCGACAGAAAACACAATATACTATCGGCTTCGTTTCCCCGCCATTTGGACTGAATCTGTTCGTAGCCAGTCCGCTGGCGAACATATCCGTTGGAACCCTGGGCTCAAAGCTGTACGAGGTGCAGAAATACCTTATCAATACCAACCACATCGTATACACGGCTCCTATTATGGTTAACGGTGATTTCTTTAACAGCCTGTCGGCAGAAGACCAGCAGATTTTTGCCGAATGCGGAGCCTTGACAGAGCAATATGCCTATGAAGTATGCCAGAGAATATGAAAGTTCCCTGAAGGCACAGCTGGAGGAGAAGGGAATGGAATTTATCGATCTCTCCGATGACAACTCTCTTTCTAATTGATGAACTTACCTCTTATCTCTTCCGGCAAATACCTCGCTAATTCCTCCACTAACTTAAATACCTTTGTTCCCGGAGCAATATTCGCATTCGACATACAATTATTTTCCTTAATAATTTTCTTCGCATACCGGCTTTCAGCTGCACAAGGCTCTATCTCAATAAGGATCATATATTCTTGACAACGTTTCTTCTTCCACTTTTCCTTCCCCGCTTTTTTAGGCATTAACATTCCCCCAATCTATAATCTTTCTAAGATATGGGTCTGCACCATAATTACCTTCTAAATACTGCTTATCAAATCTGGCGTCCTTGCGAACGGATTCACCTTTCTTATTTTTAAATTCTACTAATGAATATAACTTGGAATTTTGACAGTTGCCTTTTGCAACAAACCAGATTTCATCACGTCTAAATACATCACTGTTCATGGTTGATAAATCATGTGATGTAAATATCAACTGAGCACCCTTCTTATTAGTCTCCATATTATTGAACATCATGATGATGTGCTTTAATAATGCCGGATGAATCTTAGCATCCAATTCATCAATTACCAGTGTTGTACCCTTTACAAGGCTCCTTGCAATAAAAGGTAATAAACCAAATATCTTTTTAGTTCCACTGGATTCATCACGTAAGGCTATTTCTGCACTATACCCATCAACAACATGCCTTGTATATACTTCTATATGTTCATCATCTTTTCCTCAATGCGGAAGTCTTCGATATCCAAATCCATTTCCTTTATCATATCGAGAACCAATTTTTTAATATCATCTGACTTTGCAATCGCAGTATGAATTTCTTGTAAAGGACTTCCATATTTCAGAAAATCTATGGAATCCTCAAACCACTCTAAAACATCCTTGATTACTTCATTTTTCTTGTATGTGATTCCAAGATATGATAGTAGCGGCAGGGATTCTGATAAATCATCACTAATTTTGAACTTGGTGAATACACCTTTTACCTCAATATCTTTACCAGTTTCTCTTTTAAACAAAGCTGATTTTCTACCAGTATCAAGCTTGACCCTATCAAGGCTCTCATAAACAACTATATCCTTCTTAATATGAATAATATAAAGATACTCTGTTAACTTGGTACGAAAAAACACTTCAAATTCTGTGGGACTATTCTTTCCTTCTTCAGAAAATGCAAATGGCACTACCGGTATTTTTCTCACCCTATAGTCACAGTCATTACTATCATAAGTCGCACATAACGGTCGCAAAATTTTAGAATTCAATGTTTGCAACGCTTCCAAAATGTTGGACTTACCTCCACCATTCGGTCCATATAGGGCCGCTATTGGCAAAAACAACTCTCCGTCCTTATCAACAATGATTCTATCTTCATGTTCTGTAATTGCAGCCGCCTGCATATCAAGCGTGGTTTCGTCTCTTATACTCTTATAATTTTTTATTGTAAATTGGCATAACATAGCTATTACCCCCCCCTTATATCTACATTATACACTTTTTTGAGTTTTGTAAATATTTTTGAGTTTTTTTCTCATATTTTCATTCAAAATTTTCGTTTTATCCATAATATTAATGAGTTTGAAAATATTTATCCGCAAAAAATAGTGCATTCACCACTTACCTTTTGATGATTCCTCTTATGGAATAACGCCTTGCTAATAATGGTGTAATCACCATGTAGAATAAGGCAAGGGCCGACATAGTAACTGAGCCGGCTAGAAATGCTATCATAAAGATCTGCGTACTATCCCCTCCGTTCCTTTGCCCAACTAAGCAATTCGTCAATATCCTCGTCCGTTACCGCCTTACCTTCATACAGCGTATGAACAAGGTCAAGAAACGAATTGTCATGATACTGCTTCATAAAATTGCTTGTTTCAAACTTCAAATAGTCCTCTTTGCCTACCAGGGGATAATAGGTGCGTTCCTTTCCGTTTTTTTCCGTGCGTAAGAAACCGCGATCCACAAGCCGAAGCAGCATGGAAATAGCAGTTTGCACTTTCCACTTTCTTTCATCACCAAGCTGCCCCATAATTATATTAGCTGTAACAGGCGGTTCATTCGCCCAAATCACTTTCATGATATCAAACTCCGCGTCCGGCAGTTTTTTCATCGTGTTCATGGAATCGACCTCCTTTTAGACAATTGCCTATGGTTTAATTATACACTTGCCTAAAACGAATGTCAATGGCTTTTTAGTCAACTGCCTAAATTATTTTCATTCAGAAAACAGTGTTCAACAGACGTGATAATATATGATATAATAACACTTGAAATTAGGAGGTGGTGCAAATGATTTCCATGACACGATATTCTATAAAAAATGAATCGCTTACCCCTTGGGTCAAATTTATCTGGTGTTATGAAGAGGAAAATGCAAATATTCATAACAAGTTATTGCCGACTGACAGTATTGATGTGTTATTGAATCTGGCAGATGAAATGATTTATGAAGTCCATGGAAGTAAAATAGTTGCGCCGCCAATCCATATAAATGGTTTGCGAAGCAGCTATAGCTTTATCCATCAAGTAGGCCATATCCGCGTTTTCGGAATCTCTTTTCATTCATATGGATTGTATCCTTTTGTCCATAAGTCTTTAAAGTGTACCCGAGATAAAATTATCCGCTTGGACAATTTGTCGCTATCATTAACGAATAAATTACAATCGGCAATTTCTTTCAGCAATACTAATGAAATTGTATGCAATATTGAAAGAGCATTGGATTCGGAATTTATCTCTGATCCCGACTATAGGATAAAGGCAAACCTAATATCCGATTTTATCAATGTGGACAATGACATGACCGTTCAAGAGTTTTGTGCAGAGCGATATATGAACATAAAAACCTTTGAAAGATTTATATTGCGATATACTGGCTATACACCAAAAGCTTTGCGCCGAATCAAACGCTTTCAAATGGTTAGTAATCAACTTATCCATGAGCAAATCAACTTACTTGACCTTACCTATCACAATAGCTATGCAGACCAATCACATTTTATAAAAGAGTTCCGTCTTTTTTCTGGGAAAGCCATTCCAAAAAGAAAAAATATCGGTTAAGGAGAATGCCACCTATAGCTATATTTAAGGTGTCGATTTTATACAATACCTCCCTGTTTTTCCATGTTAGACTGACAAAAAACAAGGAGGTATTTTCTTATGAGTATTGCAACAGAAATTGTAACGCTAAAAACAATATTGGGGGTAACAAAAGACAGGTTTATTGGAATTGTTGATGGGGTCGAGAAGAATTTTCATTCAAAACTGCCCGGATTTATTGATACGGAATTACTCTACGATGATAAAGCCGATGAATGGATTATGGTTCAACATTGGGATAGCTTGGACAGCATGAGGTCTGCATCCCCAAAAATGTTTAACAATCCGGATACCGAGTTATTTGTGCAATCGCTTGACCCCAAAAGTGTTAAGAAGTTAATGCTTTTGCAGTTGGGGGTATGGAGCAAGGAAACACTTTGAATTGCAGTCTGTCGGATCTATTCGATCGGTCTGATCCAATTCAGTGTATTATATAAATTAAGCCTGCCGTATCCCCATTGCGCGTTTGGATATTCGATAAGGCGATCGCGCTCGCTGCCCCGGATCAAATACGCTTTGACGCGTTCTGTCGTCATGGCCATTTCATTTTCATCTACGATTCCCCACTGAAGCATAAGAGCGCAGGCCCCCGCCGTAATTGCCGCCGCCACGCTGGTTCCGCTCATTTCGCCATAGCCGATGGGATATATGCCGCCGACATTGACTCCGGGAGCCACCAAATGCGGGGATATCATCGGCTGCCTTGTCGGCCCCCATGACGAATTATAATACAGGGAGTTGTTGCGGCTGTCATATGCGCCGCAGGTAATGACGCCTGTGGCGCTGGCGGGTACGACAATTGTGTAGTTGGGAGTAGGTGTAAGGAACGTGGTATCCGGGTCAACAAAACCTGTGAGCGGCAGCCAGAAATGATATTCCCCGTTTAAAATAATCTCTCCGTGTACCGTAATCGTCCATATCCCCGGCGTAGGGTGAAAAATTTTGATCCTGGTAAACTGGTTTCCGCTTGCCCTGAGGGGCAGAAGATATTCTACCGTAACCCTTGACCTTTCCAAGACTAGATTTGCTGTATATTGAGCCCCTGCTCTGACCGGTATTTTGGGGATTACTTCGCCGACAGGTGAGATGAGCGACACGGCAATCCGATCCGAAGCCTCACTCCATAAGGACAAATAAATGTCTTCCGCCCGATCCCCTACGGACAGCTCGACGTTTTGCGCTTCCCCGCTTTCTGTTAGCCGATCATTCGTATGATGCCTTGTCTGACTTTCATTTCCTGCCGCGCAGATAACGGCAATTCCATTAATTCTGGAAATCCTGGTAAGATACAATTCCGCCGGGTCAAATCCATTACGGCCCCCAAAATTGGAGCCTACGGCGATGCAGATGGCAACCGGCCGATCCAGTTCGTCGGCCTTACTAATGATATAATGGACTCCCAGCATGAGGTCACTGGAAAGGTAGGCATTTTCCTGCCATTCCGGAACCAAAAATTGTTCATAATGAAATGCCCCCGCTCTTTTTAGTTTTACCGCAATAATCTCCGCGTCCGGCGCGGCGCCGATATATTCGCCTCTTTCACGACTGGCGGCAAGAGACGCCAGGAATGTCCCATGCCCTACCGTATCCCTGTGAGGTACTACCTCCAAAGGATTTTCTGTCCTTAAGGCGCTGTTAATTTGCTCCTCCGAATACTCCGTTCCAAAATAAAAACCCTGGGGAGCGTTTCCCTGGATGGTTTGATCCCATATGTATTTAATTTTGCTGGTTCCATCCTCATATTGAAAAGCTTCTTTCGTATAGTCAATACCGGTATCGATAAAGCCTATCAGCGTTCCCTGCCCTCGCAGGTCGAGGTACGGATGCTGCTGTACCTGTATGATACCGGCCGCATCCAGATTCTGTCGATCCAAAAGTCCTAATACAACCGGAAACATGCTGATCTCATCTGAACCAATTTCCGCTAAAATGTTTTCTACCTCGTTACGATTCACGTAATCAATCGAATAATCACCGTCCAAGGCCGTACCTTTGCGGATATGATGGGACTGCCTGAACGCTTCGCTTCCCAGGGAACCATCTCTGAAAATCAGAGGAATGGTATCCGGCAATGCGATAAACTCTTCCATAGGCAGTTCCTCCGTCAAGCGATTTCCATTCATATGATTTCTCCCTTTGGCGTTGTCATAAAAAAATTTGGCCTACTATCCTTCCTATATACATATGCGTAATGCGTACACATTATTTATTCTATTTACAAGTCAAAAGGCTGCTTACTGCCAGGTGAATTCTTCTCTGCCAAGTGAGAACAATCGGGTCTAAAAATGGACTTACTATATAGGAAGGGTTTTCGCATTTCTCTTTCACCGCGCTAGTACAGGCGCAGGTGGAGCCTTGCGCGTTACCTGCGCCTGCACTGGTTTTAGCGGGTGCTCTGCTCCGCTAAGACAGCAAGGAGTGTATAAGACATTATGCTGGACATCCTATTACTGATTTTAATATTGGTTACAATACTTGTTTTTGTGCTACTGATTTATCCGGATATTCGTGTGCTGCGCTGGCATAAAAAGCGCACAAAAGAAACGGCGGAACGAAGGGCCGCCGGAGATGAGTAGCCCTATTCGGGCTACTTTCTCATGTTTTGCGGGTCAAAAGGTCATGCTTTTTCATGCAAGCATGACCTTTTGACCCTGGTATCATGAAATAGAATCGTTGGGATTTACAAATACGATGTCATATTCCTCCGGCAGAAAATAGAATTTGCAGCGTGCCAGAGGGTTACCCGACAAATCGGTAAACACCTCTTCAATGAATAGGATTGGAGTTCCATTCGGAACAGGCAGGAAGGAAGTGATATTGTCTTCTGCAAAGACCAGCTTAATACGCATTCGGAAAGATGACGAACGTTCAAAAATTGTCTCATTCACAAAATGAGATATTTCCTCACGGTTTGTCAAATCCAGTGCCTGTTCAATCGAATGGATCGGTACCTGCATGAAAGAATGCCCGACAGAGCGTCCTGCAGTACGGTACACATTGTTACAGGCAAGAACCCTTTCACCTGTATTCAACTGAAGTTTCTTAGCCGCGACTTCGGTGGGCGGGGCAATATTATAAGATATTTCAATGTCATCTATCGTAGATTTTGAACAAACAATCATCGGATTATATAATTTCCCGGGCATCTTCTGCTCATCTATGACGGAATTTACAAAAGTTCCTTTTCCCTGCCACTTGGTAATCAAACCATCTTCCGCCAGGATGGTAAAAGCCTGGCGCAAAGTATTCCGGCTGACTCCGTATCGTTTCGCAAGTTCATTTTCACCCGGCAGACGCGAGTCGGCCGGGTAAACGCCTGTAATAATTTCACTGTACAATGTATTATAAACCGGGATATAAGAGGGTAGCTTCACATCTGTCTGCGGTCTTCTTTTCATCAATTTTATTGATCCTTTCCCATGTTAGTTTTTTTGATTTTAATACAGGTATCCTCACCACCGAGGATCCCATATTGCCCGGCCATGCTGCCTTGATTTAGTCCCAGCCCCATAAAGCGCGCGAGTCCATTATACAGGATCGGCTCATAAAGCTTTACATGGCCAAATGATTTTTGATACGGCATTTCCAAATCCATCTTAACCGTATTGTTTTCCTCGATCACAACACGTACCATGTCGCCTATCCGGATACCCGTTTTCTCAAAATCTTTAATCAGGATGTTACTTGATAAATTTCCAAAATGTTCATTGGCCTCCTCTACAAGCCCTTCGGCCCAGCCATTGCCGACAGTACCAAAGGCAAATGGCGCCAGAATAATTTCATCCGTGGGATAGGAAGGACCGACACCCTCATAGGTAATCACTCCGGCCGCCAGGCGCGCCGCGCAATAGGCAAAAATATCCCGTCCATGGAACACCGCTACTTTTTCAGAGCCTGGGTATCGATTCACACGTTCATCGATTTCCCGTATCTCCTCTATGCCTACCATTTTAACAAGGTGCGTCAGCGTACCGTTATCCGGCGTTACGACATAATAGCCGTTCGCTGTTTTGGCCACACATGCCTTCCGCGCGGTACCGACACCCGGGTCAACCACACTTACAAAAACCGTACCCTTCGGCCAGTATGGCATGGTATATTGAAGGCAGTTTGAGGCGGCCAGTACATGAAAAGGCGCGATCGTGTGGGAGAGATCATGAATTTCCAAGTCCCGGTCGACCGTTTTACATACACCATGCATCGAAGCCACGGTTCCCCAGTTAAGACCAAAATCAGTCATTAATACAATATCCGGTTTTTTCATTAATCCTTACTCCTTAAACTGGTTTGAGATATATCATCCACTCCGGTCCATGACCAATCTTATATTCTAACACAAAATTCCGTAAATTCAAGGCAATCTGCATGGTAAGAAATTCGCTTACCATGACGATCGGCTGACCTTCACTAACATAGCCAAAGCTCTTGTGGTAAACCACCTTGTCGCGATAGATCTCCTTTCCTTTGCAGGTAATCCATACCTCCAGCATATCGCCATAGGCAAGTCCCATTTTGTCACCCATCTGATACGGGATGTTAGAGGCGACCAGACCAAAATGGCGGCTGGCACTCTGAATCATCCCACTAAGCACACCGGCCTCCTCTATGGGTTCAATCAGTTGGATACGGATGATATCCGCTACGGAGTAGGACGGTCCAACCCCTTCAAAATCAATCAGACCGGAGGCCAGGCGTGCCGCGCAGTAGGCGAATAAATCCCGGCCATGGAAAATATCGCACTTACGGGTGGCTTCATAACGGTTGCGCGTTTCATCAATCTCCCGCACCTGTTCAATTCCGACGCGCTCATACAGACAGGTAAGAGTACCATTATCCGGCGTGACTACATATTGGCCGTTTTTAAGCTTGGCGACACAGGCTTTTCTCGCGGTGCCGACACCGGGATCCACGACACTTACAAATATAGTACCGGCGGGCCAATAATCCACAATATAATCCAGGGCATTGGCGGCAGCGTAGATGTCGAACGGTGGAATTCCGTGGGTGTTGTTAAAAGTACGAAGCTCAGGGTCAATCATTTGACATATGCCATGCATCGTACACACCGCAGAGCTGATCTCAGTATCCGAGAAATCTGTTTGCATAACAATAACCGGTTTCATAATATTTCATCTCCTGTTTTCAATTTTATGATGTAAACGGATACCAGAGCAGATGATAATCTGGTGAAAATATCCTGTATAATATATACACGATACAAAACAGTCCCAAAGCTATATAGCCGATTGTAAAAATACGGTCCGCGGCCGTAGGCTCATGTTCCGCGTACCAGCTGCGTTTTTTTCGTTTACCATAACCTCGCAGTGACATGGCGTTTGCAATGTTTCCCACATTTTCAAAGGTGGAAAGGATAAGCGGAATGATAATGAGTACGGTCTGTTTGAGACGGGTGGTGACAGGTACCTTTTTAGGATCCAGTTCCATCCCGCGCGCCTGCATACTGGTCGATATATCCATGTAGCTGCGTACAATATCCGGAATACAGCGGTATGCCAGCGCGACAATCGTGCAGATTTTATAGGGAACCTTAATCGAGTTAAGTCCGGCGGCAAATTCTGACGGGGTGATGGAAAGGATAAATACCATCGATGCCAGAAAGGATGCCAGCATCTTGCAAAAACGTGTCAGTAAATACCAGGCGGTCTCGGCGCTGAGATAAAATCTGCTACCTTGCCAAAGAATGGTCGTTGTACCACCGGAATTCATCGTACCAATGCCTGGATCGCCTATCCAGAACAGAAAAAGATTTAGGAGGTTCAGCAGCATAAAGAACGTAAATACATAGCGAATCGGTTTCCAGTTCGGTTTCAGTGAGAAAAGCGCGTATGTGGCCGCTACGGTAAAAGGCAGTATAAGCCGTAAATCGAAAGACATGATCAGGAAAACCGTAGCGATAATGAAGCTGCGTACCTTTGTGGCTCCGGTTAGCTTATGCAGCGTCGTGCTGCCAGGGGTAAAATTAATAATCATCCGGTTATTCATGTCCGCATTCTCCTCTCATAGGCTATAAAGCAGGAGATAAAATCTTCCGGCGATACCGTTATTTTTTTTGCCAAATGGTATAAGGAAGTGTGCTTAAGATTGGCACGTTCAATGATATCATCGTCGGCCAGTATTTTGAATACCGCGTCATCCGCGATGATTTCACCGTCCGCAAACACGATCGCCCGGTTCGCATACTCAATCGCCAGATGCATGTCATGGGTAATGAGCAGGATTGTCTTATTCTGCTTCTCACTTAACATTTCAATAAATCTCATGATTTCCGTATAGTGCCGAAAATCCTGCCCCGCTGTCGGTTCGTCCAATATCAATGTGTCCGGGCGTAATGTCAGAATCACGGCGATCGTCAGCCGTTTGCGCTGTCCATAGCTTACGGAGCTGACGGGCCAGTTACGCATTGAGTAGAGATTACACATTTCCAGGCTCTCTTTCACGCGGTCCTCTATTTGTTCTACTGAATATCCTCGCAGCGTGAGGGCCAGAGCCACTTCGTCTTTGATAATATCTTTGACTAACATTTGATTTGGATTTTGCATGACATAGCCAATATGCTCACTGATCTCTTTAATCGATAATGCCAGGTAGTCCTCTCCATTTAGTAAAATTCTGCCTTTTTGCGGACGCAGGATGCCGCAAAGCAGCTTCGCCATGGTACTTTTTCCCGCGCCATTTTTCCCAATAAGAGCAATCCGCTCACCGGCCTGGATATTAAAATGATTGTTTTGGATCGCGAGGATGCTGTCATAGGAAAAGGTAACATCTTCCACCTCGATCACGGTCTTATGATCGGACCGGCCCTCTGTCAAGCGGCCTTTGGAGATGAAAAAATCCTGTAATTTCTTATGATTTGTCTCTGACAGCGTCATTTGGGTGAAATCGGATAAGTTGTTCTGCTCGGAAAGGTTACAGCCTGCATATTTCATCGCTGTGATATAGAGTGGTTCCCGGATGCCGTATTTCGATAACCATGTTCCATGCAGAAATTCGTCCGGATGGAGCGCCGCGACAATATGTCCCTCATCCATCAGTACAATTCTGTCCACGCGCCGGTGAAGAACATCTTCCAGCCGGTGCTCGATGATGATTGCCGTCTTTTTTTGCCCGGTGCAGATATCGTCGATTAATTCAATGGCGGTCATTCCCATACTGGGATCCAGGGACGCAAGCGGTTCATCAAAAATGAGGATTTGTACATCTCCATGCATAACGCCGGCCAGCGCTACTTTTTGTTTCTGACCTCCTGAGAGGTTATAGGGCAGATGCGCTAAAAAGTTCTGCATCCCAACAATACCGGCACTTTTTTCCACCAGCGGAAGCATCTCCCGCCGCGGCATATTTTCATTCTCTAAAGCAAAAGCAATATCTTCTCCCACCGAGAGTCCTACGAATTGGGCGTCCGAGTCCTGCAGTACCGTTCCCACGACCTGACTCAGTTTGAAAATGCTCTCACCCTGCGTCTCTTTTCCCATTACCTGGCACGAACCGGTAATGACACCTTTTTCAGAAAATGGAACAAGTCCATTAATACAACTTGCAAGGGTTGACTTGCCACTGCCTGAAGCGCCAAGAATCAGTATTTTTTCGCCTTCATAGATGGTGAGATTAATATCATACAAGGTAGGCTTGGTCTGGTTTTTGTAGCGAAATCCAAAATCCCTGAATTCAATGACAGGCCTTTTCATTGTATTAACTAATCCTCCTCACTTAAATTGCTGTGTGACGCATAACGCTTGGAGAGCATCAGCAGCACCGGGATACCGACCACCAGAAGTACCAGAATATTCCCCGCCGCGGCAAAGCCGGCCATGATAAAGGTAATTTTTAATTCTCCTCCGTAAAACAGATAAGTTAAAATGGGGGTCACCACACCAAAGGCTACCACATTGCCTAAGATCACGGTAACCGCGTAAATAATAATATGTTTAAGCTTAAAAATCCCTTCCGTTACCCGGGCTCCATATAATGGCAAGAGTCCGACAAAGAGCCCCAGAACCGCGTTGCCGACAGACCAGTCAAACCACATCCCCCAGCCGCCGATCAGATCCGCGATTATGTTACCGATTAACAAAGTAACGGCGCAGGGCAAAGCACCGTACATACTTCCTACCAGTACGGGGACCACCATCGCAGTACTTAACTGTGTCTGTGAGAATATCGGAATGGAACCATATACCATAAGCACACCGTATAATGCCGCTCCAATCGCAACGGAGACAATCGTTTTGCTGCCCCATTCTCCAAAAAACCATTGACTTAGTTCTTTCTTTCTCATTGGAATCCCCCTTTACTTAATAATGAAGTTGTTTAACATGTTCAACAAGTTCATTTTAACAAAAATTTCTGAATTTGTCAAGTATGTCGGGAAATCCAATCGCCTAAAACAGGGAACGTTGTGGCTCACGCGAGTCACAACGTCCCCTGTAAATTTCCCCTATAAAGCAATTACTCGGTAAGGTATCGATACTCTTCCTCGGTCGTCGCGGTTACGGCGCCGGACGACGCCTGATTCGCCACCACACTGTTCAGCCGGCTGATTTTCCAGTCCTTACCGTACCGCAGCAGGGTAAAGCCACCCCCATAGTGCTTGCCGTCCAGCTCATATAGTACAATCACTTCGGTTTGTTCATCCGCCCCGTACATGGCGGCATACTCCTTAAACAAGGCTTTCGTTTCTTCCTTGTTCATGGTGTCAGGGTACGGCGTGTCGATTCGGACAACCGTAAGATTCTTCAGCTTCGCCGGGTCTACCGACTCTATAAAGGCGTCGATTTGGTCTGTGCCCTCAAGTGGCGCAGCGTCAATAATCCCTTTATCGGTGAAAAAGCTGTAGGCAAACCCTTTTATCTGTGTCCCAAGGTAACTAGCCTGGGTATACCGGTTTATTTCCGCGTACATGGAA
>Ga0153997_1000409_pt1 | contig 12525 bp, 15 predicted proteins | sample TSNC081MetaG_FD_104750 | JGI IMG/M metagenome (GOLD analysis project Ga0153997, IMG submission 104750) | Attine ant fungus gardens microbial communities from North Carolina, USA - TSNC081 MetaG | ecosystem: Host-associated > Fungi > Mycelium > Unclassified | place: USA: North Carolina, Lumber...
AATTCGAGGGCTGACATGGGACGCTGCTGCCGAAAGTATGAGTTTACCAGCTGACGCTGCACCTGCCAGGCCAGATCATCGGTGAATGACTTTACCAGCATCAGATAGCCCTGTTCGGTGATTAGAATTACCCTCTCAGGAATACCTCCTTGAGGCCTTTCAAGACCAAGCGTCCGAATTTCGGACGGTTCCATCAGGGCAAAGAAATCCTCGCCCTCAGTGAAGCGATTCCGATTATCATTAAACCGCTTTCGTGCAGTTCCCTCGGGTCTCTCGTGCACCGTGTCGATATCCTTGAGAGTGACAACACGCTTGCCTTTAAATTCCTTTGCGGAAATCTCCTGATTCACAATTCTGATTAATTCGTTCATTCTTGATAGTTTTCCTTTCTAGTTTGTTGACTTTAAATCAACTTTCTTTTTAAAAAAAAGTGCCTCTTTCTCTTTCAAAGACTGAATATCCAACAACTCGCACAATGCCGAAACCTCGCTGGTTTTAAATTCTTGCTTATTTCTTAATTTTAGTCTAAATCCATATGGAGTCAATCCAAGATAGCTTGCAATGTACTTCAGTTTTAGGCCTTTTGACTTTATCAGTCTTTCCACTGCCTCAGTGTCTGTCATTCCTTCACCTCCTCTCCCCTTTTACCTCTCTCTATCGCCCTGAGCAAATCAATAATACTGATGTCTAAGGCGTTAGCGATTTGAATCATTATATCTAGTGTTGGAGAAACCTTGTTTCCACTCCGGGCATCAACTCCTGATTCTAAGCGACTTAAATATGAATGACTGATCCCAATCATGTCGGCAAAGTTTCTAAGGCTCATCCCCCTTTTCTGGCGCTCCTGCTTTAGGAATTCCCTGAGTAAATTGACTTCCAATCTCACACCTCCTTGCTACTCTTTTTTGGTGATTTTAAATCAACTATCATCATGATATCACTTTGGTGATTTAAAGTCAACCTCTTTTTCAAAAAAAAGCAAAATATGTTGATTTTAAAGAAACTTCGTGCTATAGTATTTGTATGGACGGAGGTGAATAAGAATGTCTATTATTGGAAGCCGTATCAAGTCAAGACGCGAAGAACTGGGACTTACGCAGGAAGAACTCGCACAAAAGCTAAAATACAAATCAAAATCCACAATAGCCAAAATCGAAAAAGGGGTGAACGATATTCCGCAAAATAAGATTCTTGAATTCGCCCATGCACTGGACACCACTCCAGCGTATCTCATGGCTTGGGATTTTTCCACAGTATGCGAAGAAGATAGGGAAATCGTCAACTGGGCACTGACCTTACCCCGCCCGGACGCAATACCTGAAGAATATGTGAACTTCGGCGAATTACTAAATTCAATAGGTTATAGCTTTGAATACGTAAATAAAAGATACACCATAACTGGAGACTACGGAAGCATGGTTATATCAGACGGGGAGCTTAAATATCTCAAGGCCTCGGCCAATGAATATCTTGATTATATGCTGAGAGTAATGATCCGAGATAAACATATTGAGAATCAAAAGAGTGCTCCTAATATAAATATAGAATTACCTGAACCCGAGCCCCCTCGCTCTCTTCTCAACGCCGCCCACAAACGCACAGACATAGAAGTAACTGATGAAATGAGAAAGCACGATGACGACATTATGGATGATGAGAACTTCTGATGGGGGAGTGAAATATGGTATATGACAAATTAATCATAGAAGCAGATGCGCAGGGCGTGACTGTAAAGGAAAAACCCCTGGAAGCCCATGACGGCCGCATAAAGGGCAACAAAATCGCAATCAGAGCAAGTATACCAACTCGAAGGGAAAAAGCCTGCGTTTTAGCTGAAGAACTCGGACATTACTTTTATACCTCCGGGGATATTATAGATCAGTCAAGCACACAAAACCGCAAGCAAGAGTTGCTGGCACGAGTAAAAGCCTATAACCACATGGTGGGGCTGACCGGTATTGTAAGGTCTTACGAGCACGGATGCAGAAGTCTGTACGAGATGGCCGAATATCTGGAGGTAACTGAGACGTTTCTGGCAGACGCTTTAGAGGCGTACCGGTTAAAGTACGGCGAAGGTGCTACGATTGATAATTATTATGTGATGTTTGAGCCGTATCTGAGTGTGGCGAAAATGTTCTAATGATTGCGACGTCGCAAGACAGGAGCGGGAACATGGAACAGAGGAGGAACTAATAACGTATGGATAATATACAAAATTATAATGAACATACTTTTGAAAGCATTAAGCACGTCAACAAATATGGTGCGGAATTTTGGTACGCCCGAGAACTTGCAAGGATGCTCGAGTATAAAGACTATAGAAATTTTTTAGTTGTCATATATAAGGCTATGGATGCCTGCAAAAATAGCAATTTTGATATAGATGATCATTTCGGTGACGTCACCAATATGATCGAAATTGGAAAGGGTGCCAAAAGAGAAGTCGAGGATTATATGTTAGATCGCTATGCCTGTTACCTCGTTGTCCAGAATGCTAATCCAGAGAAAGAAATTGTTGCCTTAGGACAGACATACTTTGCTGTCAAAACACGGCAACAAGAATTAATTGAGGACTATGATCAACTAACTGAGGATCAGAAGCGCCTTGCTATTAGGCGCGAAATGGCAGAGCATAACAAATTATTAGTGGCAGCTGCCAAAGATGCCGGTGTTGAATCGGGTCTTGACTATGCCATCTTTCAGAATTATGGATACATGGGTCTGTACGGTGGTTTAAAGGCCCAAGATATTAAGGATCGAAAGAATCTGAAGAAAAGCCAACAAATTCTAGACCACATGGGCTACGAAGAACTTGCCGCCAATCTCTTTCGCGCCACACAAACAGAAGCTAAATTGCGGCGCGAGGAAACAAAAGGGAAAGAAGCCGCCAATCAAACACATTTTTCTGTCGGAAAAGAAGTTCGAGATACCATTGAGCGACTTGGCGGCACTATGCCGGAGGATTTGCCAACACCTGAAAAGAGCATTCAGCAGCTCGAAAAAAAGCAACAAAAGAAACTCAAATAATAAAAAACCACTCCAAGTGTTACCAAGCAGCATGAAACCTGTTTTATCAATTGCTAAGTGGTTTAAAACCAGCTAAATTGAAGTTTATTCGAGGCTCTTTCGTTTTTAAGAGAATACAATATCAAGGAGGAATACATAACATGGCGAAAATGAAATGTCCAAAATGTAAAAGCCACAATGTTCAAGTTATGGGAAATAACCGTAAGGGCTTTTCTGTAGGCAAGGCTTTTGGAGGCGCAATTTTGACCGGCGGAATCGGAACACTTGCGGGATTTGCCGGAAAAAAGGGCAAGTACGAATGCTTCTGTGGAGACTGCGGCCACAGATTTAAAGTAAAATAGTAAAAAAAACCGCCCCGGTTAAAGTACGGCGAAGGTGCTGCGATTGATAATTATTATGTGATGTTTGAGCCGCATTTGTCAGTTGTAAAAATGTTGTAATGATTGTGACGTCGCAAAACAGGCAGGAAGGACTATTTATGGACGCTAAACTAAAATGCTACAAATGCGGATTTTATGCAGAGCCCGAAGCTAAGAGCTGCCCTAACTGTGGGGCCGATTTGACCAAGCCCTATGCTGATCCGCTTAAAAAGAAAAGGATATTCTGGGGGATTGTGGGAGGTCTTATCATTGCAGTTGTTGCCATTGGAGGCATTATTTACACAATGTCAAATTTTACATTTCCAGGGCTATAAGTTTGCGACGTCGCAACAGAAAGGAAAATAGTATGAAGAAGATAGTATTACTAATTGTTCTGAGTGCCTTAATTTGCCTATCAAGCTGCAGTTCCTCAGTAACAGAATATGATGCTAATAAACTATACAATCTTCAGGAACAAATAAGTCATATGGTCGGAGAACGAATCACGAATCGCAAGACCGAAGAAGAATTTTATGGTACATCAACGGATAAACAAGAACGAATAGAACACGGGATCACTGTATTTAAAAAATATCAAGAAGAGGCTCTTACGGAAATTGAAGCCGACTTAAAAGTTGGCCAGAGAATACGTATACAATGTGCCTTTTTTGGCGCTGGCGGAGTCAGTGTTCCACTTGCTGTAACACCTGTAAATAACCCTGATAGTGTTATTTTCTGTCATACAACAGAATCATTTAATGATCTCAGCAAGGGAGACACTATTGAAATTGAAGGTGTCGTCCTTGGAGAAAGTCGAGAGGGCATGTATTTATTTTTGGCAGACTGCAAACTTATAAAATAAAAACCGCCCCGATGCTACCAACACCAAAATGGAATCAAAAATAGTGCAATTAACATCAATAATACTATATATTGTATCATGGAGTGATAATCTTTACGTTTTTATTAAATTTTACATTAAAGTGTTGACTTTTACTGTTTTAGGGCATAGTATAATAGTGTAATGCAAATTACACAATTAATAATGCCTTGGCAGTAAGTCTCCCACCATAAGGGATGTACCGAACCCAAGGCCTTTTTGATTTTAGAAGGGAGTATACATATGAAAACAGCAATATTAGTAGATGGAGGCTTTTATCGTAAGCGTGCTCAGATTATGATAGGTGAAAAAACAGCACAAGAACGATCTGACGAATTGTACAATTATTGCAGAAGACACTTGAAGGAACACAAAAAATACCAACACGAGCTATATAGAATATTCTACTACGATTGCCCTCCTATGGAAAAAAAAGTATACCATCCATTTTTAAAAAGAGAGGTTGATTTTTCAAAATCCGATTTATATGTTTGGATGACCGAGTTTCTTGATGCTCTAAAAGAGAAACGAAAAGTTGCACTTAGGTTGGGCAAGTTGGCGGATGCTCAAGCAAAATATACTTTGCGTCCGCAAATAGTTAAAAAGATTTGTGCCGGAAGTTTAATGGTTGATAAATTAAAAGAGGAGAATTTTATGATAGATGTTGACCAAAAGGGGGTCGACATGAAAATCGGACTTGATATAGCCTCAATGGCTTATAAAAGACAGGTTGATCAAATTGTCCTAATTTCAGGAGATAGCGACTTTGTATCCGCCGCTAAGTTAGCGCGAAGAGAAGGAATCGACTTCGTCTTGGATCCATTAGGGGCCCAAATTAAGCCAGATCTATTTGAACATATTGATGGTTTAAGAACATGCGATGATAAATATAAACAAAAGAAACAAAATTAAAAACCGCCCCAGTGTTACCAGCACCAGAGCGGCTCATATAGCCCGTGCAGAGACGGTACTATCCAATCAGGATTATTATACCACCCTCTGCCGGGCAGGGTCAAGTACCCTGTTATTTTTATACTCAATTTTAAGAATAGGAAGGTGTAGTAGTATGGCAAGAGCAAAAAAGTTACCATCGGGCAGATGGAGAGTACAAGCATTTGTCGGCACCGATGCAGACGGGAAAAAGGAGCGTGTCTCCTTTACTGCAGATAGCAAGAAAGAGGCCGAGTACATGGCCGCAGAATTCGTACTGAATAAAAAGGATCGCCAAAACGTCTGCCAATTATATCTCAGTGAAGCTTTCGAAGACTATGTCGCGAAAAGAGAGTCCATTCTATCCCCGGCAACAGTCAGGGAATACAAGAGGGTATGCAAAAATAATTTGCAGCCGCTAATGACCGTGAAAGTGAGTGACATAACACAAAGCAAGGTTCAGGAGGTAATAAACGATGAATCACGCAACCACGCCCCCAAAACAGTTAGGAATATGCACGGTTTATTGTCGGCCGTTCTAAAAGCATATAGACCAGATTTTGTCCTACGTACCGCGCTTCCAGAAAAGCGACGCCCTAAAATATACGTTCCCTCTGATGAACAAGTTAAAAAACTCATAGCAGCAATAAGCAATACCGAACTTGAAATTCCTGTCCTATTAGCCGCTTTTGGCCCAATGCGTCGCGGGGAAATATGTGCCTTGGATAGTGATCATGTTAATGGGACGCAGGTGCATGTGGCATCAGCAATGGTCAAGGACGATAAAAATCAATGGCTCATCAAACAGCCGAAGTCTTATGCCGGTGATCGTATGATAGATTTTCCGGATTTTGTTGCCGATAAATTAAAGGATATAAATGGGCGAATCGTGACCTTGAATCCAGATCAGATTTCTAACCGCTTTCGCCGCCTACTTGATAGCATAGGGATGGAACGTTTTCGCTTCCACGACTTACGTCATTATAACGCATCCATCTCCCACGCCCTGGGAATACCGGATCAATATGTTATGCTGCGCGGCGGATGGAGTTCTGATGCTGTACTAAAAGCAGTATACAGGCATACCATGCAGGACAAAGAAAAGCGAATGAACAACATAGCAAATGAGCATTTTAAAAGTCTATTCCAGGACAATAGTTCACACGAAAGTTCACACGACAATAAAAAACCCACATAAAAATGTGGGTTTTGTAATGCGGATAACAGGACTTGAACCTGCATGGGGGGTGCCCACCAGAACCTAAATCTGGCGCGTCTGCCAATTTCGCCATATCCGCATATGCTTTATTACTATACCGCAATTTCACCTATCTGACAAGTGTTTTTATTTTCCTTCCGCGGTAAGGAGTCATAATTGAAGGATATTTTGTTCGCTTGACAGACAGTTTGTTTGAATGGTATACTTGTCTATGGAACCATTCACTCAATTGATAAAGGAAATAATTCCATGACAATATTTAAATGTGTTGATTTCGATGTTTTAAAGCGTTTTTTAGAAGGCTTACAGAAATTTCTGGGGGATAAATGTGAGATCTTGATACATGATTTTCGAAAAGGCTATGACCACTCCATCGTCTATGAGCTCAATGCCCAATTAAGCGGACGCCACCTAGGGGACTCCCCCCGGGGCGGAATGATCGCCAATCTGAATAAGGACATTGATTCTATGCGCGAGAGCATGATCTTTTTCTATCCTGGCGAAAAAGGGCAGCTTTTCAAGTCCAGTACCACCTTAATTGCCGATGAAAATAACAAAATCATTGGCTCCATTTGTCTCAACCTGGAAGTCTCTGATTTTTTGATGGCTCAAAATGCAATCCAAGGACTCCTCCAATACCCCTCTGGGAACGAACAAAAAGAGGACAACGACAATATCTTAACGAAAAACGTCGACGAAATACTTTCCTATTATATGCAGGAGACTGAGCAGACTATCGGAAAGCCCATGTCGTTGATGAACAAAGACGAGAAAATCCGAGCATTAGATTATCTGGATCAAAAAGGCGTATTTAAAATTACCAAAGCCAGTATACTGCTCTGTGAAGCTTTTCAGGTATCTAAGTATACATTATATAACTATCTGGAAGAAGCCAGAAATACACGTGACACAAACTAAAACAGGCTGCCGAAAATGATCTATCCGTATTTTTCGGCAGCCTTTAAAATTCGTCTTACCCGTCTTTACATATCCTTTAACTGTACAATTAACTCCACCTCACAAGGTGAACCATCCGGCAAGGAGGCAACTCCGACAGCACTTCGGGCAGGAATGCCGCTTTCCCCAAACACTTCCCGAAGCAGATCCGTCGCACCATCCATTACCTGTGTCTGTCCCTCGAAATCAGGTGTGCTGTTAACGTATCCGGTCATCTTGACTACTCGACAAATTTGACTCAAGCTGCCTACTGTCTGTCTAATAATTGCCAGGCAGTTCAGGACACATAATCTGGCTGCCTGGTAACCATCTTCCAGTTCCAAGTCTCGCCCCAGTTTTCCCTTATATTTGAGTTTGCCTTCTACCCGTGGCACTTGACCTGACGTGAAGATTAGCTGGCCGGCACATACTGCTGGAACATAGTTCCCGGCAGGGTAAATACTTTCTGGTAATTCCACGTCAAGCACTGCCAATTTGTCTTCTAAACCCATATTGAATTCCTCAACCTTCTTCCAGCCTTTTCAGGCATTCTAATAAGTAATCTGCATCAGCTGCCGTATTACAATAATGGAATCCAACACGGATTAACTTCCCCTCGAAGCATCGGCATCTTAAACCCAAAGTCATTAGCTTTTCCGTAGTAACGCCTAACTCCTCTGGTGCCAGAAAGGTGACGATCTGCGAACGATTCTTCCTCGGAAAATCACCATAAATCCGTATTCGCTTCAGCTCCTTTGCTTTTTCATATACATAATCCACAATGGACATAATGTATGTCTCTATCTCTGTGCCACCCAGTAACCGATATCGCCCTACGACCTGGGCCATCCCATGATAACCAACAAAATTCAGTCCTCCTGTTTCAAACCGTTTCGCTTCTTCACTGAGATCTAGCCGTCCCGGGTCATTATGACGCCGATCCTTCGTACCAACCCAGCCAACCTGACTTTGTTCTAACTCTGCGAGTAACTGTTCCCGCATATAAGCCACACCCACGCCGACGACACTTTGAAACCATTTGTAGCCCGATGTGGCCATAAAGTCTATCTGCATTTTCTGTACATCAATTTCCAGTACATTGGCCGCCTGAGTAGCATCAACCGCTAAGAGAATCCCCTTTTGCCGGCAATACGCTCCAATCGCTTCCAGATCATGCCGAAACCCAGATTTGCTTTCCACCATACAGATACACACCACTTTTGTGTGCTCATCGGAGTAGGCCAGCAGCTCTTCTGCTGAAATGTACCCCTCACATGTTTTAGCAAAACGCAGTTCAATGCCGCGTTTCTCTTGGTTCAGCCAGATATAAGAATCCGCCGGATATGTAATATCTGTGGTTACAATATTATCCCCTTCCGATAATCGGATTCCATTTGCAAAAAGATTGAACAAATGACTGGAACTAGCACCGTATACAATTTCTTTGGCCCGGCAATGAAACATAGTCCCGAAATCCTCTCGCAGCTCATCTAAGAATGTCCAGTTCTGAAAGTATTCCTCAATATTCATACCCTTCCATAGCCGGTTTTCCAAATATGCCTTCATAGTCTCATAACTGTACTCTGCCAGAAGTCCCGTAGTGGCATGATCCAAGTATATTTCTGTATTCAACAGAGGATAATTTTTTCGTTCCTCTTCCCATTGCTTTGGATTCATTCTACTGTGCCTCACCCTTCACTTGTTTGCCTTCGCGTTTCCTCTCCGAATCCGATACAATCAGGGTTCCCACCAGATCACCCAGAGTGTTACCAGTGGTTAGAATTCCATCGATTAATGCCAGTGCTCCGGATACGACTGCTACTGTCTCGACCGGAAGGCCAAACGTCTCAATCAGAATCGTCACTACAATAACGGCGCCACCAGCCACAGCTGTAGAACCAGTGGTTAATAGCAAAGCCAGAAGAATCACTTTGATCATCGTCCCAATGCCGACGGAAACCCCAACTGCCTGTGCTGCAAAGAGGAAAGAAGCGCCTAAAAGTATCGCTGTGCCATCTTTGTTGATCTGGCACCCTAGTGGAAGGGTAAAACCGTAAACACTCTTATCAGCCCCCAGGGCCTCTGCACACTGCATATTAACTGGGAGGGTCGCTGCAGAAGACTGCGTGCCAAAGGCTGTCATCATCGAAGGCAGAGCTCCTTTTAACGTTTTCCAGGGACTTCGCTTCGAGAAAACTGACAGTGCTACAAAATAAATTGCAATCATAACAAAAACTGCCAGGTAATTCGTGGCTAAGAACTTAACGGCAAAGCTGAAGAACATGCTTCCATATTCTCCTACACAGCAGGCGATTAATGCACCCACACCGATGGGAGCATAGCCAAAAATAATCTTAAGCACATAGCCTAGCATTTCTGCAATCATATCAAAGAAATCGTGAATACGCTTGCCCTTTTCCTTCGGCATTAGGATGATACCAACACCTACAAGAATACTGAAGACTACTGCATGGTCATAAGAGCCGTTGGCTAGGGAACTAAAAATATTACTAGGAACCATATTAACGATAGTATCTAAGACACCAGGGACTTCCGCAACAGCTGCCTCATAATTGCCATCCAAGACAAATCCTTCACCCGGCTTAAGTATAGTGGCCAGTAAAAGCCCGACTGCGGCTGCCACCATAGTTGTGGTAAAATAATATACAATAATTTTCAAACCACAACGACCAAAAACGCCCATATCATTTACCGAAGATATGCCTGAAATAAGGCTACAGACCACTAGAGGCAAGGCTACCATCTTAAGTAAATTAAGAAAAATAGTTCCCAAAGGACGAATGACTAAAATGGACTCTCCAAATGCAATTCCCAGAATGACACCAAGAACCATACCAATCAAAAGCTTGTTGAGCAACGAAAGTTTCTTCCAAAAACCCAGTACCGCCTTCATAATCTCTTCTCCTTTAACATATTTTCTTTCTTTCTAACAAACAGTTTGTTTGATCTTATTATACCTTACTTTTTGTTTTTGTCAATGACTTTTTGTAATATTTTAGTCGAAAAAAAGCTGCAGATATTTTTATCTACAGCTTTTTCTTCATGCGCCGGAGAAGATTCGGCGAAGGTATCAAATTTGATATTACGGGCGAGGAAACGGTTGTAACCGTAGCCAAACACAACAAAGCCCAGCAGGGCCGCATAATCGTCAATAAATCCGGTAAGGTCTTTGCCTCCGTTGCCGTCAATGAAAAGGAGGAGCTGTACCAACCGATCTACGAAGTCCGCCCTATGGCCGGAGCCAAGTACCGTGTCTATTCGGATGAGGACATTTATACGTTGGACGGCACGCTCAGAGCATCCAAAGACGAATTTGTATCGGAGATCGTGACCGGTCCGGACGGTTCCGGCGCCTCTGGCTATTTGTACCTTGGCCGGTACCGAGTCGAAGAGGTGCAAGCCCCGGACAATATAGTGCTGAATCCAGAACCCAGATATGTGGAACTCACTTATGCTGGCCAGGAATACGAGTTCACGGAAACCGAGACCTCATTTTATAACGAACGGCCCCGTATTGAGCTGGATCTGCAGAAACTGATGGAAGAAGACGAACGCTTTGGAATCGGCATGAATGATGAGATCACCGCCGTCACCTTTGGCTTGTTCGCGCAGAGGACATGACCGCCGCCGACGGATCGGTTATCCCGGCGGACAGCTTTTTTGAGGCTATCACGGTGGATTTGGAAACCGGGTATGGCGCCTTCACCTCGGATTTACCGGTGGGCTATTCATATTATGTCAAAGAGCTCACAACGAACCTCTCCTACCAGCTGCTCCGCGACGCTGTCTTCCCGGTTGAATTTCTGTATGAAGGCCAGGATGTGCATACGGTCCATATTACCCTAAACGGCGGCGAGCCTATCATCAACGAACTGATCCGCGGCCGTATCGAGGGCCATAAAGTGGATGAGGATGGTAACGCACTGGCCGGCGCCGTATTTGGTCTCTTCTCTCCGGATGAGGAGACGTTTACAAAAGAAAACGCCATCTTGACAGCCGAGAGTGACGCGGCGGGCCTCTTTGTGTTTGAGGACGTTGTGTTCGGCCAATGGGCCGTGCGGGAACTCGTATCGCCGGAAGCCTTCGTACTGAGCGAGGAGATCCACTATGTCACCGTTTCAAACCACGGCGTCGTGATAGCGATTGATGCTGAAAGCCGGTTCATTACCGGCAACGTGCAACTGACTAAGGTGGATGAGGAGTATCCGGATAACAAGCTCTCCGGCACCACCTTTGAGATCTGGCGGGATGCAAATGAAGACGGCATCCTGGACGATAATGACATTTATATCGGGATCCTGGAAGAAACCGACCTGGGTATCTATGAAATGTTTGGGCTCAGATACGGACATTATCTCTTGCGGGAAACCGAGGCCCCGGCGGGATTCTATTTGGAAGAAACCGTGTACGCTTTCCGAATCGTGAATGATGGTGAGACGGTCGTGCTTCAGAATGTGGAAGGCGTCGGCTTCATCAACAACGCCCAGTATGGCGCCCTGAAGATTATTAAGCACTCCAGCGACGGTACCCTGGAAGGGTTCTCCTTCCGCATTGAAGGTAAGACCATCAGCGGAATCGAATACTCTGAAGTCTTCACTTCCGATGCCCGGGGTGAAATCCTTGTAGATCTCCGTATCGGTGAATACACCGTTTCCGAGGTGGCAGACAACGCCAGCGCACGGTATGTACTGCCTGCAAATCAGGTCGTTGAAATCGTACCGGAAGAGACCCTGGAGATAACCTTTGAAAACATCATAAAGGACACTCCAAAAACCGGGGACGACAGCCTGGCTTGGCTATGGATTACGCTCATGGCGGTATCACTCGGCGGTATTGCGGTCACCCTGCTGGTCGGCCGCCGGCTTAAAAAACGGACGGATTCATCTGGCCGGTAACCATTAACAAATCAGAGGCTGGAGGATGGTTTTGCTATCCTCCGGCTTTTTTGATACTCTAATAAAACAGGTGGTAAGTTTGAAACAAAGAAATAGAGGTAAACCAATAAAAAAGAGTATAGCAAACAAGCCCCTTACAAATTAGTGGGTGACAGTAACGGCAGCTTATAGAAACGGACTTAGATATAACAATTAATCATCTGTAATGGTATATCCTCTAAGTCTGAAAAGTTCAAGAGCCTGTGACTTAGTCAAAAC